>Ga0074197_1000090_pt1 | contig 149471 bp, 136 predicted proteins | sample EPASupsiteSAE305_FD_64526 | JGI IMG/M metagenome (GOLD analysis project Ga0074197, IMG submission 64526) | Bioremediated contaminated groundwater microbial communities from EPA Superfund site, New Mexico - SAE3-05 reassembly with SPADES | ecosystem: Environmental > Aquatic > Deep subsurface >... | reverse complement strand
TCTCGTCCATCGGTCTCACGTCCTTCCAGGGCATGTCAGCCTCCTCTCGGATTCCGCCACGCAGGGTAAATCTGTTACCCATGTCCTTGAACTTCAGTGTTACCGATCAGTGTGAACCGTACCTGCGCCTTCTTTTGGTTACATTTTCTTGGCAAGACAAGAAAAGTAACCCGCGCGTCAGGCGCGGAATACAGCGGCTACTAAACCCATCACGCTTGAGGCAGCGACAAGACCTCAAACAACTACCCCTGCCACACCCCAACAAAAACGGCCCTCCCAGCCACCCCATGGCCGAAATAGCCGTCCTTGCTGCCTCTCCGGCATGGTGCCGGAGGCAATGGGCCGTTCCTACTGCTTGTTCACCTCTTCCTGCAGCGCCGTCACATAGGCCAGGATGTTCTGGATTTCCTCGGGCTTGAGGGTGTTGAGCACGCCCTGGGTAGTTTCCTCGTCGTGGGGGCGGTCGCCCTTCAGGTAGAGGTCCACCTGGCGCTTCAGGTATTGGGAATATTGGCCCACCAGGCGGGGGAACATGCCCCGGCCCTTGGCGGTCTTGCCGTGGCAGGCGGCACACTGCTTCTGGTAGATGGCCTTGCCGGCCTCCACGTCGCCCGGTTCCCGGGGCACGATCATGACCTTTTCCATGGCCTGCAGGCGGGTCAGGGCGTCGTCCGTGTCCTTGAAGGTGGGGATGGCGGTGGGCAGTTCGATGCCGGCGATGTATTCGGAGACGATCTTCATGTCCTCGTGGGACAGTTCCCGCTCTTCGGTGTAGGGCACCATGGGGATGTTCACCCGGATGCGCTTCTGGAAGGCCTTCAGCTGGGATTCCATATACTTGGCCTGCTGGCCGGCGATACGGGGGTATTCGCCTTTCTTGCCGCCTTGGCCGAATTCGCCGTGGCAAGCGGCGCAGGGGCCGTAGATTTCCTTGCCCCGTTCGTCGGCATGGCCGGCCAGGGGCGAGAGCAGGGCGCCAAGGCCGGCGGCGAGGAGGAGGGAAGTGCGCAGGGAAGGGAGAAGCTTGGCGATCATGGGGCACCCGGAGAAATGAGCAGGGCCATTCTAGGCGCCGTCTCCGGGGCGGAAAATGATGCGGGTCAAAAGCCGGCCGCAGCAGGGCCGGCGCTGGCGGGGACGCCCCGGTTCAGGGGCGGCGACAGGACTGGGGCACCTGGCCGAACTGGGTCAGGCGGCGCTCGCAGTCGCGCTTGCAGCCGGCACAAAGGTATTCCCGGGCCTGCAGCAGGAGCTGGTTGGCCTTGTCCAGGGCGGGGGCGGCAGAATGGCGGAGTTGAACTTGGTATTCCATGGTGCGGACCTCTTGGTGGAAGGTTGCCTGAAAACCGGGGATCAGACGCCCGCTTCCCGTTCCTCGCCGCCGCAAAAGTGCTGGCAGTGGGCCGGGCTATCGGCGGGACGCAGGTCGAGACAGGCCGCACAGACGATGGTGCCGGGCCAGTCCTTGAGGGGGATGGCCTGGCCACAGGTGCCGCATGAGTGGGCGTGGCCGGACGTGTGGGGCTTGGTCTCCATGGGGAGCTACCCTACGCGCGCCGGCGGCGTCCGGGTTTGATCTAGATCGAAAAAATGACTAAAGAATACGGGCTGCTTCGGCAAAGGGCAGGCGCGGTCCCCGGGGGTGGTTGCCGGCGGCGTCGCCGTAGCCCAGGTTGATGATGAAATTGCTCTGCCAGCGGCCGTCGGGGAAGAACTCGGCGTCCAGCTTGGCGGCGTCGAAGCCGGACATGGGGCCCGCGTCCAGGCCCAGCAGGCGGGCGGCGACGATGAGGTAGGCGCCCTGCAGGCTGGAATTGCGGAAGGCGGTGCTGGCGGCCATGGCCGGGTTGGCCTCGAACATGGGCTTGGCGTCGTAGGCCGGGAACTGGGTCGGCAGGTGCTCGTAGAAGGCCGTGTCCTGGGCGACGATGACGGTCACCGGCGCCGCCAGGGTCTTTTCCACATTGCCCGGGGAGAGGGACCGGGCCAGGCGGGCCTTGGCCTCGGGGCTGGTGACGAAGACGAAGCGGGCTGGCTGGGAATTCATGGCGGTGGGCCCCCACTTGGCCAGGTCGTAGAGCTGCTGCAGGGTTTCCGCGCTCACCGGACGGTCGGCAAAGCGGTTGAAGCTGCGGGCGTCGAGGAAGGCCTGGGCCAGGATCTCGGGGGCGGCGGGAGATTTCATCGTTGATTTCCTTTCATGTTTTATCGCGGCAGGAGGGCCGGCCAGGGCCCAGCCTGAATGCCGACCATCCTAGGGCTCCGGGCCAGGGCTGAAAAGCGATAAGAATTGGCGGAACCGTTCAATTTAATTGAACGATTCGCCACGTCAGCCGTACGGCGGTCCGGGCGCCCTATAATGGGGCCCTTCCGCCACGGACAGCGCCATGCACATCCTCATCGTCGAAGACGACCGGTCCATCGCCGAGAACCTCTATGAGTTCCTGGAATCCCGGGGGCACCAGTGCGACTACGCCGATTCCCTGGCGGCGGCGGGGCACCTCCTGGCCGGCGGCAGCTTCGACTGCGCCGTTTTCGACCGCAGCCTGCCCGACGGCGACGCCCTCAGCCTGGCCCGGCGCCTGCGCGCCGAGGGCAGCAGCCTGCCGGTGCTGATGCTGACGGCTCGGGACACCCTGGAGGACAAGCTGGCCGGCTTCGACGCCGGGGCCGACGACTACCTGGTCAAGCCCTTCGCCCTGCAGGAGGTGGAGGTGCGCCTGACGGCCCTGGTGCGCCGGGCGGCGCCGCGCAAGGATGCGGGCGTGTGGCGCCAGGGGCCCCTGGAATACGACGCCACCTCCCAGGAACTGCGCCTGGCCGGCCAAGCCCTGCGCCTGCCGCCCAAGGCCCTGCGCCTGGCGGCCCTGCTGCTGCAGCAGCCGAACCGGGTCTTTTCCCGGCGGGAGCTGGAGATCGCCATCTGGGGCCACGAGCAGGAGGCCAGCGACAACCTGCGCAGCGTCCTGCACACCCTGCGCCGGGCCCTGGGAGAGGGGGCCGGGGTCGAAGTGGTGAACATTCACGGACTGGGGTACAAACTTGTCGCTCGCTAATCATTCCGCCGAGGAGCTGGCCGCCGACCGCCAGGCGCCCAGCATGCGCCTGCGCATCGCCCTGTGGGTGGCGGCCCTGGCCCTGGTCATCATCCTGGCCCAGTCGGTGGCCCTGCTCCTGATGTTCGACGAGATGGAGGAGGAGTTCATCGACAACCTCCTCACCACCCAGGTGGAACACAGCATCGAGCTGTGGCACACCTCGCCCGAGACGGCCTTCCCCAACACCACGTCCATGACCCTGTACCGGCTCGAGCCCCACTCGCCGCCGGGCAGCGTGCCGGACAACCTGGCCCGGCTGCCCATCGGCAACCACGAGATGTTCGAGGGCGACAAGGAGTTCCACGTGGCGGTGCGGGAGGATGGCGGCGCCCGCTTCATCCTCAGCTACGACGTGGAGGAACACGAGGAGCGGCTCGATGCGGTGACGGCGGTGATCGTCACCGGCGCCCTGATCATCGGCGGCGTGGTGCTGGCCCTGGTCTATGCCCTCTCCGGCCGCTTCACCCGGCGCCTGGAGTGGCTGGCCCGGCGGGTCCGGGGCGAGGTGCCGGAAGCGGGCAGCTACGCCCAGGCCGGCATGGAGCGGGAAGTGCTGGCCGTAGCCCAGGCCCTGGACGCCCTGGAGGCCCGGCAGGCGGAACTGCTGCAGCGGGAGCGGGAATTCACCGCCAACCTTTCCCACGAGCTGCGCACTCCCCTCACCGCCATCCGCACCGATGCGGAAATGCTCAGCGCCGCCGGCGGCCTGCCGGAGGCGGCCTACCGCCGCTCCCGGCGCATCGTGGACAGCGCCGACCGCATCACCCGTCTGGCCGAGAGCCTGCTCATGCTGGCCCGGGAGACCCGGCCCCAGCTGCAGGACGATCTGCGCCTGTCCCTGGAAATCCAGTCCCTGTGGGAGTCTCTGGGCAACCAGTACGCCAAGCCGGTGCAGCTGGCCCTGGAGGTGCCGGAACCGGCCCTGGTGCGGGCCGACCCGGCCCTGCTGCAGCTGGTGCTGCGCAATCTGCTGGAAAATGCCCTGCGCCACACCGAGTCGGGCACCATCATCTGCCGCCTGCGGGGCAGCGTGCTGGAAGTGGCGGACCAGGGCCCGGGCTTTGCCCCGGACGATCTGCCCCGGGTCTTCGACCGTTTCTACCGCCGCGGCCCCGGTGCCGGCCACGGCCTCGGCCTGGCCCTGGTGGCCCACGTCTGCCGCGCCTGCGGCTGGGTGCCGGCCGCCGCCAACGGCCCCGACGGCGGCGCCGTTCTCAGCGTGGATCTGGGGGCGTCCCTGCCGGGCCCGTCCCCGCTTGCCGCTGCCTGAATCTTCCTGCCGCCCCGGGGGCCTTCCGCCGTTCCCGGTGGCCGGCAATGCACCGGCATCCTAGGCTGGTGGCTGCGCCTAACCTTTCTTCACACTTCCCTCACACTTCCCTCACCAGTCCCTCACGGGGCGACGCCTAAAGTTGCGGCCAATTTCCCTCATCAGGTTGCCGCTCCATGGCCGTATTCGCTCCCGCCCCCGCTCTGGTGGCCAATCCTTCCGGACTGATCCTGGCCGGACTGACCCTGGTCAACCTGCTCCTGGCCTTCGCTTTCTGGCTCTACCAGGGCTCGCGCCAGGGCCTGAGCCGCTGGCGGCACTGGCAGCCGGCGGTGGGCGGCACCACCCTGGCCCTGCTCGGCAGCGTCTATTTCAGCCTGGCGGGCAACCGTCTCTTCTGGGAAGCGGCCATGGCCGGCCGGGACGGCGGCCAGTGGTCCACCTGGGGCTTTGCCGCCGCCCTGTTCATCTTTCTCAGCGCCATCCATTTCGTCCTGCTGGCGCCCCTGATGGGCCGCCGTACCGCCAAGCCGGTGCTGGCCCTGCTGCTGCTGGTGGTGGGCTGCGCCAGCTTCTACATGGAGAAGTACGGCATCTACCTCGATCCCTCCATGCTGCGCAACGTGCTCAAGACCGACGTCAAGGAAGCGGGGGAGTTGCTCACCTGGTCCCTCCTGCCCCACCTGGCCCTGGTGGTGGGGCTGCCCCTGCTGCTGCTGTCCCGGGTGCGTCTGCCGGAGGTCGGTCTCGGCCGTACCCTGGTCATCCGCGCTGGGTCCCTGCTGCTGGCCCTGGTCCTGGGCGGCGGGGCGGTGTTCCTGGTGTTCCAGGACTTCGCCTCCCTGATGCGCAACCACAAGGAAATCCGCTACCTCATCACCCCGGCCAACCTGGTCTATTCCCTGTCCCGGGTGGCCAAGGCCGAGGCGGCCCAGGGGCCGCGCCAGCCCATCGGCACCGATGCCGCCCTGGCGGCAGCCTGGAAGGGGCGCAGCAAGCCGGCCCTGTTCGTCATCGTCGTCGGCGAGACGGCCCGCGCCGCCAACTGGGGGCTCAACGGCTACGAGCGGCAGACCACGCCGGAACTGGCCCGGCTCGACGTCATCAATTTCCCCCAGGTCAGCAGCTGCGGCACCAACACCGAGGTCTCCGTGCCCTGCATCTTCGCCCCCGTGGGGCGCCGGGATTACGACGAGGAGAAGATCCGCGGCAGCGAATCCCTGCTGCACGTGCTGGACCGGGCCGGCTTCAAGGTGCTGTGGCGGGACAACCAGTCCGGCTGCAAGGGCGTCTGCGAAGGCCTGCCCAACGACAGCCTGACCAATGCCGCCATCCCCGGCCTGTGCGACGGCGAGCGCTGCCTCGATGAAGTGTTGCTGCACAACCTGGACAAGGTGCTGGCCGACGACAAGGGCAACCGGGTGCTGGTGCTGCACCAGCTGGGCAACCACGGCCCGGCCTACCACAAGCGCTATCCGGAGGCCTACCGCCGCTACGCGCCGACCTGCGATTCCAGCGACCTGCGCCAGTGCAGCCGGGAGCAGATCGTCAATTCCTACGACAACGCCCTGCTATACACCGACCACATGCTGGCCAAGACCATCGACTTCCTCAAGTCCCAGGACAAGGATTACGACACGGGCCTGATGTACTTCTCCGACCACGGCGAGTCCCTGGGCGAGAACAATCTGTTCCTGCACGGCATGCCTTACAGCATCGCGCCCCAGGAACAGACCCGGGTGCCCATGGTGATGTGGCTGTCCCGTAACTTCGCCCAGGACTTCAAGGTCAATGTCTCCTGCCTCAAGGCCCGGGCGGCCCAGCCGGCCAGCCACGACAACATCTTCCATTCCGTGCTCGGCCTGCTCGACGTCAGCACCAGCATTTACGACGCCAAGCTGGACCTGGCCGCCGGCTGCCGGAGCTGACCATGGACAACGCCACCTCCTTGCCCCTGCCCCTGGCCGGCGTCCTGGAACGCCACGCCGGACGCCGCTGGTTATTGGCCCAGGCCCTGCTGCTGGCCCTGCTGGCGGTGTTGCTGCTGGCGGTATTCGAGAACACGGGCCTGGACCTGGCCCTGAGCCAGGCCCTGTTCGATCCGGCCCTGGGGGATTTCCCCATGCACCACCACTGGCTGTTCGAGCGGGTGCTGCACCACGGCATGAAGTACGCCTCCTATGCCCTGGTGTGCATTGCCCTGGTGCCCTGCTGGCTGGGCTGGAAGGGCGAGCTGGACTGGCTGCCCCGGCGCAATGCGCTGCTGGCGGCCCTGGGCATGGTGTTGATCCCCATCGGCGTTTCCCTGCTGAAGAGCCTGACCAACCGCCACTGTCCCTGGGACGTGCTGGAATTCGGCGGTTACGCGCCCTACCTGGGCCTGCTGGTGCCGGGGCCGACGGACATCAAGGCCGGCGCCTGTTTCCCCGCCGGCCATGCGGCGGCCGGCTTTCTCTGGCTGGTGTGGGGCGTGGCCCTGCGTCCGGCAGGCCGCACCTGGTCCCGCCTGGCTCTGGCCCTGGGGCTGTTCTTTGGCGCCGGCCTCGGCGTGGTGCGCCTGTTCCAGGGCGCCCACTTCCTTTCCCACGTGCTGTGGTCGGCCTGGTTCGCCTGGGCCCTCAGCCTGGCCCTGGCCGCCCTGCTGGGAGCCGACCTGGGGCTGCGTCCGGGCCGGGGTGGCCAGGAGCGGGTGGCCTGAGGGGCAGAAAGGACGCCGGTTTCGGGCCTGGCATGGCCAGGCGGCAATATCCATGCGCCTTCCCGGCCATGGTCCCCCGAAAAGCACAAAGGGCCGGAAACGGCCCTTTGTCGTTGTGGCGGCAGCCGCCGGATCCGCTCAGGGCCTCACGGCCACAGTACCAGGGCCCAGACGGCGGCGGCGGTGGCCAGGGCGATAAGGACGGCGGCACTGCCCAGGTCCTTGGCCCGTTTGGAGAGATCGTGGCGTTCCGGCGAGACCCGGTCCACCACCGCTTCCACGGCGGAGTTGATCAGTTCCACCAGCAGCACCATGAGGATGCTGGCCACCAGGGCCGCCTTTTCCAGGCCGCTCTTGCCCAGCCACAGGCCCAGGGGAATGGCCACCAGGGCCAGCAGCACTTCTTCGCGGAAGGCCGCCTCGTGCTGCCAGGCCGCCTTGAAGCCGTCCCGGGAATAGCCCATGGCGTTCCACAGCCGTTCCAGGCCGGTCTTGCCCTTGAAAGGAGAGGTGCTCACGGCCTTCTCCTCAGCGGCTCAGGAGGGGTTTGAGGAAGCGGCCGGTGTGGCTCTCGCCCACCTTGACCACGGCTTCCGGCGCCCCGGCGGCGATGATGCGGCCGCCGCCGCCGCCGCCCTCGGGACCCAGGTCCACCAGCCAGTCGGCGGTCTTGATCACGTCCAGGTTATGCTCGATGACCACCACGGTGTTGCCGTGGTCGGCCAGGCGATGCAGCACCTTGAGCAGCATCTCGATGTCGGCGAAGTGCAGGCCCGTGGTGGGCTCGTCCAGGATGTAGAGGGTGCGGCCGGTGTCCCGCTTGGACAGTTCCAGGGCCAGCTTGACGCGCTGGGCCTCGCCGCCGGAGAGGGTGGTGGCGCTCTGGCCCAGGGTGATGTAGGAGAGGCCCACATCCACCAGGGTCTGCAGCTTGCGGGCCACCACCGGCACCGGGTCGAAGAATTCCCGGGCCTGCTCCACGGTCATCTGCAGCACGTCGTAGATGGACTTGCCCTTGTAGTGCACTTCCAGGGTTTCCCGGTTGTAGCGCTTGCCGTGGCAGACATCGCAGGGCACGTAGATGTCCGGCAGGAAGTGCATTTCCACCTTGATCACGCCGTCGCCCTGGCAGGCCTCGCAGCGGCCGCCCTTGACGTTGAAGGAGAAGCGGCCCGGGCCGTAGCCCCGGGAGCGGGCTTCCGGCACCCCGGCGAAGAGTTCGCGGATGGGGGTGAGCAGGCCCGTGTAGGTGGCCGGGTTGGAACGGGGCGTGCGGCCGATGGGGCTCTGGTCCACGTTGATCACCTTGTCGAAGTGATCCAGGCCGATGACTTCCTCGTGCTCCGCCGGTTCCGCCGTGGAGCCGTAGAGGTGCTTGGCGGCGGCGGTGTACAGGGTGTCGTTGATGAGGGTGGACTTGCCCGAGCCGGAAACGCCGGTGATGCAGGTCATGAGGCCCACCGGCAGTTCCAGGGAAACATCCTTCAGGTTGTTGCCCTTGGCGCCGATGACCTGGAGCTTCTTCTCCGGGTCGGCCTGGCGGCGCTTCTTCGGCACCTCGATTTTCTTGCGCCCGGAGAGGTAGTCGCCGGTCATGGAGGCCGGGTTGTCGGTGACCTGCTGGGGCGTGCCCTCGGCGACGATGGCGCCGCCGTGTACCCCGGCGCCGGGGCCGATGTCCACCACGTAGTCGGCGGTGCGGATGGCGTCCTCATCGTGCTCCACCACGATCACCGTGTTGCCGATGTCCCGCAGCTGGCGCAGGGTCTGCAGCAGACGGTCGTTGTCGCGCTGGTGCAGGCCGATGGAGGGCTCGTCCAGTACATACATTACGCCGGTGAGGCCGGAGCCGATCTGGCTGGCCAGGCGGATGCGCTGGGCTTCGCCGCCGGAAAGGGTCTCGGCGGAGCGGTCCAGGGAAAGGTAGTCCAGGCCCACGTTGATGAGGAACTGCAGGCGGGAGGTGATTTCCTTGAGGATCTTCTCCGCCACCTGGGCCTTGTGGCCGGTGAGCTGGATGGTCTCGAAATAGTCCCGGGCCTCGGCCAGGGGCAGGTGGCTGATCTCGTGCAGGGTCTTGCTGCCGACCTTGACGTGGCGCGCCTCCTGGCGCAGGCGGGTGCCTTCGCAGGTGGGGCAGGTGGTGTTGCTGATGTACTTGGCCAGTTCTTCGCGCACCGCCAGGGAGTCGGTTTCCTTGTAGCGCCGCTCCAGATTGGGAATGATGCCCTCGAAGGCATGTTCCTTGAGCACCAGCTTGCCCCGCTCGTTCATGTACTGGAAGGGCACCAGGTCCTTGTCGCTGCCGTAGAGCAGCACCTGCTTCACTTCGTCGGTCAGCTCGCTGAAGGGCGTGTCCACGCTGAAGCCGTAGTACTCGGCGAGGGAGCCGATCATCTGGAAGTAGAACTGGTTGCGCTTGTCCCAGCCCCGGATGGCACCGGCCGCCAGGGACAGGTCGGGATGGGCCACCACCCGCTTCGGGTCGAAGAACTGGATCACTCCCAGGCCGTCGCACTTGGGGCAGGCACCCATGGGGTTGTTGAAGGAGAACAGGCGCGGCTCCAGTTCCTGCAGGGCATAGGAGCAGATGGGGCAGGCGAACTTGGCGGAGAAGAGGTGCTCCTGGTTGCTCTCCATCTCCAGGGCGATGGCCCGGCCATCGGCGTGGCGCAGGGCGGTCTCGAAGGACTCGGCCAGGCGCTGGCGCATGTCTTCCCGCACCTTGAGGCGGTCCACCACCACGTCGATGTTGTGCTTCTGGCTCTTGGCCAGCTTGGGCAGGTTGTCGATCTCGTAGATGGTGCCGTCCACCCGCAGGCGGACGAAGCCCTGGGCCCGCAGTTCGGTGAACAGGTCCAGCTGCTCGCCCTTGCGGTTGGCCACCACCGGCGCCAGGATCATCAGCTTGGTCTCTTCCGGCAGGGCCAGCACGTGGTCCACCATCTGGGACACGGTCTGGGCCTCCAGGGGCTCTCCGTGTTCCGGGCAATAGGGAGTGCCGGCGCGGGCGTAGAGCAGACGCAGGTAATCGTGGATTTCGGTGACCGTGCCCACGGTGGAACGGGGGTTGTGGCTGGTGGCCTTCTGCTCGATGGAAATGGCCGGGGACAGGCCCTCGATCAGGTCCACATCCGGCTTTTCCATCAGCTGCAGGAACTGCCGGGCGTAGGCCGAGAGGGATTCCACATAGCGGCGCTGGCCCTCGGCGTAGAGGGTGTCGAAGGCGAGGGAGGACTTGCCTGAGCCGGAAAGTCCGGTGATCACGATCAGCTTGTCGCGGGGCAGGTCCAGACTGATGTTTTTCAGGTTATGGGTCCGTGCGCCGCGGATTTTTATTTCGTCCATGGGGTGTTCTGAGCTCGATTGGGGCCAACCGATAACTATACCCGGTGTCAGGCGGCCAGGGGAAAGGGAGTTGCAGCAGGAATTGCTGTGGCGGCCGCCGCGGCGGTGGAGAACCGGGGCAGGGCGTCGCTTTGCCCGGCGGGCCGGCTGGCGGTGTTGTATTGCCCTGCGGTCTCGGATAAACTTCGCGGCCCCGGATGTGCAATCCGGATGGTTTTTTGCCGGTGTAGCTCAGTTGGTAGAGCAGCGCATTCGTAATGCGAAGGTCGTAGGTTCGACTCCTATCTCCGGCACCAATTCCAGGAAAAAGGGCAGCTCTCCGGAGCTGCCCTTTTTTTGTTTCCGTCTGCCCTGGCGACTCGGGGCAGGGCGGCATTTCCATACGCTACCGTCTGGAAAATGCTATAGAATCCGTCGGTCATTATTTTGAGGACGAGGAGAGCACAATATGGAACTCAAAGAGAGCGTATTCGTTGTTACCGGCGGTGGTTCCGGCCTGGGTGCCGCGACGGCCCGCATGATCGTGGCCGGCGGCGGCAAGGTGGTCCTGGCCGACGTGAACAAGGCAGCCGGCGAGGCTCTGGCGGCGGAACTGGGCGCCAATGCCCGCTTCGCCGAAACCGACGTGACCAATGAAGCCAGCGCCAAGGCGGCCGTCGAACTGGCCGTCTCCACCTTCGGCAAGCTCAATGGCCTGGTGAACTGCGCCGGCGTGGCGCCGGCGGAGAAGGTGCTGGGCAAGGAAGGTCCCCATCGCCTGGAGAGCTTCGCCAAGGTCATCAACATCAACCTGGTGGGCTCCTTCAACATGATCCGCCTGGCTGCCGAAGTCATGGCCAAGGGCGAACCCAATGCCCAGGGCGAGCGCGGCGTCATCGTCAGCACCGCCTCCGTGGCCGCCTTCGACGGCCAGCTGGGCCAGGCCGCCTATGCCGCCTCCAAGGGCGGTGTCGTGGCCATGACCCTGCCCATCGCCCGGGAACTGGCCCGCAGCGGCATCCGTGTCATGACCATCGCCCCCGGCATCATGGAAACCCCCATGCTCATGGGCATGCCCCAGGAAGTGCAGGATTCCCTGGGCAAGATGGTGCCGTTCCCCTCCCGCATGGGCAAACCGGCCGAATACGCTGCCCTGGTGCGCCACATCGTGGAGAACTCCTATCTCAATGGCGAAGTGATCCGTCTGGACGGCGCCATTCGCATGGCGGCGAAATAACTTATACTGCGGGCCTGTCAGTCCCACCCAAAGGCGCGGGCAATGCTCGCGCCTTTCTTATTTGCGAGCCATGAGCAAAGGCGCCTGTTACCACTGTGGTCAGCCCGTTCCGGATGACGTCGATCTGACGGTCCGGGTCTCCGAATCTCCCCGTGCCATGTGTTGTATCGGTTGCCAGGCGGTGGCCCAGGCCATCGTGGACAACGGCCTGGACGACTACTACCGCAACCGGGATGCCCTGCCCGAATCGAAGCGGGAAGCCCTGCCCGAGGTGCTGGACAACCTGCGCCTCTTTGACCACGCCGATTTCCAGAAAAGTTTCGTGCGCGCCCTGGGCGAGAACGAGCGGGAAGCCTCCCTGATCCTGGAAGGCATCACCTGCGCCGCCTGCATCTGGCTCAACGAACAGCACATCTCCCATCTGCCCGGGGTTGCCGGGGTGGATATCAACTACACCACGCGCCGCGCCCGGGTGCGCTGGGACGAGAGCAAGATCAAGCTTTCCGACATCCTGGCGGCCATCTCGGCCATCGGCTACCGGGCCTACCCCTATGATCCGGCCCGGACCGAGGAGCTGGCCCGCAAGGAACGCCGGGACGCCCTGTGGCGCGTCTGGGTGGCCGGTTTCGGCATGATGCAGGTGATGATGTACGCCATCCCCGTCTATATGGCGGAAGGGGACATGACGGCGGACATCGAATCCCTGATGCGCTGGGCCAGCCTGTTGCTGACCCTGCCGGTGGTCTTCTATTCGGCAGCCCCCTTCTTCCGCAATGCCTGGCGCGACCTCAAGTTCCGCCGGGTCGGCATGGACGTGCCGGTGGCCCTGGGCGTCGGTTCGGCCTTCGCCGCCAGCATCTGGGCCACTTTTGTCGCCGACGGCGAGGTCTATTTCGACTCGGTGACCATGTTCGTGTTTTTCCTGCTGGGCGGGCGCTTCCTGGAAATGAATGCGCGCCAGCGTGCCGTCGGTGTCACCGAAGCCCTGGCCAAGCTGCTGCCGGCCTTTGCCGAGCGCCTCGTCGCCTATCCCCAGGACCGCACGCCGGGCAAGGTGGTGGTGGCCGACCTGCAGGCGGGGGATGTCGTCCTGGTGCGTCCCGGCGGCACCATTCCCTCCGACGGGCGGGTGCTGGAAGGGGCGAGTTCGGTCAATGAATCGCTCCTCACCGGCGAGAGCCTGCCGGTGTCCAAGCGGGTCGGAGATGCGGTCACCGGCGGCGCCATCAATGTGGAAAGCCCCCTGGTGGTGCGGGTCGAACAGGTGGGCGAGGGCACCCGGCTCTCCGCCATCGTGCGCCTGATGGAACGGGCGGCCATGGAAAAGCCGCGGATCGTCGAGATGGCTGATCGCATCGCCAGCCGTTTTGTCGCCGCCCTGCTGCTGGTGGCGGCGGCCGTCGCCCTGGCCTGGTGGTTCATCGATCCGGCCCGGGCCCTGTGGATCACCGTTTCCGTGCTGGTGGTGACCTGCCCCTGCGCCCTCTCCCTGGCCACCCCGATCGCCCTTACGGTGGCCAGCGGTGTGCTGGCCCGGGAAGGGCTGCTGGTGACCCGGGGTCATGCCATCGAAACCCTGGCCCGCTCCACCCATGTCGTCTTCGACAAGACCGGTACCCTGACCTCGGGCCGCATGCGCCTGCTGGAGGTCCTGCCGCTCGGGACTGTCGGTGCCGAGGACGGTTTGCGGCTGGCGGGAGCGCTGGAAGGGGCTTCCGAGCATCCCATCGCCCAGGTATTCCGCAGCGAGGCGGCGCAGCTGGCCGCCTGGCCCCATGGCACCGAAGTCGTCACCAGTATTCCGGGGAGCGGCATTTCCGGGGTGCTGGGCGGCGTCGAATACCGTATCGGCCGTCCCGACTTCGTCGCCGAACTGGTGGGGGCTGCCCTGCCTGACTCTGCCCGGGGCTTTGCCGCCCGGGGTGATACGGTGATTGCCCTGGGGGCGGCGAGCGGCTGGATTGCCCTGTTCGCCCTGGGGGACGAAATCCGGGCCGAGGCGCCGGCCCTGGTGGCCGATCTGCTGGCCTCGGGGCGCCAGGTGGTGCTGCTTTCCGGCGATGCCCCGGAGGCGGCGGCCCGGGTGGCCGCCCTGCTCGGCATCCAGGACGTCCATGGTGGTGTCTCGCCCCAGGGCAAGCACGATTTTGTCTCCCGCCTGCAGGAGGCCGGCGCCGTGGTGGCCATGGTGGGGGATGGGGTTAACGACGCCCCGGTCCTGGCCCAGGCCCAGGTGTCCGTGGCCATGGGCGGCGGCGCCCAGTTGGCGCGGACCCAGGCCGACCTGATCCTGCTGTCGGAGAACCTGGATCATCTGCGGCGCGGCATTGCCCTTTCCGGCAAGGCGCTACGCATCATCCGGCAGAACCTGGTATGGTCCTTTGCCTATAATTTCATCGCCCTGCCCCTGGCCATGTTCGGTTTCATCACGCCCTGGATGGCCGGCATCGGCATGTCCGGCAGTTCCCTGCTGGTGGTGCTCAATTCCCTGCGGCTGCAACGCCCCCTTTAGCGGAGTTTCGTCCATGGAAAGCCTGTATCTGCTGATTCCCCTCTCGGTCGTCCTGGTCTTCGCCATTGGCGTCGCCTTCTGGTGGTCGGTGCGCAACGGCCAGTTCGACGATCTGGAGGGTCCTGCCTACCGCATCCTGATGGACGACGAACTGCCCGGGAAGCGGGATGGGGTTGCGACTGCCAAGGGGGCGGAGGAGGGCGCAGGAGAGAAATAACCCTGGTTTGATCTGGGTCAACAATCCCAAACGGGGCATCAGAGAGAATCCTTCTCGTTTTGGAAGTCCCTCATTTTGTTGGGGGCTTCGCCAAGTTTGTTTCTCTGTTGGGGTTGGGGTGCGTTTGTAACGCACCCTTTTTTTTGCCCATTTTTTTGATGTGGTCCGCCGCCTTTTTGACTTTGTGCGAGACGGCTTGATCTATGTCAAAAGGCGCGGGGCTCCGCTACAATAGCATCCCTGCGATGCTGCCCAAGGGTTCATAGGGAGGTGGCATGAAGATTATCTTTTCCTAGTCGAGAGGTGGGTCCATGTCGGAAACGCAATCCACATACAACTATAAGGTAGTACGGCAATTTGCCATCATGACCGTAGTCTGGGGCATTGTTGGCATGCTTGTCGGTGTCATCATTGCCGCCCAGCTGGTCTGGCCGGAGCTCAATTTCGGGCCCTGGTTGACCTATGGTCGTCTTCGTCCGCTGCATACCAATGCAGTGATTTTCGCTTTTGGCGGTTGTGCGCTGTTTGCAACCTCCTACTGGGTGGCGCAGCGTACCTGCCACACTCGTCTGTTCTCCGACGGACTGGCCGCCTTTACGTTCTGGGGCTGGCAGATCGTCATCCTGCTGGCTGCTGTTAGCCTGCCCCTGGGTATCACCACCGGCAAGGAATACGCCGAACTGGAATGGCCGATCGATATCCTGATCACCCTGGTGTGGGTTGCCTACGCCCTGGTGTTCTTCGGTACCCTGATCAAGCGCAAGGTTAGCCACATCTACGTTGCCAACTGGTTCTACGGCGGCATGATCCTGGCTGTGGCTCTGCTGCACCTGGTGAACAGCGCCGAAATCCCGGTCTCCATGCTGAAGTCCTACTCCGCCTACGCCGGCGTGCAGGATGCCATGGTGCAGTGGTGGTACGGCCACAATGCGGTGGGCTTCTTCCTGACCGCCGGCTTCCTGGGCATGATGTACTACTTCGTGCCGAAGCAGGCTGAGCGTCCGGTTTACTCCTATCGCCTGTCCGTGGTGCACTTCTGGGCCCTGATCTTCACCTACATGTGGGCAGGTCCTCACCATCTGCACTACACCGCCCTGCCCGACTGGACCCAGTCCATCGGCATGCTGTTCTCCCTGATCCTGCTGGCTCCCTCCTGGGGCGGTATGATCAACGGCATCATGACCCTGTCCGGCGCCTGGCATAAGCTGCGTGACGATCCCATCCTGAAGTTCCTGATTACTTCCCTGTCTTTCTACGGTATGTCGACCTTCGAAGGTCCGATGATGTCCGTGAAGTCCGTGAATGCCCTGTCCCACTACACTGACTGGACCGTTGGTCACGTGCATGCTGGTGCTCTGGGCTGGGTGGCGATGGTTTCCGTTGGCTCCCTGTACTACCTGATCCCCCGCCTGTTCGGCGCCAAGCAGATGTACAGCGTCAAGCTGGTCACCGTGCACTTCTGGATCGCTACCATCGGCGTCGTGCTGTACATCGCCTCCATGTGGATCGCCGGTGTGATGCAAGGCCTGATGTGGCGCGCCTTCAACCCTGATGGCACCCTGACCTACAGCTTTGTCGAAGCGGTGAAGGGCTCCTACCCGTTCTGGACCATCCGTCTGGTTGGTGGTGTTCTGTTCCTGGGCGGTATGCTGATCATGTTCTACAACGTGCTGAAGACCATCGGTCAGAGCCAAGGCGCCGACGAGCGCATCATGGCCCCTGCCGCTCATCACGCTTAATCAGGGAGAACGCTACAAATGCTTACGCATGAACAAATCGAAAAGAACGCTGGTTGGCTGATCGTTCTGACCGTCATCGTGATCAGTTTCGGTGGCGCTCTGGAAATCGTTCCGCTCTTCTTCCAGAAGTCCACGACCCAGGCGGTTGAAGGCGTCAAGCCTTACGATCCCGTCCGCCTGGCTGGCCGCGATGTGTATATCCGGGAAGGCTGCTACAACTGCCACTCCCAGATGGTCCGTCCGTTCCGGGCCGAGACCGAGCGCTATGGTCACTACTCTGTTGCTGGTGAGTTCGTTTATGACCACCCGTTCCAGTGGGGTTCCAAGCGTACCGGTCCCGATCTGGCCCGTGTTGGCGAGCGTTACTCCAACGAGTGGCACGTTGCTCACCTGAACAATCCTCGCGATGTCGTTCCTGAGTCCAACATGCCGGCTTACCCCTTCCTGGCCAAGAGCAAGGCCAAGGACAGCGTGGGTGCCGACATCGAGGCCAAGATGCGGGCTCTGCGCAAGGTCGGTGTTCCTTACACCGACGCGGAGATTGCCGGTGCCAAGGCCGAGATTGGCGACAAGACCGAGCTCGACGTTCTGATCGCCTACCTCCAAGGCATGGGCACTGCCCTGAAGAACACCAAGTAAGGTATGGACATCAACGATCTGCGTTCCATCGTGACGGTGCTGGCATTTATGTCGTTCGTCGGCATCGTCTGGTGGGCTTATGGCAAGGGGGCCCGCAAGGGCTTTGACGAAGCGGCCAACTTGCCCTTCGCAGATGACGATGCGGAAGTGATCACCGATCTCTCCCGCAAAGAAGAGAGGAAAACATCATGAGCGATTTCGTTAGCGAGTTTTGGAACTTGTACGTCGTCGTAATCTCGCTGGTGTCTATCATCGGCTGCGGCATTTTCTTGAAATTTCAGAGCGTCCACAAGGGCTCCACGGATACCACCGGGCACGTGTGGGACGAGACTCTGGCTGAGTACAACAACCCTCTGCCTGCCTGGTGGAAGTGGATGTTCTACATCACCATCGTCTTCGCTCTGGTGTATCTGGCCCTGTATCCCGGCCTGGGCAAGTTCCAGGGCGTGCTGGGTTGGTCTTCCGTTGGCCAGTACAAGGCTGAAGTGAAGAAGGCTGACGACACCTACGGTCCCATCTACGACAAGTACCTGAAGATGGATCTGAAGGCTGTTGCTGCCGACAAGGAAGCCAACGAAATGGGCAAGCGCCTGTTCCTGACCTACTGCTCCCAGTGTCACGGTTCTGATGCCCGCGGTTCCAAGGGCTTCCCGAACCTGGCCGATGCCGACTGGCAGTGGGGCGGTGAGGCCGATACCGTCAAGACCACCATCCTGGAAGGTCGTAACGGTGTGATGCCTCCTCACGCTCAACTGGGCGACGAGACCATCAAGAACCTGGCCAACTTCGTCCGCTCCCTGTCCGGTCTGCCGCACGATGCCGTGCTGGCCGCCAAGGGCAAGGAAGCCTTCGGTACCGTCGGTTGCACCGGCTGCCATGGTCCGGAAGCTACCGGCACCCCGGCTCTGGGCGCCCCCAACCTGACCGACAAGGTCTGGCTGTACGGCTCCTCCGAGGCCACCATCACCGAGACCATCAAGAACGGCCGCAACAACCGCATGCCGGCTTGGAAGGACTTCCTGGGTGAAGGCAAGGTGCACATCCTGGCCGCCTACGTGCTGAGCCTGTCCGGCGCCGAGAAGAAGTAATGCTGTAGTCAAAAGGAAGCGCGGTGCAGAGATTCTGTGCCGCGCTTTTTTTTCACCGTGCATGAGCTGTGACCTGTATCAAAATCGCAGTGCGGGCATGACCCGGTACTGCGATTCTGATAAACGTTAAGAGCAAGCAATGAGCCAGATCGAGAACGGCAATTCAGCTGTACCGGAAGCGAACGGGTCTCTCTACGAAAAGCACAAGAAGATCTACGTGCGGGCCGCCTCCGGCCTCTTCAACAATTGGCGTTGGGGGATGGTGTTCCTCACCCAGGCCCTGTTCTACGGGCTCTGCTGGGTAGACTGGAATGGCCGCCAGGCGGTCCTGTTCCATCTGGTCGAGCGCAAGTTCTACATTTTCGGCATGGTGTTCTGGCCCCAGGATGTCTTTTACCTGGCGCTGCTGCTGATCATTTCCGCCTATGCCCTGTTCCTGTTTACTGCGGTGGCCGGGCGGCTCTTTTGCGGCTATGCCTGCCCCCAGACCGTCTACACCGAACTGTTTCTCTGGATAGAAGCCAAGGTCGAAGGTGACCGGCCCGCCCGCATGAAGCTGGACAAGGGGCCGCTGGATGGGCGCAAACTGCGCCTGAAAACCACCAAGCATGCCCTGTGGCTGATCCTTTCGCTGTGGACCGGTTTTACCCTGGTGGGCTATTTCACCCCCGTCAAGGAACTGGTGGCCTCCATTCCTTCCTTCGGCTTCGGCCCCTGGGAAATCTTCTGGATCCTGTTCTACGCCGGTTTCACCTACATGCAGGCCGGCTTCCTGCGGGAGCAGGTGTGCAAGTACATGTGCCCCTATGCCCGTTTCCAGGGGGTCATGTTCGATCCGGATACCCTGATCATCACCTATGACCCTGAACGGGGTGAACCGCGGGGCGCGCGCAAGAAAGGGATCGACCCCCGTAGCGAGGGCAAGGGCGACTGCGTCGATTGTGGCATCTGCGTTCAGGTCTGTCCGACCGGTATCGATATCCGTAACGGACTGCAGTACGAGTGCATCGGCTGTTCCGCCTGTATTGACGCCTGCGACGAGGTGATGGACAAGATGTCCTATCCGCGGGGCCTGATCCGTTACTCCACGGAGAATGCCCTAGCCAAGCACTATACGCCCAAGGAAATGGTGGCCCATGTGATGCGGCCCCGGGTGCTACTCTATTCCGCCATTCTCGGCATGATCATCCTGGCGACAGCCTGGGGGCTCGGTACCCGCATTCCGCTCAAGGTGGACGTCATCCGCGACCGCGCGACCCTGGCCCGGGAAGCCGACGACGGGCGCATCGAGAACATCTACACCCTGCGCATCATGAACACCGAAGAAGCGCCGCGGCGCTATGCCCTCAGCGTCAGCGGGCTGCCGGGGGCCGAGATCATCGGCGAGCGCATCGTCGAGGTGCCTGCCGCCACCACCGAGTCGGTCCTGGTGTCCGTGCGTGTGCCGCCCGAGTCCGGTACCAAGGGTGCCAACCATATTTTCTTTGAAATCCAGGCCCAGAATCACGACAAGGTGCGCGTCAGTGAAAAGGCCAGTTTCATGCTTCCCTGATTTTTCAAGCGAGCCCCTATGAGAACTGCTGCACAACCCTGGTACCGCGAGCCCTGGCCCTGGATCCTGGCCGCCGGCCCTGTTGCTGTCATCCTGGCAGGCATCGTCACCGTCTGGCTTGCCATCAAGAGCAACGACGGCCTGGTGGCGGACGATTACTACAAGCAGGGCCTGGAGGTGAATCAGGTCATTCAGCGGGATCGCAGGGCCGAGGAATTGGGGCTCCAGGCGGAAGTCTTCGCCGGTAACAACGGCAGCTTCCGCGTCCTGCTCACGAGCACCCAGGGTGCGGCCCTGCCGGAGAAAGTGCGCCTGAAACTGGCCCACCCGGCCAAGGCCGGATTCGATCAGGAAATTACCCTGGCATCCGATGGTCAGGGCGCCTATAGTGGCAAATTGAATAATCCCATCGTCGGCAATCGCTGGCTGGTGCGTCTTGAGGACGAATCCGGCAACTGGCGTCTGTCCGCCGAGTGGGCAATGGAAAAGCAAGAGTCGCTGTCTATGAAAGTGACCGCACCGGTTTCTTCTTCTAATCGTTAATAACGGGAGGTAACACCATGGCTTGGAAGGAATTGTTTTCCACTGATATCGGTCTGCTGAGTCTCTTCACCATCGGCTTTGTGGTGGTGATGGGCGCCTACTTCGGCGTCTATTTCAGCAAGAAAATGAACGAGAAGCCCGGTCAGAAGTAATCCGGTCTCCGTCAAAGCAAAAGGCCTGGAATTTCCAGGCCTTTTTCATTTGCGGCAACTGATCCGGGATCAGCGGTACACCAGCACCGGTACCTTGGAGTGGGTCAGGACCTTGTTGGTCTCGCTGCCCAGTAACAGGCCGGTGATGCCCTTGCGGCCATGGGAAGCCATGAAGATGAGGTCGCAGGCGGACTTTTCGGCCGTCTCGATGATGGCCTCATAGGGAATGTCGCTGGTGACGGCGACCTTGGTGCAGGGTACGGCATTGGCCTGGCAGAGTTGCTCCACCTGACCCAGGAATTCGTTGGCCTGGTTGTCGGCCAATTCGGCAAATTTCTCCGGCGTGGTCGGATCGATCAGGGCGCCTTCACCGTAGTAGGTGACGGGGTACTCGGGTTTGGCGTAGAAGGCGGTAATGCGGGCGCCGCATTCCTTGGCGAAGGAGACCGCCTTCTTGGCCGTCTCGCGGGAGAGTTCGGAACCGTCGGTAGGGAGTAGGATGTGCTTGAACATGTGAGGGGCTCCTCTATGGGAAAAAATCTCTAGGCCCCATCCTAAGTCAGTTTTGACGGAAGTCAAAACCCTAGCCACTCTTGGGGCGAGAATGGCATAAACGCAAGGAGTGTATCGATGTCGCTGCAGGGCAAGATTCAGGTCAGCATGCATGGTGCGGCCGGTGAGGTCACCGGGTCGTGCACCCTGGTGGAAATGGAAGGGCTGCGCTTCCTGGTGGATTGCGGCATGTTCCAGGGGGGCGGCGATGCCTACGGCAAGAACCAGCGCGCGCTGGCTTTTGACGTGCGCCATCTGGATTTCGTCCTGCTGACCCACGCCCATATCGACCATTCCGGACTGCTGCCGCGCCTGGCCATGCTGGGCTATCGCGGCCCCATCTACGCCACCGCCGCCACGACCGACCTGCTGCAGGTGCTGCTGCTCGATTCGGCCCATATCCAGGAGAAGGAGTCGGAGTGGCAATTGCGTCGCAGCCACCGCTCCGGCCGCGGCGGGCGCGGTCTGCAGCCGCCGCTCTATACGGTGACCCAGGCCCAGGAGTGCCTGAAGCTGCTGCGTGCCGTCGATTACGACACCCCCCTGCATCCGGCATCCGGTGTCAGCGTGCGTTTCCGGGATGCGGGCCACATTTTGGGTTCGGCCATTCTGGAGGTGCAGATCGACACGGCCGACGGTCCGCGCAAGCTGGTGTTCTCTGGCGACCTGGGGCAGCCGGGGCGCCCCGTGCTGCGGGACCCCGAGTTCATCGCCGAGGCCGACCTGCTGTGCATCGAATCGACCTACGGCAACCGGGTGCACCGGCCCCTGGAGGATACCGAGGCGGAGTTGATCCGGGCCTTTGAGCACACGTTCGGCGAGAAGCGCGGCAACATCATCATCCCCGCCTTCGCCGTGGGGCGGACCCAGGAAATCCTCTATGTCCTGGGCGGCCTGGTGCGGCAGGGGCGGCTGCCCCACCTGAAGATTTACGTGGATTCCCCCATGGCCGATGCGGCCACCCGCATCACCCTCAAGTACCGCCATCTGTGGGACGACGAAACCCGGGACCTGATGGCCTGGCAGGAAGCCAATCCCCAGGCGGTGCGGGTGCATTTCACCGCCGACGTGGAAGAGTCCATGGCCCTCAACGACATCCGGGAAGGCGCCGTGATCATCTCCGCCAGCGGCATGTGCGATGCGGGACGCATCAAGCACCACCTGGCCTACAACCTGCCCCGTCCCGAGAGCACGGTGCTGATCACCGGCTTCCAGGCGGCGGGCACCCTGGGGCGTCGATTGGTGGATGGGGCCCGGACCGTGCGCCTGTTCGGCCAGATCGTGCCGGTGCGGGCGGACGTGCATACCATCGGCGGCCTCTCCGCCCATGCGGACCAGCAGGCGCTGCTGGACTGGGTCGGGCACTTTTCCCGGGCGCCGGGCCAGGTGCGGGTCGTCCATGGCGAGCCGGAGGCCGCCCAGGCCCTGCGCGATGCCATCGAACAGCGCTACGGCTGGGCCAACGTGGCCGTAGCCCGTTGCAACGACCCTGTCATAGTTTGATATAAAATTCCTCTTCCAGCGTCAGTCCTAAAAAGGCAGAAAACCATGGCGGCCAACCCCAATTCAGCTTCCTCCTCCAAGCACCACAAGAGTATCAACCTCTCGGGAGCCAGTCCCCTGGAAGACATGGGGGAGAAACTGGAGAAGCAGGTCGATCCTTTTGGCATCACCACTTCCATGCTCAATGCCCAGGCCGCCTGGCTGATGCATCCCCAGGAGCTGAGCCGCGTCATGACGGGCCTTTCCGGCGACCTGCTGGCCCTCCAGGCCCACGTCATGCGCCGGGCCCTGGGCCTGCCTTCCGAGGATGTGGTGCGCCCCCACGAGGATGACAGCCGCTTTTCCGATCCGGTATGGGAGCAGTCCCCGACCTGGGACATCATGAAGGAGTGGTATCTGGCCATGACCCACCGGCTGGAGGACATGTACTTCGAGACCCCCGGCCTGTCGGACAAGGAGCGCCGCCGCGCCGCCTTCTGGCTGCGCAAATGGCTCAACGCCGTGGCGCCCACCAATTTCTTCTGGACCAACCCGGTGGCCCTGCGCAAGTTTGTCGAGAGCAAGGGGGAATCCCTGGCCAAGGGCATGGAGAACTATCTCAAGGACAGCCAGTCCGGCACCGTGCGCATGGTGGATGAGGATGCCTTCAAGGTCGGTGTCGATCTGGCAACCACGCCCGGCCAGGTGGTGTTCCGCAACCGCCTGGTGGAACTGATTCAGTACACCCCGACCACGGCCCAGGTTTACAAGCAGCCCATCGTCATCGTCACGCCCTGGATCAACAAGTTCTACATCCTGGACCTGACCGCCAAGAAGAGCCTGGTGCGCTATCTGGTGGAGAAGGGCTTCACGGTTTTCATCACCAGCTGGAAAAATCCGACCGAGGACATGTCCCAGGTCACCTACGAAGACTATGTGACTGAGGGCGTGCATGAGGTCATGGAAGCCGCCCGTACCATCTGCAAGGTGCCCCAGGTCAATGCGGTGGGCTACTGCATCGGCGGCACCACCCTGACGGCTTACATGGCCTGGGCCAACCGCAAGTTCGGCAGTGCCGACAAGGTGCCGGTGTCCTCCTGGACCCTGTTCACCACCCTGACGGATTTCTCCCGTCCCGGCGACATCGAGGTCTTCGTGGATCCGGCCAGCGTCAAGTGGATCGAGGATTCCATGGCCAAGAAGGGCTACCTCGACGGCAAGGAAATGATGTCCTCCTTCCGCATGCTGCGTTCCAACAGCCTGATCTGGCACTACTACGTGCACAGCTACCTCTACGGCGAGCCCCTGGCGCCGTTCGACGTGCTGTTCTGGAACGTGGATAGCACCCGCATGCCTTACGCCATGCATTCCTACTACCTGCGGGAGATGTACCTCAACAACAATCTGGTGAAGAAGGATGCCCTTACCATCGGCGGTGAGGCCATCGACCTGGAACGCATCACCCAGCCTCTCTATGCTGTGACGGCGGAGGACGACCACATCGCCCCCTGGCGCCAGTGCTATCGCATCCGCAAGTACGTCAGCGCGCCGACCCGGTTCGTGCTGTCCACTTCCGGCCACATCCTCGGCATCGTCAATCCGCCGGTGAATCCGCCCAAGCGCAGCTACTGGGTGGGAGAGCCGGAGCGGGGCGAGAATATCGAGCGTTGGGAAGCGGCGGCCGAGAAGCGTCCTGGCAGCTGGTGGGAGGACTGGGTGCAGTGGCTGGTGCCCAAGAGTGGCGCCCTGGTGGCCCCGCCCAAGCCCCACAAGGATTTTCCGGCCCTGGCGCCGGCGCCGGGCACCTACGTGCTGGAACCCTGAGGCAGGCATGGGAAGGGGAAAGCCCGGCGGGAGAGCTACGACAAAAGGCTTAATCCAGATCAAGCCAAGCATCCCGGATTGTGATATCGTGAGCGGCTTTGTTTTTAGGCCCCAGACTCGATGAGCTCCACCGCTTTCCCCCCTCTCAAAATCAAAGGTAAGACCCTGGTGCCCATCGTCCAGGGGGGAATGGGGGTCGGTATTTCCGCCCACCGCCTGGCCGGTACCGTCGCCTCCCTCAACGGGGTGGGGACCATCGCCAGCGTCGATCTGCGCCGCCACCACCCGGACCTGATGGCCGAGACCGGCCGTTCCCGCAACCGGGAAGCCATCGAAAAGGCCAACCTGATCGCCCTCGACCGGGAAATCAAGATGGCCCAGGACATCGCCCAGGGCCGCGGCGTCATCGCCGTGAACGTCATGCGGGCGGTGACCCAGTACCAGGATTACGTGCGTCAGTCCTGTCAGTCCGGCGCCGAGGCCATCGTCATGGGTGCCGGCCTGCCCCTGGATCTGCCCGAACTGACCGAGGGCTACCCGGACGTGGCCCTGGTGCCCATTCTTTCCGACGTGCGCGGCATCGTGCTGCTGCTGAAGAAGTGGATGCGCAAGAACCGCCTCCCCGACGCCATCGTCATCGAACATCCCCGCTACGCCGGCGGCCACCTGGGTGCCGCCAAGAAGGAGGATGTGAACGATCCCCGCTTCAACTTCGAGGTGGTCATCCCCGGCGTGCTGGAAGCCTTCGAGGAAATGGGCATTGCTTCCGAGAAGATTCCCCTGATCCCGGCCGGCGGCATCAACAGCCACGAGCGGGTGCGGGAGCTGATCGACATGGGCGCCGCCGCCGTGCAGCTGGGCAGTGCCTTCGCCGTGGCCGAAGAGGGCGACGCCGACATCGAATTCAAGAAGGTCCTGGCCGGCGCCAAGGACAAGGACGTGGTGGACTTCATGAGCTGCGCCGGCCTGCCGGCCCGGGCAGTGAAGACCCCCTGGCTGGAAAAGTACCTGAACCGGGAAGAAAAGCTCATGGCAGCCGCTGCCGGCAAGGAGCACAAGTGCACCCTGGCCTGGGACTGCCTGCTGCAGTGCGGCCTGCGGGACAGCAACCCCAAGCACGGCCAGTTCTGCATCGACAACCAGCTGGCCGCTGCCGTCACCGGTGACGTGCAGAAGGGCCTGTTCTTCCGCGGCGCCTCCAGCCTGCCGTTTGGTTCCGCCATTCGCCCCGTGCGAGAATTGATGCATTATCTGCTGACTGGCGAAAAACCCGTCTTCACATGACCTCCACGGCGCTGCAGGTTTCCGACACCTACCCGGCCTCCCCTTCCGGCATCCGTGCCGCGGAAGGAACTGCCGGGGCGTCCCTGGACCTGCTGCGCATCGTGCGCATCAACGAACAGATCAAGGCGGTGGTGGCCGTCGCCTTCAAGATCAACATCATGGCCCTGAACGCCATCTTCCTGGCCAAGCGGGCCGGTAGCGCCGCCCTCGGCTTCGGCGTTCTCTCCAACGAATTGCGAGTCTTCTCCCGGGACCTGCGGACCCAGATGGAGTCCCTGCGCCAGCTGATCCACGCCTCCGTGGTGGAAGTGTCCCGCCTGCTGCAGCATTCCCGCTATTCCCGCCTGCTGGCGGCCGGTGTCCAGCTTTCCGGTGGCAACGCCCGCCTGGAAGAGGTGCTGCGCCGGCGCGACCGGGAGGCCCAGGCGCGGCGCGAGACCCTTTCCCGCCTGCGGCGCGAGCTGAAGCTGGCCCTGGAAGATGCTTTCCAGCTGGTGGAGCTGGGTGGCGTGCTGGCCAAGTCGGCCAAGATCGAAGCCGCCTACGGGCAAAGCTTCGCCGGGGCCCTCGCCCAGGTTTCCGGCGAGTTCGACGGCATTGTCGAAGAGATCCGCGGTTCCCTGGAGACCCTGAAAAAATCCAGCTTCTTCGGGGGGAGATAATGAAAAAGACCCAGACCATCTTTCAGGACGGCACCCACAAGTGGGTGGCCATCGTGCGCGATCCGGAACGTCCCGACTCCCTCATCGACACCAATGAGTACCTGGTGGCCAACGGCGTCCAGGGGCTGATCCTGGACCCGGGCGGCGCCGAGATTTTCCCGGCGGTGTTCTCCGCCCTGGCGGCCGAGTTCGATCCGTCCGCAGTGGTCGGCCTGTTCGCTTCCCACCAGGACCCGGACATCATCTCCTCCCTGGCCATGTGGCTGGAATTCAATCCCAAGATGCACTGCTACACCAGCTGGCTCTGGGAGAGCTTCATTCCCCATTTCGGCGGCACCAGCGACACCTTCGTGCCCATTCCCGACGAGGGCATGGAGATCGGCCTCAACGGCCTCACCCTGACGGCGGTGCCGGCCCACTACCTGCATTCCTCCGGCAATTTCCACCTCTACGACCGCCAGGCCCGCATGTACTTCTCCGGCGACGTCGGCGCAGCCCTGCTGCCGCCCGAGGAGGCCGGTCTTTTCGTCGAGGATTTCGACCGCCACATCAAGCACGCCGAAGGCTTCCACCGCCGCTGGATGGGCTCCAACGAAGCCAAGCGCCGCTGGTGCGAACGGGTGGCCCAGATGGAAATCGACATGCTCTGCCCCCAGCACGGTGCCATCTACCAGGGAGCCGACGTGCAGCGCTTCATCAACTGGTTCGACGAGCTGCAGGTCGGCATCCTGCGCGGCTGAACGGCCTCCCGCCCTCCTGTTTCGCCCGGCGCCGGACACCTGTCCGGCGCTTTTGATTCCAGTCAAGGAGTCCTCCTGCCGGGCTGGGCAGAATCCGCCTGAACCCCAGAGAGGAAGCAGGCATGACCCCCATCCGAGACTACATGAGTGGCGACCACCGCCGCTGCGACGACCTGTTCGCGGCCGTGGAGCAGTCCCTCTCCCAACCCGACCCGGCCTTGCCGGCCCAGCTCTTCGCCGAGTTCTGCCAAGCCACCCTGGCCCATTTCCAGGCGGAGGAGGAAACCCTCTTTCCCGCTTTCGAGCAGGCCACCGGCATCCGCATGGGGCCCACCCAGATGATGCGGCTGGAACATGTGCAGATGCGCAGTCTCATGGACGAGGCGCGCCAGGCCCTGGCCGCCGGCGATCAGGACGACTACCTGGGGGCGGCCGAAACCCTGCTGATCCTCATGCAGCAGCACAACCTGAAGGAAGAAAACGTCTTGTATCCCATGTGCGACGAACACCTGGCCGGGCATGCCGGCGAGCTGCTGCCCCTGCTGCAGAAGACCACCGGGAGCGCCCAGTCATGAGCGCCCGCGACGAAGCCGCCCTGGTGGTGGATGCCCGCATGATGGAGCCGCCCGAACCCTTCGTGCGCACCATGGAGGGCCTGGACGAGCTGAAGGACGGGGAAAAGATGCTGCTCCTGCTCTACCGGGAGCCCCATCCCCTGTACCGCACCCTGGTGAACAACGGCTATACCTACCGTTCCCAGACCGCAGAAGACGGCACGGTGGAGATTCTCATCTGGAAGGTGGCGGCCTGAGGTCCCTGGCGCCGGCCCGTCGCCGCTGATCGTCACGCCGCCGCCCAGGACGCTTCCCATGCAAGCCATGCTGTCCTTCGACCAGGCCCCGCCCCTGGCGGCGCCCCTGCGCTTCTTCCTCAGCGCCCCCCTGTTCGCGGCGGCCGCCGGCCTGCTCCTGCTGCTCCTCGGGCCGGAGCTGCTGGCCTCCCGCTGGACCGCCGGCGCCCTGGCCTTCACCCACCTGCTGACGGCCGGCTTCATGCTGCAGACCATGGTCGGTGCCCTGCTGCAGATCCTGCCGGTGGCCACCGGCGCCGGCGTGGCCCGGCCCCTGGGCGTGGCCCGGGCGGTGCACGGCCTGCTCACCCTGGGGCTGCTGTTCCTGGTGGGGGGCTTCCTCACCTACCGTAGCGAACTGTTCCAGGGCGCCCTGTTGTGTCTCGGTGGCGGCGTCCTCATCTTCCTCGTTGCCGTCGGCCGGGCCCTGGCCCAGATTCCCATGGGCAGCACTATCCAGTGGGCCCTCAAGCTGGCCGTGGCCGGCCTCGGCGTGACGGTGCTGCTGGGCCTGTCCATGCTGGTCAACCTGGCCTGGGGACTGTCCTGGCCCCTGCTGGAAATCACCGGCATCCACCTGGCCTGGGGCCTGGTGGGCTGGGGCGTGCTGCTACTGTCCGGCGTCGCCTACGTGGTGGTGCCCATGTTCCTCCTGACGCCGGCTTTTCCCGGCTGGCTGACCCGGCTCCTGGCGCCCCTGCTGTTCCTGCTGCTGGCCCTGTGGAGCGGCGCCGAGGCGGCCGGCTGGGGTGGTGCCCCCCTCCTGGCGGCCCTGGTGGCGGCCGGTTGCGGCACCTTTGCCCTGGCGACCCTGTGGTTGCTGGTGCGCAGCAAGCGGGCCCGGCTCGATGCCACCCAGCGCTACTGGCGGCTGGGGCTGGCCTGCGCCGTCGGCGGGGCGGCCCTGTGGGCGGTGGGGCAGCTGTGGCCGGCCCTGGGCCTGTGGCCCGGGCTGCCCCTGCTGCTGGGCATGCTCCTGCTGGTGGGCGGGTTCATGTCGGTGATCACCGGCATGCTGTACAAGATCGTGCCCTTCCTCATCTGGCTGCATCTGCAGAACGCGGGCCAGGGCCGGGTGCTGGCGCCGAACATGAAGCGCATCCTGGCCGAGAGCGCCATGGCGCGGCAGATGGCGGCCCATGCCGCTTCCCTGGGCCTGCTGCTGGCCGCCGTGGTCCGCCCCGCCTGGTTCGCCTGGCCGGCCGGACTGGCCCTGCTGCTGTCCAACCTGTGGCTGCTGGTGAACCTCTGGCGCTGCCTGCAGGTCTATCGGCGGCACCTGCGGCATATCGGCGAGCAGCTCGCCGCGGCTGCCTGATTTTTCGGAGATTCCATGTTCAAGGCCTTTTTCAGCGCCCCCCACCGGGTCATGTTCGCCCTCGGCGCCCTGCAGAGCCTGCTGGCGGTGCTGTTCTGGGCGGCGGACCTGGGCGGCCGCTATGCCGGCCTCTATGGGGCTCCGGCCTGGGCCCTGCCCGGCATCTGGCTGCATGGGGCCCTGATGCTGTTCGGCCTGTTCCCGCCCTTCATCTTCGGTTTTCTCATGACGGCCCTGCCCAAGTGGGTGAGCGCCCCGGCCCTGACGCGGGGCCAGTACCTGCCGGCCTTCGCTCTGCTGGCAGGCGGCTGGCTGCTCTTCTGGGGCGGCCTGCTGGCGGCGCCCCTGGCCGTGTCCGGCCTGGTGGTGGCGTCCCTCGGCTGGCTGTGGGGCTTGGTCGCCCTGGCCCGGGCCGTGACCTGGCCCCAACCCCGGGGCTTCGCACCGGACCGTTCCCACGCCTACGCGCTGCTGGCTGCCCTGGGACTGGGTCTGGTCGCCCTCTGGGCCTATGCCTGGGGCCTGGCGGCCATGGCCGGCGACGGGGTGCGGGCCGGCATCGAGCTGGGGCTGTGGGGCTGCCTGCTGCCGGTGTTCTTCATCGTCAGCCATCGCATGCTGCCCTTCTTCACTGCAGCGGTGCTGAAGAATTACACCATCTATCGCCCCATGCCCCTGCTGTGGCTGGTGCTGGCCTGCTTCCTCGGCCACGCCCTGCTGGCCCTGGCCGGCTGGCACGGTGCCCTGTGGCTGCCGGACGCCGTTGCCGCCGCCGTGGTCATTCATTTCTCCTGGAAGTGGCAGCTTCGGCGCAGCCTGGCGGTGCCCATGCTGGCCATGATCCACGGCGCCACCGTCTGGCTGGGCCTGGGGCTGGTGCTCTATGCCTGCCAGGGGCTGGCCCTGGCGCTGGGCGGCAGCTTCGGCGGCCTGGCGCCCCTGCACGCCATCAGCATCGGCTATTTCGTTTCCATGCTGCTGGGCATGGTCACCCGGGTCACCCTGGGGCATTCGGGCCGGCCCATCAACGCCGGGGACCAGACCACCTGGCCCCTGTTCTGGCTGTTCCAGAGCGTGCCCCTGCTGCGCATTGCCGGCGAGTTCCTGCCCCTGTCCGGCCCCTTCAACCTGCAGTGGCTGGCCAGCCTGGCCTGGCTGCTGGTGTTCGCCCTGTGGGTGCGGCGCCACGGCGCCATGTACCTGCGGCCCCGGCCCGACGGCCAGCCCGGCTGACGGATCGCGGAGTCATCCCATGTACCTGGCCCTCAAGCATCTGCACATCACCTGCGTCGTCCTCTCCGGCCTCGGATTCCTCCTGCGCGGATTCTGGATGCTGCAGGAGTCGCCCCGCCTGCAGGGGCGCCTGCCGCGGGTGACGCCCCATGTGGTGGATACCCTGCTGCTCGGCAGCGCCCTGGCCCTGGCCTTTCTCTCCGGCCAGTATCCCTTCGTCCAGGGCTGGCTGACGGCCAAGGTGCTGGCCCTGCTGGCCTACATCGGCTGCGGTAGCGTGGCCCTCAAGCGGGGGCGCAGCAAGGCGGTGCGGGGCTTCTTTTTCGTCATGGCCCTGTCGTGTTTCGCCTATATCGTTTCCGTTGCCCTGACGCGTCATCCCACCGGCTTCTTCGCCGGTCTGTGAAAGGAATTGCATGAGCCACAGCCTGTTGGGCGCCGCCGCCCCCAGTTTCGACGAACCCCTGGAAATGCTGGATGCCTGCCACGGTCGCATCCAGGCCCAGATCGAGACCCTGCGCCGTCTGGTGCAGCACCTGCCCCGGCACGGTGCCGACCAGGCCGCCCGGGAGGCGGCCCAGGGCGTGCTGCGCTATTTCTCCGTGGCCGCTCCCCATCACCATGCGGACGAGGAGGATGACCTCTTTCCCGCCCTGCGGGCGAGCCAGGCGGTGGCCCGGGAAGCGGCGGTGGCGGCCCAGGTGGAGGCCCTCATCGAGCGCATCCTGGCCGATCACCGGCGCATGGACCGGGCGCGGGATGAGGTGCTGGCCCGCCTGCAGGCCATCGTCGCGGCCCAGCCGGGGGAATGCAGCGAGGCCCTGCCGGCGGCCATGGTGGAAGGGCTGGCCGAGCTTTATCTGGGACACATCGATCTGGAAACCCGGGAGCTGCTGCCCCTGGGGCGGCGCCTGCTGTCCCCCGAGCAGGCGGCCGCCGTCGGCCGCAGCATGGCGGCGCGGCGGGGGGCGGTGTTTCCGGAAGGGGAGCAGTAGGACTGCCGGCACTCCTGGACTAAGCCCGGGCAATAATCCGGGCAATAAAAAAAGCGGCTCCGCGGAGCCGCTTTTTTGTTTGACGCTTGTCCGGGATCAGGCCGACTGGTGGGTCATCAGCTTTTTCAGGCCCGGGATGTCCAGGATGCGGATGTGCTTCTGCTGCACGGCGATCAGACCTTCTTCCTGGAAGCGGGAGAAGGCGCGGGAAACGGTTTCCAGCTTGAGGCCCAGGTAGCTGCCGATTTCTTCCCGGGTCATGCGCAGGTAGAACTCGGCGTGGGAATAGCCGCGGGCGGTGAAGCGCTGGGAGAGATTGAGGAGGAAGGCGGCCAGCCGTTCTTCCGCCCGCATGGTGCCGAGCAGCATCATGACCCCGTGGTCGCGCACGATCTCCCGGCTCATCACCTTGTGGAAGTGGTGCTGCAGGGCCACGATCTCCCGGGACAGACCTTCCAGGCGGGGGAAGGGGATGATGCAGACTTCGCTGTCTTCCAGGGCCACCGCGTTACAGGAATGGTGTTCGGTGCTGATGCCGTCCAGGCCCAGCAGCTCGCCGGCCATCTGGAAGCCGGTGACCTGGTCGCGGCCGTCTTCCAGCAGCACGTCGGTCTTGAAGAAACCGGCGCGGATGGCGTAGATGGATTCGAAGGCCTCCCCGGCCCGGTACAGGTGGTCACCGCGCTTGATCTTGCGGCGGGTGCTGACCAGTTCGTCCAGCTTGGACATCTCGGTCTCGTTGAGACCGTAGGGAAGACACAGTTCTTGCAGGTTACAGTTCGAGCAGGCGGTCTTGATGACCGACAGGGTAATTTCTTGGGCGCTGGTCTTCTTCAACGGCATGCTGTTCCTCGCTGGGCCAAGGGCGTTCGGATGGTGGTAACCTGCGCCGGAAGGCCCTTTGGAAGCCTTTGATCCAGGTCAACGTGCCCCAGTTCCTGCACCACGATAATAAGCCGCACCTAATGTGTGGTTCTGCAACGACTGTTTTTCAATGACATTTACCGCCAACAACCTGGTTTTCGATCCCCAGATCATCCGCCGCTTCGACGTCAATGGACCGCGCTACACGTCCTATCCGACGGCTGACCGTTTTGTCGAAGCCTTCGATGCCGAGGCCCTGAAGCTGTGGTTGGGCAAACGCAACATCGGCGGTATCAGCCGACCGCTGTCATTATACTTCCACATCCCCTTCTGTAACACCATCTGCTACTACTGCGCCTGTAACAAGATCATTACCAAGGATCACGGCCGCAGCGCCAAGTACATCAAGTACCTGGGCAAGGAGATGGCCCTGCAGGCCGAGTACCTGCTGGACGGGGATCGGGAAGTCTCCCAGTTGCACTGGGGCGGCGGCACGCCCACCTTCCTCTCCCATGAGGAAATGCACCAGCTGATGGACCTCACCCACCGCCATTTCAAGCTGGTGGATGGGGCCGAGATTTCCATCGAAGTGGACCCGCGCAAGGTGGACCGGCCCACCGTGGCCCTGCTCGGCGAGCTGGGCTTCAACCGCATGAGCCTGGGCGTCCAGGATTTCGACGAGCGGGTGCAGCAGGCCATAAATCGCATCCAGACCGAGGAAGAAACCTTCACGGTGATGGACCAGGCGCGCAAGAGCGGCTTCAAGTCCATCAGCGTGGACCTCATCTACGGCCTGCCCCACCAGACGGTGATGGGCTTCAACCGCACCCTGGAGCGGGTCCTGGCCATGGACCCGGAGCGTCTCTCCATCTACAACTATGCGCACCTGCCGGGCCTCTTCAAGCCCCAGCGGCGCATCAACGAGAGCGACCTGCCCAACGCCGACACGCGCCTGCAGCTGCTCTCCCTGGCCATCAAAAAGCTGACCGATGCCGGCTACGTCTTCATCGGCATGGACCACTTCGCCAAGCCGGACGACGAACTGGCCGTGGCCCAGCGCCAGGGCCGGCTGCACCGCAATTTCCAGGGCTACTCCACCCATGCGGACTGCGACATGCTGTCCTTCGGCATTTCCTCCATCGCCAAGGTGGGGCCCACCTACAGCCAGAACTACCGCACCCTGGACGAGTACTACGACCGCCTGGACGCCGGCGTGCTGCCGGTGCTGCGGGGCATCGAGCTGACCGCCGACGACCTGCTGCGTCGTTCCATCATCCAGGCCCTGATGTGCCATTTCGAAATCTCCACCGAGTCCATCGAAATCGCCCACCTGATCGACTTCAAGAAGTACTTCGCCGCCGAACTGGAGGACCTGAAGGAACTGGAGCGGGGCGGGCTGGTGAAGGTGGACGACAAATGGATCACCGTGCTGCCCCCGGGACGTCTCCTGGTGCGGGCCATCTCCATGGTGTTCGACAAATATCTGCGCGCCGATCGGCAGCGCACCCGTTACAGCAAGGTCATCTGACCGGGCTACGGGATACCGCGTTTAACTTGAGGCAAGCCTCAGGGGGGAAAAGCCGGGCGCTGGGGGAAACCCCAGTGCCCGGTATAATTTTGGCCATGGCCTTTTTCACTTTCCGCACGGCGCTCCCACGTGGCTGACTCCTTCCTGCCCACCCTGCTTTCCGTCCTCCTCGTCGGCTTTCTCGGCGGCACCCACTGCATCGGCATGTGCGGCGGCATCGTCGGCGCCCTGTCCCTGGGGCAGGTCGGAGGCAGCCGCTGGTCCCTGCATCTGGCCTACAACCTGGGGCGTATCGCCAGCTATGGCCTGGCCGGCCTCCTGGCGGGGGCCGTCGGCGCGGCCGGCGCCCACCTGGGAGAGCAATGGTCCCTGCGCCTGGTGCTCTACGTGCTGGCCAACCTGATGCTGGTAGCCCTGGGCCTCTATCTGCTCGGTGCCACCCAGGCCCTGGCGTGGACCGAGCGGGCAGGCCAGGGCCTGTGGCGCCGTCTGCAGCCCTTTTCCAAACGTTTTCTGCCCGCCCGCAGCCCGACCCAGGCCTTTCCCCTGGGCTTGCTGTGGGGCTGGCTGCCCTGCGGTCTGGTATACAGTGTGCTGACCACCGCCCTGGTGAGCGGCAGCGCCGCCCGGGGCGGCGCGGTAATGCTGGCCTTCGGCTTGGGCACCCTGCCCAATCTGCTGCTGGCCGGCCTCCTGGCGGCGCGGCTGAAGGATTTCGTGCGGCGCCCCTGGGTGCGCGGCATCGCCGGGCTGAGCGTGCTCGGCTTCGGCCTGTGGGGCCTGCTGGGTGCCTGGCGCCTGGCCCATAACATCTAGAAATGCTGAGGAGCAGACGATGCTGAATTTCCTGCTGGCGGTCGATGGTTCCGCTTGTTCCCTGCGGGCCGTGGATCACCTGATTTCCCGCCTCTCCTGGTACCGGGAAGTGCCGACGGTGCACCTGCTCTACGTGCATCCGCCCATTCCCGACGGCCGGGTGCAGCGCCACCTGGGCCACGAAACCCTGGAGCGCTACTACCGGGAGGACAGCGTGGAACGCCTGGAGGCGGCCGAGGCCAAGCTCAAGGCCGCCGGGGTGGCCTACCAGCGGCACATCCACGTGGGCCAGCCGGGGGCCGTCATCGCCCATCAGGCCGCTGAACTGGGGGCCGACCTGGTGCTGCTCGGCAGCCACGGCTGGAGCGCCATCGCCGGGGCCGTCATGGGCTCGGTGGCCACCCGGGTGGTGCATGAAACCACGGTGCCCGTCCTGCTGGTGAAATAGGCGGCAGGCCGTCTGCCAGCGCAGCCGGCCTGATCCCCGGCATGAGCGGGCGGGGAGGAGGGCTGCGTCCATCCCCGCGCAACGAAGAAACCCCTGGCCGTGCCGGCGGTCTGTAACCATGGGGTTTGAGCCCCTCTGTTACTGGCGGCTAAGGGCGCCTGCGCCCATAATTAGCCATTGCTAATGTTTCTTGCCGAGTTGCCCGTGTCCCAGTCCCCTGCCGCTCCTTCATCCTCCCGCCTCGACCTGCCCATTGCCGGCATGACCTGCGCCGCCTGTTCGGCCCGCATCGAGAAAGTGCTCAACCGCCTGCCTGGCGTGGAGGCCAGCGTCAATCTGGCGGCGGAGCGGGCCAGCGTCGCCTTGAGCGGCGGGGAAACCACGCCCCAGCGGGTGGTGGAAGCCATCGAGAAGGCCGGCTTTTCCGTGCCGCCGGCCACGGTGGAACTGGAACTCACGGGCATGACCTGCGCCGCCTGCGCGGCCCGCATCGAGAAGGTGCTGAACCGCCTGCCCGGCGTCGAAGGGGCGGTGAACCTGGCCGCCGAGCGGGCCCGCATCCGCTACGTGCCGGGTCTGGTGGAGACGGCCCGGCTGATCAGCGCCGTGGAAAAGGCCGGCTTCGGCGCCCGGGTCGCCAGCGACACCACCCGGGAAGAGGAAAAGGCCCGCAAGGCCGCCCATTATGCTGCCGAGAAGCGGCGCTTCTTCATCTCTGCCCTGCTCACCCTGCCCCTGGTGGCCCAGATGGTCACCATGTTCGGCCCGGCGCCGGAACATGGCCACAGCGATCTGCTGCCCCGCTGGCTGCAACTGCTGCTGGCCACCCCGGTGCAGTTCTGGATCGGCTGGCGCTTCTACGACGGCGCCTACAAGGCCCTGCGCGGCGGTGGCGCCAACATGGATGTGCTGGTGGCCCTGGGCACCACCATGGCCTATGTCTTTTCCCTGGTGGTGACCCTCCTCGGGCTGGAGCACCAGCACGTCTATTTCGAGGCTTCCGCCGCCGTCATCACCCTGGTGCTGCTGGGCAAGCTGCTGGAGGCCCGGGCCAAGGCCAAGACCACCGCCGCCCTGGAGGCCCTGGTGCGCCTGCAGCCCAAGACCGCCCGGGTCGAACGCAATGGTGAGCTGGTGGAGCTGGACGTGGCCCTGCTCATCCCCGGCGACGTCTTCATCGTCCGCCCCGGCGAAGCGGTGCCGGTGGATGGGGAGGTGATCGAGGGCGCTTCCAGCGTCAATGAAGCCATGCTCACCGGCGAGTCCATGCCCGTCGGCAAGCAGGCTGGTGACGCCGTCTTCGCCGCCACCAGCAACGGCCAGGGCATGCTGCGCTGCCGTGCCACCGGGGTCGGCGAACACACCCTGCTGGCCGGCATCATCCGCCTGGTGGCCGAGGCCCAGGGCTCCAAGGCCCCGGTGCAGCGGCTGGCCGATCAGATTTCCGCCATTTTCGTGCCGGTGGTCTGCGCCATCGCCCTGGTCACCTTCGGCCTGTGGTGGTGGCTGGGGGGCGATTTCACCACGGCCCTGGTCAATGCGGTGGCGGTGCTGGTCATTGCCTGCCCCTGCGCCCTGGGCCTGGCCACGCCCACCGCCATCATGGTGGGTACCGGCCGGGGCGCCGCCGCCGGCATCCTGGTGAAGAATGCGGAAGCCCTGGAGCGGGCAGAAAAGCTGAAGGTGCTGGCGGTGGACAAGACCGGCACCCTGACCCGGGGTGAGCCGGCGGTGACCGACATCGTTGCATTGGGCGCCAGCGAAGACGAGGTGCTGGCCCTGGCGGCGGCCCTGGAGCAGGGCTCGGAACATCCCCTGGCCCGGGCCGTGCTGGCCGAACAGAAAGCCCGGGGGCTGGCGCTGCAGGCGGTGAGCGGCTTTGCCGCCGTGGCCGGCCACGGGGTCGAAGGGACGGTGTCCTCCCGGGCCCTGCTGCTGGGCAGCCCGTCCTGGGCGGCAGAGCGGGGTGCATCGGTGGAGAATGGCGTCCTTGCTGCCTTGCAGGGGCAGGGCAAGACGGTGGTGGTGCTGGCTGAACAAGGTGATGGCCTGGCCCATGCCCTGGGCCTGATCGCCATCGCCGACCCCCTGCGGGAAAGTTCCAAGGCTGCGGTGGCGCGGCTGCTGGCCTTGGGCGTGGAAGTGGTGATGCTCACCGGCGACAACCGGGCCACGGCGGCGGCCATTGCCGCCCAGGCCGGCATTACCCACTTCGAGGCCGAAGTGTTACCCGGCGACAAGGCAGCAGCGGTGCAGAAACTAAAACAAGGCGGCCGGCTGGTGGCCATGGCTGGCGACGGCATCAACGACGCCCCGGCCCTGGCGGTAGCCGACGTCAGCTTCGCCATGGGTGCCGGTTCCGACGCCGCGGTAGAGGCCGCCGACCTGACCCTGGTGAAGAGCAACCTCATGGGCGTGGCCCACGCCATTGCGCTTTCCCGGGCCACCCTGTCGAAGATCCGGCAGAACCTGTTCTTCGCCTTCATCTACAACGTGCTGGGCATTCCCCTGGCCGCCTTCGGCCTGCTCAACCCGGTGGTGGCCGGCGCCGCCATGGCCTTGAGTTCGGTGTCGGTGGTGAGCAATTCCCTGCTGCTGCGGCGCTGGTTGCCGAAATAAGGGCGTTAGCCCCAGAGGACACAGAGTTCACCGAGGGTTCTTTGTCGTTGCTGATGTGGGTTCTGCGTCGACCTCCGGCCTGGAAGGCGCCGATGGTTTTAAACTCTGTGTTCTCTGTGCCCTCTGTGGCCAAGTTTTTTAAGTGAGGATTCCATGGCAACAACAACCATCCCCGTCGGCGGCATGAGCTGCCAGAAATGTGTGGCCTCCCTTGCCGGCGTGCTGTCCAAGCTGCCTGGGGTGGAAAAGGCCGAAGTGGTTCTGGAGCCGGGCCAGGCCACCGTCACTTACGATCCGGCCCAGGTGGGCGAGGCCCGCCTGCGGGAAGCGGTGGAGGATGCAGGCTTCGACGCCCTGTAACTCTCCCGGTCCCGGCATGAAAAAGCCGCCTGCCCGTTGCCGGGCGGCGGCTTTTGCTTTGTGGGGCGGCCGAGCGCTTAGGCCGGCGTCGCCTCCACCCAGATGCGATGGGCGATCTCGTGTTCCAGGGCCAGCTCCACCTGTTCGCAGAGGACCACGGTAAGGGGCTGCTGGCGCAGTACCTGGATGGCGTGGGGCGGCACCAGGCCGTAGGCGTGGAGCTGTTCGGCCAGCACTGCGGGGATGTCGGCGTCGAAGTGGGCCAGGTTGGCCCGGGTGCCTTCGGGGATGCCGGTGAGGCGCAGGGCTTCGTGGGTGGCGGGGCTCATGCGAACAGTCTCAGCAGGTGGTTGAGGATGCCGCCGATGAGGAAGGCGGTGGGAATGATCAGGGCCAGCAGCACCAGGGCCACCTTCAGGCCCTGTTCCTTGACGATCATCATGACGCTGGCGATGCAGGGCACGAACAGGGTGATGGTGACCATGCCGACCACGGCCTGGATGGCCGAGAGGTGCTCGGTCATGGCGAACAGGCCGGTGGCGCCGAAGTCCCGCCGCAGGAAGCCCATGACGAAGGCGGCGCTGGCCTCCTTGGGCAGGCCCAGCCAGCCGGAGACCAGGGGCTCGCCGGCCTCGATGATGGCCGGCAGGGCGCCGATCTTGTCCAGGGCGAACATGAGGAAGGTGCCGATGAGGAAGAGGGGAATCACCTCCACCAGATACCACTTCAGGCGGCCGCCGGTCTTCTTCAGCACATTGCCCAGCACCGGCCAGCGCAGGGGCGGCAGCTCGGTCATGAGGGGGATGCGCTTGCCCGGGATGAGGCGGGAGGCGAGCCAGCCGGAACTGAGCAGCACCACCAGGATGCACACGGCCCAGGTCAGCAGGGCGCCGAAGGAAACGCCGCCGAGGAGGCCCAGCACCACGCCCAGCTGGGCCGAACAGGGGATGGCCAGGGCCAGCAGGAAGGTGGTGATGAGACGCTCCCGCGGCGTGGCCAGGATGCGGGTGCTGAGGGTGGCCATGGTAACGCAGCCCAGGCCCAGCACCATGGGCAGCACGGCCTTGCCGTTGAGGCCGATGGCGGCGAAGGTGCGGTTGGCGATGACCGTCAGGCGCGGCAGGTAGCCCGAATCCTCGAGGATGCCGAAGGCGAAGAAGAAGGTGGTGACGATGGGCAGGATGAGGGCCAGGGCGTAGGTCATGCCCATGGTCCACAGGCCGTACTCGCCCACCAGCAGCTCGACGATCCAGGGGATGGAGACGTGGTTCTGCACCAGCTCGGTGAAGGCCGGATTGAGGACGCCGCCGAAGAAGTCCTCCTCGAACAGGCCCACCAGGGTGCTGGCGCCGAAGACGCCGACGAACTCATAGAGCAGGAACAGCACGCCCAGCAGGATGGGCCAGCCCCACACCGGATGCACCGCCAGCTGGCCGGCGGTGAGGGGTTTGCCGCTGGCCGGCTTCTTTCCTTCCCGGGCCACGGTGCGGGTGAGGGCCTCGGCGGCCCGGCCCCGTTCGCCGGAAAGGAGGGCGGCCAGGGGCAGGCCGGTGAATTCCCCTTCCAGGTTCAGGCGCAGGGCGGCGAGCAGGGCGGCGGTCTTGGGGAAGTGCTGGTCGAGCCAGGCTTCCAGTTCCGGGTCGTGGCCCAGGTAGAGGATGGCCAGGCCCCGGGCAGAGAGGTGGGCATGGGGGACGTCGCTGGCGAACTGGGCGGCGAGGCGGCCGATGGCGCTTTCCACGGCGTCGTCGTAGCAGAGCAGGGGCTCGGGCCGGGCCGCCCTGGCGAGGGCGGCCTCCAGGGCGCCGACGCCTTCGTTGCGGGTGGCGACGCCGCTGATGACGGGAATGCCCAGGGCTTCGGCCAGCAGCTTGTCATCGACGCCGATGCCCCGCTGTTCGGCCTCGTCGGCCATGTTCAGCATCAGCACCATGGGCACCCCCAGGTCCGCCAGCAGGGCGGTGAGGGTCAGGGTGCGGCGCAGGTTCTTGGCGTCGCCCACCTGTACCAGGCAGTTCAGGTTTTCCTGTAGCAGGGCCCGCAGGGTGGCCCGCTCGTCGTCGCTGCGGGAGGGTAGGGAGAGCACCCCGGGGGTGTCCAGCACCTGCTGTTCCTTGTGGATTTTCAGGGTGGCCCGGGAGACTTCCACCGTGGTGCCCGGATAGTTGGACACATTGACGTAGGTGCCGGTGAGGCGGTGGAAGAGGACGGACTTGCCGACGTTGGGGTGGCCTACCAGGGCCACCACCAGGCCGGCGGGAGCGGCGGCCGCTGCTTCGTTGTCGGCCAGGGGGGAAGGACGGGTGCTTTCTGCGGAGGTTTCCATCGGCTGCCTGGGGTGGGTGGCTGGGAGGCGGGGCTTCAGTGCCGGGGAGCGGGGTGCGCTGCGGCGGTCTGGGCAGGGTTGCGCTCCAGGGGGGCCAGGGTAAGCCCGAGAAGGAGTACCAGGGAGGCGGCAAGGACGGAACGCAGCATGGAAGACCCCGAAAGGTGGCCGCCGGAATGTGTGGAAGCGGAGCGGCAATGGCGCTAATGATAACTTATCTCATTTGAGTTTGACAGTTGAGATTGCAGGCGAGGCCACCAGCACGAAATCCCAGCCGTCCGGGAGGAGGGCTGGGAGCCAGTAAGGGCGCGCCTTTTCAGGCGGTCAGGGCGGCCGGGTCCGGGGCGCCTACCAGACGAAGAAGACCACGTACCAGACCGCGCCGATCAAGGCCGGGGCCAGGGTATAGATGGAGAAGGCCGCCACGCGCCGACCCCAGGCCGGGGTGGTCTGCAGCACCAGGCGCAGCCCCAGCCACAGGGCGAAGCCGATGCCCAGGGCGAGGATGGCGATGCGGGCATCCGGCACCCAGGGCAGGATCACCCGTTCGCCCTTGAGCTGGCTCAGGGTGAGCATGGAAAGACCGAGGAAGACGTTGGCCCCGGCCAGGGGCACCAGGCCCAGGGCCAGGCGCCGCCAGGGTAGCTGGGGGCTGGCGACGATGCGGCTGGCCAGGGCGACGACGCCGAGCAGGGCCAGGGCAATGGCGCAGCCGCCGCCCAGGATGTAGGCCAGGATGCACAGGCCGTCGAGCCAGGTGAACACGTCGCCCACCTCCGGGTAGTGGGTGAGCAGCCACCAGGGGGCGTTGTCCTGCAGCAGGAGGAAGGAGTCGTGGTCGATGAGCCAGTTGGCGGCGGCGGTCTTCAGGGCCACGAACCAGGGGCTGACGGTCCACTGGAAGGCGGCGGTGGCGATGCCGAGGACGCCGAAGAGCAGGGTCATGGCCTCGCCGGTGTGGATCTGTTCCGCCTTGCTGGAGAGGATTTCCGCATCGGGGCGGCGGGGCGACAGCTGCACCGCTTCCCGGTGGCCGGCGCAGCGGCCGCAGGCATGGCAGTCGGAGGCTCCGGTCATGCGCCGGATGTCCACCAGGGGGGCGCAATTGACGGGCTGGGCCGGCGCCGCGGCCGTGTCCCAGGCGGCCCGGTCCACGCGGAAGTGTACCGGGGCGACCTTGGCCAGGAGGGAGAAGACGCCGGAGGCGGGGCACAGGTGGCGGCACCACACCCGCTTGCCCTTGCCGTAGAGCAGGCCCACCGCCACGGCGGCGACGGAAGAGCCGCCCAGCACCAGCAGGGCGGCCTTGGGGTATTCATAGACGCTGACCAGCTGGCCGAAGACGGTGGTGCACACGAAGGCGACGAAGGGCCAGCCGCCCCACTTGAGCCAGCGCGGGATGGGCAGGTTGAGGCCGCGCCAGCTGACCCATTCGGTGAGGGTGCCCTCGGGGCAGAAGACGCCGCACCAGAGGCGGCCCATGAACAGCATGGAAACCATGACGAAGGGCCACCAGATGCCCCAGAAGAGGAACTGGGCGAAGAGGGTGAGGTTGTCCAGGATGCTGGAGCCTTCCGGCGGCAGGGGCAGGAAGGCGGGGGTGATGACCAGTCCGAAATAGAAAACCACCACCGCCCACTGGATGGCGCGGATGGTGGCTCCATGTTTCTGCATGCCCCGGCCGCAGGCCTGCAGCAGGCCGGCGATGGGACCCCGCCGCTGCGTTGCGGCAGCGGCGGGCAGGGGACGCTTCAAGGTGCTGCTGTGGGCTGGCATGAATCGGCTCGCACGGATGATGGGTTGGGAGTGAAGGAGCGCAGCCGCAGGGCGACGTAGCCCCAGTACAGGGCATAGGCCAGCAGCAGCATGGCGGTGGGCTGGGCCCGGTAGCCGGCGAAGGTGGACAGCACCTGGCCGAGGCCGCTGCCGTCGTCGAGGACGGCGGAGGTGTCCCACACCAGGTCCATCAGGGTGGGCAGCCAGTCCATGCCGATCAGGCGATCCACGGCGGCGCCGAGGAGGGAGCCGGCCGTCACCAGCAGCACCACCTCGCTGACGCGGAAGACGGTGCGATAGGAGAAGACGCGGGCGCCCCGGGCCACGGCCCAGGCGGTGAGGCCGGCGATGACAAAGCCCAGGGCGGCCATGCCGTAGAGGCCGAGCAGCTCGCTGCCCTGGCGCTCCGCCGCCATGCCGTAGAGGAAGACCACGGTCTCCATGCCCTCCCGGCCGATGGCCAGGGCCGCCACCAGGGCCACGCCGAGGCGGCCGCCGGTTTCCGCGGCGCGGCTGGCGCCGGCTTCCAGCTCCCGTTTCATGGAGGCGCCGTGGCGGCGCATCCACATCACCATCTGGGTCATCAGCACACAGGCCAGCAGCAGCATGCCGATCTGGAACAGTTCCAGGGACTCGCCGTCGAGCCAGGTCTGGGCGCCGTAGGCGAGAAAGGCCAGGGCCAGGGCCAGCAGGGTGCCGCCGCCGACGCCGCTCCACAGGGTGCGGCGCAGGCGGGAGGCGTCCTCCTGGCGGGCGATCCAGGCCAGCAGCACGCCGACCACCAGCATTGCTTCCAGGCTTTCGCGCCAGACGACAATCAGGGCATTGAGCATGGTTGTCCTCTTACTTGGCGATCAGCAGGCATTCGGCGGTGTCCGGATGGAACTCGCCGAAGATGCGGTAGGTGCCCGGTTGCAGCGGCTGCACCACGACGAAGGAACTGGCCCCGGGGGCCAGCACCTTCTCCATGCGGGGCTGGGTGCTCTCGAACTCCTCCGGGCCGGGGCCCTCGTTGCGGAAGATGATCTTGAACTTGGTCCCGGCCGGCACTTCCAGGCGGTTCGGGATGAGCTTTCCGTCCTTGGCCACGATCTGGAAGGAAGGCAGCTCCGCCGCCGCGGCCGGCGCCGGCCCGACGAACAGGGCGGCGCACAGCAGCAGGGCGGGTACCACGAGGGAAGACAGGCGCATAGCGGCTCCTTAGAAGGTCAGCTGGGCACGCATGCCGAGCACCTTGATGGCCTTGGCCGTGGCGTCGCCGCCGGGCCGTCCCAGGTACTGCAGGTCGGGAGACAGCTCGAACTGCTTGTTGATGCGGTAGCGGTAATAGACTTCGGCCACGCGTTCGGCGCCGCTGGCGTTGAAGTTGTAGTCCGGAATGCCGTCGCCGTCCGCGTCCACGAAGGACGATTCGCCGGAGAACTCCTTGCTGGTGCGCAGCAGGCCGAAGGCCAGGCCGAGGGAGTCCCCGCCCCGATCCCAGTAGGAACCGCCCAGTTCGGCGCCCAGGGTGAGGGCCTTGTCGAAACGCACGTTGCCGGAGATCTGCTGACCGTAGCGGCCGAACACCGTGACCGCATCGCCGATGCGCTGGTCGGCGGAAACGCCCAGGCCGGAATGGGATTCCTGGATGCCGGCGAAGGACACCGCCTGGCCGTTGCGCCAGTAGTAGGCCCGGTAGTTGCCGGTGAGGCCGCCGAAGAACTTGCGCTGGGTCTCCATCTGGGCGATGACCATGGGCGAGCTGAAGGAGCGGGTGTAGGTGGAGCCGTTGGCGCCGGCACCGAAGACGCCGAGGGAGAAGCGCCAGGTTTCGGGCTTCTGGGTCTCGTTGTAGTAGGAGACGCGGAAGCCGGGGGAGAAGCCGTTGGCGTCCACCCCGATGTCGCCGCCCGCATCCAGCAGCGGGTTATGCACGAAGACGGTGTTGAGGAACTGGCGGGTTTCGTCGTTGGCGGCCGCGTTCTGGTCGAAGAAGACGAAGGGGTCCATCTTGCCGAAGTTGATCTCCAGCTTTTCCCGGGAGCGGGGCTTGTAGCCGCCGAAAGGCAGGGGAATGGTGGCCTGGTACCAAGCCTGGCCCAACACGGCCACGGAGTCGTCCGGATTGCCGCTCTGTACGCGGAAGGCGCTGGCGTTGGGCTTGGCGTAGGAACTCATGCCGTTGAGGCCCTGGCCCTGGCCGAGGCGGAACTGGGCAAAGATGTGACTCTCGGTATCGCCGATATTGGCCAGAGGCAGGGTGACGAAGACGTCGCCCCGGTAGTTGAGCTGGCTGTTGCCGTTGCTATCGCCGCTGGGCAGGCCCGAGGGGCGCTGGGCCACGGTGGTGAGGCTGATGCCGGCGGTGATGCCGTCCAGGGATTCCACCGTGCGGGCCGCCTTGAGCATGTCGAGGGACTGGAATTCCACGGCCTTCAGGCGGGCGGTGATTTCCGGCTCGTACTGGCTGATGTCGTCGCTGTCCAGACCCTTGGTGATGCGGGCGTTCTGTTCTTCCAGGGTCTTGATGCGCTGTTCCAGGGCCGGGGAGGCTTTCGTCGCCGGGGCGGCCTGGGCCTGCTTTTCCAGTTCCGCGTTGCGCTTTTCCAGCTTCTCCAGGCGCTCGTTCATCTTTTCCAGCAGCTTCAGCAGTTCAGCCTGGTTGCCGGCGGCCTGGGGGGCGGCGAAGGCCGGCGCGCTGCCGGCGATCAGGGCCGCCGTCAGCAGCGCCAGGGGGCGCGGCCGAAGGAGGTTGGTGGTGGCAGCCATGGCTTAGTACCCGCCTTTTTTGCCGATGCCGACGAAGGTGAATTCGTTTTCCACTTCGAAGGGCTTGAACCAGGGGCGCACGCCGGTGAGACGGTCGGTGTGGCGGCCGAAATGGGCGTGCTTGTTTTCGGTGGGCGGCAGGATGGTGTACTTCACCTTGTACTTGCCCGGGCCGAAGAGCTTGATGTTGTCGCCGTAGTGGGGGCCATCGTTGGCCACCATGGCCATGAATTCGCCGGAGGTCTTCTGGTCGGAGCCGATCTTGGAGACTTCGTACTTCACCACCAGGTAGGGAATCCAGTGGCCTTCCTCGAAGCCGTTGGGGTTGTTGGCCAGGGCCCGGATGTCGGCCTCGATGTGGATGTCGGATTCCTCGGCCTTGCGCATCATGCCGTCCGGCTCCATGTTCACCGCCTGCAGATAGACGGCGGAAATCTCCATGCCGTAGCGCTGCTGGGGCGTGCCGATGGGGTATTCCACGGCGTTGGCGGAGAAGGACCAGGCAGCAGCGAGGGCTACCAGGGTACGGGCGAAGGGAAGGCGGATGGAAGGCATGACTAGGCTCCTGAGCGGTAATAGGCGGATGTTTTTGGGATACCGCTTTGGCGCGGCTTAATAACAATCTAAGTAAGAATGATTCTCGTGTCAATTGTTCGCGTACGTCAGTTTTGCGACAGGTTTCTGACGGATGCTGCAATGCAAGAACTGGCGGGCTCCGGCGTCGGATCAGGCCATGCCGGGAGATGCCCCGGGGAGGCAACTAGTTCTTTGGTGCTATTGCAATGCAAATGAGAGTTGTTATTATTTGCGATATGCCGTTCAGGCCGTGAGGGCGAAAACGACTCCGGCCTGTCCCGAATCCCGTCATTCCGCTCCATTCTTCCGAGGGGCGAGGAGGTGCCACCATGATTCCCTTCAAGCAGAAGCATGAACCCGTCAATTTGCCGGAGCTGGGCGAGGCCGCCCTGCCGGAACCGGCGGCTTCCGTCCCCAGCGCCGGCTCCCGTCGCAAGCGCCTGTGGGAACTGAAGCACCAGCACCACTGCCCGGTGATCGGCACCTGCCTGCCCCTGGACCTGCTGCGGCGCCTGGCAGCCCGGGCCAAGATTCTCGGTCCCAACATGTCCGACTTCTCCCTGCATACCCAGGCCGTGGGCTTTGCCGAGCAGCGCAATCCCTTTGCCGAGCTGATGCAGCAGGAACTGGAGCGGCGCTACAACCTCACCATCCAGCGCTTCCGCCCGGCCCGGGATGGGGATGCCATCTACCGCCTGTGGCGGGAGGCGGTGGCCTCGGGCCAGGTGGCGGACGCCCTGTGGGCTGCCTGGACCCATCCCCGTTGCGATACGGAGACGGCCCAGCGCATCTACGGCGACATCCACATGCTGTCCCACCAGGCCGGCGCCGCCCACCAGGCGGATGTGAACCGGCTGAAGCAGCTGGAGGCGGAAAACGCTGCCCTCAAGGCCGAACTGCAAGCCCAGCGGGAGAAGGGCGGCCAGCGTCTGGCGGAGAAGATCCAGGAGGCCGAACTCCTGAAGCGCCAGCTGGCGGAGATGGAAGTCTTTGCCTGCGAGCGGGAGGCCCTGGCGGTGCGGGTGGTGGAACTGGAGGCCCGCTGCCGCGAACTGGAAGGGGCCGACGGCGGGCAGAAGGCCCGGGCCGACGCCCTGGCCCTGCGTCTGGTGTCGGCGGAGGATCGCACCAATGCCGCCGAGGCCCGGGTGCGGGACCTGACCCGCCAGCTGGAGGAATCCCGCCGCGATCTGGTGGCGGCCGAGCAGGCCATGGAATCCTGGCTGCTGCTGGACGGCGCGCCGGAAGGCGATGCCTGCGCCCTTTCCGCCGCCTGCGGCCGGGAATGCGCCAGCGCCAAGGACGGCGCCGAGGCCGCCATGCCGCGCCTGGAAGGGCGCAGCGTGCTCTGCGTCGGCGGCCGGCCCGGCCTGGTGGAAACCTACCGCCGGCTGGTGGAACGGTTGGGCGGCCGCTTCGCCCACCACGACGGCGGCCTGGAGGACAATCCCCGCTTCCTCGACGGGGTACTTTCCGCCGCCGATGCGGTCATCTGCCAGGCCGGCTGCATCAGCCACGGCGCCTACTGGAAGCTGAAGGACCACTGCAAGCGCACCGGCAAGCCCTGCGTCTATCTCAAGGGGGCCGGCGTTTCCAGCTTCGTGCGCGGTATTTCCGAGGTGGCGGAAGGGGCGGTGGAGTAGTTCCCCTGCTGCCTGAGCGGCAGCGATTTACGTTTTTTGACCTGCATCATATTGAGATCAATTCTCAACAAAGTACAGTGCGGACTTCGATCAACCCGCCGCGATCCAGCCAGCGACAGCAATGCCAGCCAGGCGCGGGGATTCCTTCCGGAGCCCGTCCATGTCAACGCTGTCATCCCTTGTCGCTGTTTCTTCCCCGTCGCGTCAGCGCCCACCTTTCGCCCTGCATCTGCTGGCCCTGAGCCTGGCCTCGGGCTTTGCCTGGGGCGCCGATAACCCCGCTTCATCCGAATCCGCCCTGTCCACCGTCAGCGTCACCGCCAAGGGCTATGCCGCCGACGAACTGGAAACGCCCCTCAGCACCGTCTCTCTCGATCGGGAGGAAATCGTCCGCCGCGGCGCCAACAATCCGGGGGAACTGCTGCGCGGCGAGCCCGGCATCGCCGTGGCCAGCGACGGCGCCCAGGGCCAGAACCCGGTGCTGCGCGGCCTGAAGAAGGAAAGCGTGGTGCTGCTGGTGGACGGCATCCGCCTCAACTCGGCCCAGCCCCAGGGGGCCATCGCCTCCTTCATGTCCCTCGGCCTGGCGGAACGGGTGGAGGTGGTGAAGGGCCCGTCTTCCGTGCTCTACGGCAGCGGCGCCCTGGGCGGCGTGGTCAATGTGCGCCTGCCCCAGGCCCAGTTCAAGGCCGGCACCAGCGGTTCGGCCATGGCTTCCTGGGACAGCGCCAGCAACGGCCTGCGGGCCACCGGCGTGGTCAATTTCTCCGCCGGCGACCATGCCCTGATGCTCGGCACCTCAAACGCCCGCATCGGCGACTACCGCTCCCCGGACGGCAAGGTGGCCAAGACCGGCTACGATTCCGACAGCCTCATCGGCCAGTACCGCTTCCGCATCGACGGCGCCCAGCAGCTGCGCCTCTCCTTCCAGGAGCATACGGACGAGGACGTGTGGTATCCCGGCTCCACCAAGGCGGCCGCCAACCCCATCAAGTCCACCACCATCTATTCGCCCAAGCAGAGCCGCCGCCTCATGGAAGCGGGCTATTCCCGCCAAGGCTCCGGCGAGGCGCCGCTGAACCTGGACTTCCGCGTCTACCGCCAGGAGATGGAGCGGCAGATCTATTCCTGGGCCAGCGGCATCCAGCGCAACAACGCCGAAACCAAGGTCTCCTTCGTCACCGAGGGCTGGGATGCCAAGGCCGACTGGCTGGTCCATCCCCAGCACCTGCTTTCCTTCGGCCTCAACGCCTGGGAGATGGAGGCCTCCCCCAACCGGCGCCTGTACCAGGCCGGCAACATGGTGGCCAACAACCCCTTCGCCGACGGCCGCATCGAATCCCTGGGGGCCTACCTGCAGGACGACATGCGCTTCGGCAAGCTCAACGTGCTGGCCGGCCTGCGCCACGACACGGTCAAGGGCAGCGCCGCCTCCATGAACAACGGGGCGATCAAGAACGGCCTTTCCCGCAGCGACAGCGCCACCTCCGGCAGCCTCGGCGCGGTCTATGAAGCGGCGCCCCTGCTGCGGCCCTATGTCAATCTCTCCCGCGCCTTCCGCGCCGGCGAGATGCGGGAACGCTACGAGTCCTCGCCCCGGGGCGACGGCTACTATTACGTCGGCAATCCCCAGATCAAGCCGGAAGAGGCCACCCAGTTCGAGCTGGGCCTGAAGGGCGCCAGCGCCGACTTCAACTACCACCTGGCGGCCTACCGCAACAGCATCGACAACTACATCACCGGCCAGCCCACCGGCACCTTCATCAGCGGCCTGCCGGTGAAGGCCACGGTGAACCTGGGCCGGGCCGTCATCGCCGGGGTCGAGGCCTCCGCCCGCTGGCAGGTGCGGCCGGGGCAATGGCTGAACGCCGGCTATTCCCGCCTGCGGGGCGAGAACAAGGACCTGGACGAGCCCCTCTTCCAGATGCCGGCGGACGAACTCTCCCTCGGCTGGGACGGCGCCGTTGCCCAGGGCTGGCGCGCCGACGCCACCCTGCGCCTGGTGGCCCGCCAGGACCGCATCGCCACCCTCTTCAGCCGCGGCAGCGAAAACGCCACCGCCGGCTTCGCCACCGCCGACCTGGGCGCCACCTACCGCTGGTCCCGGCAGAGCTTCCGCGTCGCCCTGAAGAACCTGGCCGACAAGCGTTACCACGAACACCTGGCCGAAGGCGTCAGCGGCAACGAAATCCTGGCCCCCGGCCGTTCCCTCGTTCTCACCTGGAAAGGAGACTTCTGATGCAATTACGCCCCTCCGCCCTGGTCCTGCTGCTGGCCGCCCTGGCCGGCGGCCCGGCCGCGGCCCACGACCACGACGCTGGCAGCGGCAGCGACCAGCGCCAGGTGATCCGGCTGACGCCGGCGGAAAAACATTTCCTGCTCTCGGAAATGCGGGGCTTCGTCGCCATCACCCAGAAGATCGTCAGCGCCGCCACCGCCAACGACATGGCGGCGGTGGCCGAGGCCGCCCGGGTGGGCGGCCTCAAGGCGCACCAGAAGGACTTCGCCAACCCGGACAGCCTGGTGCACGGCATCCGCAAGAAGGCGCCCCAGGCCTTCTTCCCCCTGGGCCGGGAGACCCACATCAACTTCGACCGCATCGCCGAACTGGCCACCGAACTGAAGGACCGGGATGTGGTGCTCAACACCCTGGCCGACAACCTCAACAACTGCATCGCCTGCCACAGCGCCTACCGGGTGGAAGAAGCCCACTAGACGCCTGCCCTGGAAGGTAGAAGGGACGCTCCTCTCAGCCGTACCATGGCTGAGAGGAGCGTCCCTTGTTGTTTCTGGCGTGGTGGTCTGGGAAAGCTGTGGCCGGGAGTGCCCGGGCCTTAGTAAACGTCCCGCCGGTAGCGGCCTTCCGCCAGCAGCCGGTCCAGGGCTTCCCGGCCCAGCAGCTGGGCCAGGGTCTCATCCACTGCGGCGCCCATGGTGGCGGCGCTGCCGCAGACGTAGACGGCGGCGCCCTCGTCGAGCCAGTCCTGCAGCACGTCGCCGCGCTGGGCCAGGCGGTGCTGCACGTAATCCTTGGCCGCCTGTTCCCGGGAAAAGACCAGATCCAGCCGGGGCAGCAGGCCATTGTTGCGCCAGCGGGCCAGGTCTTCCCGGTAGTGCCGGTCCGGACCGGCGTGGCGTTCGCCGAAAATCAGCCAGTTGCGCTTATCTCCCCGGGCTTCCCGGGCCTTGAGCAGGGCCCGCAGGCCGGCGATGCCGGTGCCGTTGCCGATCAGGATGAGGGGCCGGCCGGCGTTGTCACCGAGGCGGAAATTGGCGTGGGGCTTGAGGCGCAGGGCCACGCTGCGGCCCACTTCCAGGTCCTTGCAGAGGTGGCCGGAAGCCAGGCCGGGGGTGCCGTCGGGGCGGGCCTGCAGGCGCACCAGCAGGTGCAGGGCGCCGTCGGCGGGCAGGGAGGCGATGGAATAGTCCCGGGGATGTTCCCCGGCCTCTGGTGGGTGCACCTGCACCAGGTCGCCGGCCTGCCACTCGGGCAGGGGGCCGTGTTCCGGCGCCAGGGCCAGGTGGAACACGGGGGCGCCGCTGCTGCCCGGATTGAGGTGGCGCCGCTCCAGCAGGCGCCAGGGGGTGAAGGCCGGGGCGCGCCAGTCCGGCGTCTCGCCGCTGCCGGCGATGTGGGCCACCTGCTGCTGCCAGGCCGCCAGGGCGTTGGCATCCTGGTTGTCCATCTCCAGGGGGGCAAACAGCGGCACGGCTCCCCGGGCCTCCAGCCAGGCGGCCAGGCGCCGGCCGAAGGCGCAGAAGTGGGCGTATTCCCGGTCCCCCAGGGCCAGCACGCCGACGTGCAGGCGGGATAGGTCCGGACCCGCGTCGGCCATGCAGTGGCGCTCGAAGAGGGCGCCGTTGTCCGGCGCGTCCCCTTCGCCGCAGGTGCTGACGAGGAACAGGGCCTGCTCGTGGGCGGCCAGCAGAGCCGGGGTGACCCGGTTGAGGGGCACCAGGGTGGTGTTGAGGCCGGCAGCCCCCAGGCTGCGGGCAGTGTGTTCCGCCAAAGCCTCGGCGCTGCCGCTCTGGCTGGCATAGGCCACCAGCACGGGGCGCCCGCCGTCGCCGAGGGGCGCCACGGCGATGCGCTGCCGCCGCCGGTGGCGCAGATAGACGGCAGCGCAAAGGCCACCGTAGGCCAGGGTGGCGCCCCAGGCGGTGAGGAGTCGCACGGTGTCGGGCATGAAATGGAACCGAAACGGGGAGGAGGGTTGCTGGCGGGAACGGTGACGGAAGCGCACAGGCGCCTGGCTACCCGACCCGGGAAGCCCGGGGCACAGAAACCTCGGTGATCTCTGTGCCCTCTGTGGCTAAGGTTTTGCCTTGCCCTTTACTGGGGCAGCACTTCCAGGGTGGCGGCGTAGGTGACGCGGCGTTCCTTGGCGGCCTTGACGCTGGTCTTGTTGTCCTTCAGTTCGGCGTCGAGCCAGTACATGCCGGCTTCGGGGAAGGTGACGCTGAACTTGCCGTCGGCGCCGGTCTTCAGCTTCATTTCATTCAGTTGGTTGCGGTAGCGGGTGGCCCCCTTGGTGACGGTGACGTCCAGGCCGGCGGCGGGCTGGCCGTCCAGCAGCATCTGGAAGGTGGCGGCTTCGCCGTTCACCAGGTCGTTGGGATGGGTCACCGGCACCAGTTCCAGACCCTTGCCGACGGGGGCCAGGGCGGAGGGCTTGCCGACGGTGACGAAGGTTTCGTTGCGGCCGGCCATTTCATTGACCTTGAGCTCTTCCGCCTCGGCCGGGATTTCCCGGGCAAAGGCTTCGGCACTGCCGCGCCAGCGCTTGGCTTCGCCCTTCAGCTTGTAGCTGGCCATGAGGCCGGCGTTGACCACGGCGACGCGGTAGGTGCCGGCCTGGGGCAGGTTGAGGTCGAAGACGCTGCGCAGCTTGCCCTTGGCCTGGTTCTCCGGCGCCACCTTGCTGCCGTCGGGGGCGGTGATGGTCAGGTTGTCCAGGTTGAGGGCGTTGTGGTTGAAGAAGAAGAGGTCGTTGGCCACAGCCGCATCCACGGTGATCCACTGGGCCTTGGAAAGCACTGTGGAAGAGGGCAGCAGCCAGGCGTTGTGGGCCTGGGCGGCAGGCACCAGGGCCGCGGCCAGGAGGGCGGCGATGGTCAGGGGGCGCAGCAGTTTCATGGGGAATCCTTTGCGGTGGGAAAGGGGAAGAGTTCTAAAAGCTAGCCACAGATGGCACAGAGATCACCGAGGGGCGGGGCGGAGTGATCCGCGCCTTCCCTCGTGCTCAGGGCTTGAGGTCCAGGGTGATGTGGCCCAGTTCGCTCTGGCCCTGGGCGGTGGCCTGCTGGGCCTGCTTGGGGGGCCACTGGAAGGGGATGTAGAGCAGCTCGCGGCCGCCCACTTCCCGGGCGGCTTCGATGCCCAGCTTGTAGTCGCCGGGGGGCAGGTCGCCGAGGGGCGCCTTGCCCTGGGCGAAGCGCAGCTTCTGCTTGCCCACGGTGGGGGTGGCGCCGGTGATGCCGTCCACCGGCATGGCCAGGTCCCGGCCGCCGCGGCGCCACCACTGGCGCAGGTCCTTCAGCCATTTGGTGCCTTCGCCGTTTTTCATCTTGGCGTCGTAGAGCACTGCCAGGTGTGCAGCGATGCTGTTGTCGGCCCGTTCCACCCACACGGCCACATAGGGGCGGTGGTATTCGGCCACGTTGAGGCGGGGGATTTCCACTTCCACCGTTAGGTCGGCGGCCAGGGACGGCAGGGCGAGGCCGCAGCCGAGGAGCAGGGAAAGCAGGCGTTTCTTGGCGAACGTCATGGTCGGAGGCTTTCGGTAATAGTTGGGGGAGGGTCAGTGCATCAGCAGCAGGGCCAGCAGCAGGGGCACCAGGGCGCCCAGGCCCACCAGGGGCCAGGTGCCGGGCCGGTTGCCGGCGTGGTACTTGAGGATGAGCAGGCCCGACAGGGAAAACACCAGGCAGGCGGCGGAGAAGATGTCGATGAACCAGCGCCAGGCGCCGCCGGTGTGGCGGCCCTTGTGCAGGTCGTTGAGGTAGGAGATCCAGCCCCGGTCGGTCACTTCGTATTCCGCCTCGCCGCTTTCCCGGTCGATGCGCAGCCAGGCGTCGCCGCCGGGCCGGGGCAGGGCCAGGTAGATTTCCTCCGGCGACCATTCGGCCTCCTGGCCGGCTGCCTCGATGTCCAGAGTCGCGGCGGCCCAGGCCGCCAGGGCCGGCGGCAGGGGCGCCTGCCGGGCTTCGGCGGCAGCCGGTGCCAGCTGGGCTTGCAGGGCTTCGGGCAGTTGCAGCTGCTGGCGCAGCACCGTCGGTTTGCTGCCGATGTCGGCGGCGTGGTTGAGGGTGATGCCGGTGACGGCAAAGAGGACCATGCCCAGCAGGCAGATGGCGGAGCTGATCCAGTGCCACTGGTGCAGGGTTTTCAGCCAGCCGGGGCGGCGGGCGGGGGCGATGCTTGCTGCGGTGTTCATGGGACGGCTTACATCTCCGCCCATTGGCGCAACAGGTTGTGATAGTGGGCGGTGAGGGCCACCACCTCCTCGCTGTCGCCCACCTGCTGGCGCAGCTTCTGGATGGTGCAGTCCAGGTCGAACATCATGGTGCGCTTCCAGTCGTCCCGGATCATGCTCTGGGTCCACAGGAAGGAGCAGATGCGGGCGCCCTTGGTCACCGGCTCGACCCGGTGCAGGCTGGTGGAGGGGTAGACGATGGCGTCGCCGGCCGGCAGCTTGGCCTGGTGGCTGCCGTAGGTGTCGTCCACGAACAGGTCGCCGCCCTCGTATTCGTCCGGGTCGGTGAAGAAGATGGTGGTGGAGACGTCGGTGCGGATGCCAGCTTGGCTGCCGTGGGGATAGCGGATGGCGTTGTCCACGTGGTTGCCGTAGAAGCCGCCGCCTTCGTAGTGGTTGAAGAAGGGCGGCAGGATGCGCTGGGGCAGGGCGGCGGAGAAGAAAAGGGGATTATTGAGCAGGGCGCCGGTGACGATCTCCCGCAGGCGGGCGATGGCCGGCGTGCCTTCGGGCAGTTGCAGGTTCTGCTTGCGCTGGGCCGCCTGGATGCCGGCGGTGGCGAGGCCGTCCTGCCATTGGGCGTTGGCGAGAATGTGGCGGCACTCGGCCACCTGGTCCCGGGTCAGCAATTCCGGAATATGCAGCATCATGATGCAGGGCTCCTTGGCGATGGGCTAGGCCCGGGTGAAACGAAAAACCCGCCCGGCGGACCGGGCGGGGAGGCAACGCTTAGAACTTGTAGTTGGCCGTGAGGATGGCCTGGCGACCCGGGGCGACGCTGACCATGTGGCTGGCGTAGGCCTTGTCGTAGTACACCTCGTCGAACAGGTTCTGCACGTTGAGGCGCAGGGACAGGTTCTTGTCCACCTGGTAGGTGGCCATGGCATCGGCACGCCAGTAGGAGGGGACCCACTTGGTGTTGGCGGCATCGCCGTACACCTTGGAGACGTAGTAGGCGCCGCCGCCGATGGTCAGCTGGGGCAGGATGCGGTAGCTGGTCCACACGCTGAAGCTGTGCTCGGGCGTGTTGGGCACCTTGTTGCCCTTGTTCTCGGCGTTGGCGTTGTAGCGCCAGTTGGTGCCGCTCTTGCTCCAGTAGGAGGGGCCCGGTTCCACCAGTTCGGAATCCATGTAGGTGTAGCCGCCGGTGACCTGCCACTTGTCGGTGAGGTTGCCCGCAAAGCCCAGCTCGTAGCCGTTGATGCGCTGCTTGCCGACGGTGGCCATGGTGTTGGCGTCCAGGCTGATCTTGGCGTTGGTCTTCTCGATGTTGAAGACGGCGCCGGTGAGAGCCAGCTTGTTGTTGAACAGGTTCCACTTGGTGCCCAGCTCGAGGCTGCGCACCTCTTCCGGCTCCAGGTCCTTGTTGGTCAGGGACAGGTTGTCCGAACCGTCGCTGGCGGTGATGCCGGAGGGGTTGGCGGCGGTGGCGTAGTTGGCGTAGATGCTGCCGTTGTCCTTCGGCTTGAAGACCACGCCGGCCTGGTAGCTGGTGAAGCTGGAGCGGCTCTGTAGCGGCACGGTGGTGGATTTGGTGCCGTTGGTGGTGTAGCCGTCCAGGGAGGTGCGGAACTCGTCGTCACGCAGGCCCAGGTTGAGCAGCCACTGCTTGTTCAGGGTCAGGGTGTCGAAGACGTAGATGCCGCGGGAGGCGGTGCGGGTGTAGGTGCCGGCGGTATTGCGGGTGACGGTGCCGGTCCAGGGATCGTTGGGGTTCGGATTCTGGATGTTGGCGTTGGATGCGCCGGTCACGGTGTAGCCGCGGCTGTCCACCTCGTTGTGCATGAACTCGATGCCGGTGGCGATGTTGTGCTTGATGTCGCCGGTGAAGAACTCGCCCACCAGCTCGGTGGCGTTGATGACGCTGTCGCTGGTGGAGTTGCGGTTCTTGGAACTGCGCGGCAGGGTGGTGCCGGTGACGATGGAGGCGTTGGAATCCCCCGGGTTGGTCACCACGTAGTCGTTCTTGGTCTGGGTGAAGCGGGTGGAGTTGCGCACCGTCCACTTGTCGTTGATGTCGTGTTCCAGCTTCAGGGTCTGGCTGTTGACCTCGGTGCGGCTGAAGTCCCGATTCACCAGGCCGTAGAAGTTGTTGCGGTTTACACCGAGGGGACCGCCGTCCCCGTTCTTGGCCACGGCCGTGGGGTTCAGGGTCGGGGCCACGGTGGGCGGGGTGGTGGCGGTGGAGCCGCCGGTGCCCTGGGCCACGGTGGCGTACTTGGCGATGGGATTGTTGTAGGGGATGCCGTAATCCGGCAGGCCCTCGGTCTGGTAGTGGTAGACGCTGAGGCTGGCGCGGGTGGGGGTGCCCAGGCCGGCGGCGAGGGAGGCGGCGACGCCGTCCTTCTTGTTCCACACGGCTTCGCGGCCGGCCACGTCGCTGTCTTCCTTCATCAGGGAGAGGCGGGCGGCCATGTGGTCGCCGATCTGCCGGTTGATGTCGGCGGTGGCCCGCTTGTAGTTGGCGGTGCCGACGCCGATGCTGGCATCGCCGAAGTTGCCCAGGCGGGCATTCTTGGTGCTCAGGTTGATGCTGCCGCCGACGGCGCCGCCGCCGCTGTAGGCGGAATCGGGGCCCTTGGTGACGTCCACCTGCTCCACGGCGAACATGTCCCGGGACTGGGAGCTGGGGTCGCGCAGGCCGTCGATGAAGAAATTGGCTTCGGACTTGAAGCCGCGGATGATGGGGATGTCGCCGGCCGGCGTGCCGCCTTCGCCCATGCCGAAAGTGATTCCTGGGGTGGTGCGCAGGGCATCCTGCAGGGTGGTGGCGTTGGTCTGCTGCAACACTTCCTTGGTGATGACCGTCAGGGTCTTGGGCGTATCCACCAGGGGAGCCGTGTATTTGGTGGACGCGGCCGTATCCGCCTTGAAGGTCTCCGTCTCGGCGGTGACGCTGACCGTGGACAGGGTCTGTTCCTGCTGGGCCAGGGCGACGCCGGGAACGGCGAGGGCCAGGGCGGTGAAGGCGGCGCTGCGCTTGAAACGGGGCTGCTGGTCGGGGGCGTGCTTGTGGCTCTGGATGTAGGCCATCGGTCAAATCTCCGTGGGGATTTTTGTGGGAAGTCGTTGAGGCTGGCTTCCTGACCGATGACGTGCCGGCGGGCGGCGTCTGCAGGTGGCTGGCTATCCGGGATCGTTAAATCTCGTAATGAAGCCAATGATAATTGTTTTCATTTGTAATGGTCAAACCGTAGGCAGGCCGGAAAGGCTTGCCAGATCAGGGGCTTCGCGCGGATAGCAGGCGGTGTCGCCTTGATTTTCAATGGATTTCAACCTGGATCAAGGTTGCGTCCGGGTGTGGTGTGAAAACAACAGGTCGGCGTTGATGTCGGCCAGGGTGGCGCAGCCGGCCATGGCCATGGTCACCTCCAGTTCCTCCCGCAGCAGCTTCAGGGTGTGGGCCACGCCCAGGGGGCCGGCCGCCGCCAGGCCATAGACCCAGGGCCGGCCCAGGAGCACGGCCGCGGCGCCCAGGGCCAGGGCCTTGACCACGTCGCTGCCGCGGCGGATGCCCCCGTCCAGGAGCACCGGCAGACGGCCCGCCACGGCCTGCACCACCGCCGGCAAAGCCTCGATGCTGGCCGGCAGGGTGTCCAGGCTGCGGCCCCCGTGGTTGGAGACGATCAGGCCATCCACCCCCAGGTCGGCCGCCCGGCGCGCGTCTCCCGGGTGGGTGATGCCTTTGAGGATCAGCGGCAGTCGGGTCAGGGAGCGGACCCAGGCGATGTCCTCCCAGGTGGGGGCCGCGGCCATGATGCCGTCGAAGACGATGCTCTGGCCCGGATGCAGGGCGGGCTGGGCCGGCGCCGCCATGCCTCGCAGATTGGCCGGGTCGATGCCGGCCGGCAGGTGGAAGCCAATGCGCTGCTCCCGGTTGCGCAGGCCGAAGATGGGCACGTCCACCGTCACCACCAGGGCCTGGTAGCCGGCGGCCTCGGCCCGCTGCACCAGCTGGCGGGTGAAGTCCCGGTCCGGCTGGAAGTAGAGCTGGAACCACAGGGGCGCCTCGGCCTGGGCGGCAATGTCCTCCAGGGGCGTGCTGGCCAGGGTGGACACCACCATGCCCGCCTGCAGGGCGCCGGCGCCGAGCACGGTGGCCAGTTCCCCTTCGGGATGAAACAGCTTCTGGTGCGCCACCGGGGCGAGGAAGAGGGGATGCTCGTAACGCTGGCCGAACAGTTCCAGCCGGGTGTGGCCGCCCCGCACGTCGGCCAGGACCCGGCCGTTGAGGCGCAGGCGGTCGAAGGCCTCCTTGTTCCAGCGGAAGGTCAGCTCGTCGGCGGAACCGCTGTGCAGGTAGGTCCAGGCGTTGTCGTCGAGGCGGCGGCGGGCATAGGGTTCGTAATCGCTGACGGCGGCGATTTCCCGGGGGATGCGTTCCAGCAGGGGGGCGTTGAAGGCCATGGCGGAATGGGGGCGAGAGGCGATAGGGCAAACTTTACCGGCAAATCGGCGCTGCCGCTGCCACCGCGCCCGGGTCGGGGCGGAGGCAGCGGTGGTGCAGGCTCAGTCGTCGGTGGTGCTGCGGGGCTGGCCGGGGGCGGTCGTGCTGGTGGTGCCCACCTGGGGCCGGGGCCCCAGGGGCAGCACCAGGGCCCGGCCCTGGCGGCGGATGGCGAGGAGGCCCATCTCCCGGTTGGGGATGCGGCCCAGGGCCAGGTTGAGATCGTGGATTTCCTTCACCGGCTGGCCGTCCAGGCTGTCGATTTCGTCTCCCGGGTCCAGCCCGTTCTGCTCGGCGATGCCCTGGACCGCGAGGATGCGCAGGCCGCCCTTGGCCGGCAGTTCCTGCAGCACCAGGCCCAGGCTGCGGGCCGCATCGCTGGCGGCCAGGTTGGTGACGGGGCGCGGCACTTCCCGTTTTTCCCCCAGGATCACCCGCACGCTGCGGGACTGCTGCTGGCGCCACAGTTCCAGCTCCAGCCGATCGCCCGGGGCGGCGGCGGCGAGGAAGCGGTGCAGGTCGCCGCCGTCGGCCAGGGGCCGGCCGGCGATGCCGATCACCAGGTCGCCGGCCTGCAGCCCGGCTTTTTCCGCCGGGGTCTCGGCATGGACCCGGGTCACCAGCACGCCCCGCTGCCGGCCCAGGGCCCGGGCCGCCGTTTCCGTCGCCTGCAGTTCGGCGCCGAGCCAGCCCCGCTTCACCTGGCCGTCCCGGATGAGGATGGCGGCCACCCGCCGGGCCTCTTCCACCGGGATGGCGAAGCCGATGTTGGTATAGCCGCCGGAGCGGGAGAAGGACATGGAATTGATGCCCACCAGCCGGCCCTCGGCGTCGAACAGGGGGCCGCCCGAATTGCCCGGGTTGATGGCCGCATCGGTTTGCAGGAAGGCCACGTGGGGATTGCTCGGCAGGAAGCGCCCGCTGGCGCTGACGATGCCGGCGCTGACGCTGTGGGCCAGGCCGAAGGGCGAGCCGACGGCGAAGACCGGGTCGCCGGGGCGCAGCTCCTTGCTGCTGCCCAGGGGCACCGGCGGCGCCAGGGGGGCGGCGGTCTTGAGCACGGCGATGTCGGTGGTGTCGTCGCTGCCCACCACCTTGGCCTCCACCTCCTGGCCGTTGGGGGCGATCACCAGTATCTGCCGGGCGCGGCGCACCACATGGGCGTTGGTCAGGAGATGGCCCTGGGAATCGAAGACGAAGCCGGAGCCGGTGCCGTCCGGTACCGGCAGGCCCGGCGCGGTATTGGCGGCGGCGACGGCGGCGATGCCCTCGCTGCGGCGGACGCGGATCTGCACCACGGAGGGTAGCCGCTCGGCAACCCGCATGGCCAGGCCGCCCTGGCCGGCCGTGCCCTGGAAGGCGCCCGGGGCGGCGATCTGGGGCTGGCCCGGCGTAAGGACGGCGTCCCCGTGGGCGGCGGCGGATGCCATGGCGAAGAAGGCCAGCCAGAGGGCGTGGCGGAGGGGAGAGGTGTGGGTCATGACGGCGTTCCTGGCGGGGAAGGGCAGCTTAAAGGGTCTGCAGGAAGGCGGCCAGGGCCTCCACGTCGGCCTCGTTCAGTTCCAGTTTGCGGATCAGGGGCGACAGGGGCGGGGCGTAGGGGTCGCCGGCGGCCACGGCTTTGGCCGTGGGGTTGCCCATGGCGTTGCCGTACATGCGCAGCAGGCCCTTCAGATCGGGGAAGATGCCGTTGTGCATCCACGGCCCGGCCTGGGCCACGCCCCGCAGGCTGGGGGTGCGGAAGGTGCCCAGGTCGGCCTTCTCCCGGGTCACTTCGAAGCGGCCCAGGTCCTGGTTGCGGCGGCCGTAGAAGGAGAGGCCGATGTGGTGGAAGCCGTGGTCGGTGAGCAGGGGGCCGTTGTGGCAGTTCATGCAGCGGGCCTGGGTTCGGAACAGGTGCAGGCCCTGCAGTTCCTTGTCGGAAAGGGCCTCCTGGCGTCCGGCCAGGAAACGGTCGAAGGCCGTGGCCGGCGGCCGCAGGCTACGCACGAAGTCGGCCAGGGCCCAGGCCAGCTGGGCCTCATCCAGGGCGGGGGCAGCGAAGGCGGCCCGGATCAGGCTGCGGTGCTCCTCCAGGCCGTTGATCCGGGCCACGGCGGCGGTGATGGGGTGGTTCATCTCCACCGGGTTGGCGATGGGGCCGACCACCTGGGCTTCCAGGCTGTCCACCCGGCCGTCCCAGAACAGCTTGGCGGCGAAGGGGGCGGCGAAGAGGGGCGGGGTGCGGCGGCGGCCCATGAGCTGGTCCTCGCCCACGGCCAGGGGCTTGCCGTCGGTGAAGGATTTTTCCGGTTGGTGGCAGGAGGCGCAGGAAACCTGGCCCTTGGCGGAGAGGCGGGGGTCGAAGAAGAGGGCCCGGCCCAGGGCCACCCGGGCGGCCTGGCGGGGGCTTGCGGCGGGCGCCACGGCGGGCACCGGCGCCATTTCCTGCCAGGCCACGCCCGTATCCACCTGGGGCTTGGGCCAGCTGCCGGGGGCGCCCTGGTAGAGCCGGCGCAGGCAGGCGTTGTCCCAGCTGCCGTTGCTGCGGCAGGCGATGTCGGGGGCGGCGGCCAGGGCCGGGCCGGCCGCCAGCAGCAGGATCAGGAGGGGTTTGAATGTCATGATTAGGGCCTTGAGCAGATTAGGGCGGGGTTAGAAGCGGTAGCCCAGTTCCAGCCAGAACTGGCGGCCGGTTTCGTATTGGGGAATGCCGTCCACCGGCGCCAGATTCATGGAGCGGTTGAGCACGTTGTCGATGCGCAGGTTGGCGAAGATGCTCTGGGTGCCGACCACTTTCTGGCTCCAGCCAATGTTCATGTCCCAGGACAGGGAGCCGGGGTACTGCTTGGTTTTCCAGACGTCGTAGGTTTCGCCGCTGATCGTCTGAGTGGTGCCGGTATCCACCACCGCCTTGTAGCCGCTCTTGAGGCGGAAGAAGTTGGTGATGGTCAGGTTCCAGGCCGGGATGCTGGAAAGGGTGGTCAGGCGCAGGGTCTTGGGCCGGTTGAAGTTGTTGGCGGGGCGGTCGAGATAGTGGATCAGCTGGCCGTTGTAGGCGATGTACTTGTCGAAGTTGCTCTGGCTGATGGCGCTCTCGCTGATGTCGGTGTGGGAGCGCTTGTTTTCCGTGATGTCCAGGCCCAGCTCCCATTGATGGGTGGTGGCGGCTAGCTTCCAGGGCACGGTGGAGCGCAGGGTCAGGGTGGTGATGTCGGTTTCGGTACGGCCGTCGTTGGTATAGCTGTAATAGTTTTTGTTGGTGACCATATCCTTGATGGTGCGCAGGGTAACCTGGTCCTTGCCTTCCCGATGGATGAACTTCAGTTCCGCCAGCCAGCCATCGAAGCGCTGGGAGAGGCCCAGCATCTGCTCGTCGTCGAAGGGAATATTGATTTCGTTGAAGCGGTTGGCAGCGGCGCTGTTGGGCGCGCTATATACCCAGTCGGTGATCTTGCCGGCGGTAATGGTGCGGGACTCGGTGATCTTCAAGGCTTCCCGACCTTCTTTTAGGCGATAGGCGTAAAAGGAGCGGCCGTAATAGCGGTTTTGGCCCAGGATGACGTTGGTGCGGTTATTCCCCAGCACGTCCAGGTTGAGGGAGAAACGGGGCGCCAGGGTGGCTTTGTCCATGTAGTCGTCCCAGTCGCCGCGCAGGCCGAAGCGGGTGCGCAGGCGCTTCCAACTGATGTCGTCCTCCAGGAAGTAACCAAATTTTTGGGTGGAGAAAGATATCTCTCCTGCCCGATAAATATCCCGTTTGTTGAAATACTGCCCAGGGCCGCTGACGGTGGTTCCGCCACTGACGTAGGAATAGGGGGAGAGGGAACAGGTGTCGCTGTCCGTCCCACCACCGGCTAGGGCACAGGTGGTTGTGCTCTTGGCGTTGGCCGGCAGGTAGGAGTAGTGGTTGTTAAGGCGGGCATAGCGGGCCTCCTCCGTCTCGAACTCGGCACCGGCCATGAAGCGGTGGGCTGTGGGGCCCAGGGCCAAGGGGATGGATTCGAAGCGGGCCTGCAGGGAGGCGGCCTTGGAACTCTGGTCCACATTGCCCCAGGCGCCTTCCACCACAGTGGTTGCATTGGGCGCCGGATTCCAGTTCTTTGCGGCGGAGGGGCGCCAGGACTTCATGTAGTCGGTTTCACCCCGGCGGGAGCTGTCGCTACTGCTATAGCCGGCCTGGACGAACCACTTGCCGGTACTCATCCGATGCTCCAGGGCCGCCTGCAGCTGCTGGCCGCCGGAAGTCAAGGTGAAGCCGGAATCCTTCTGGTTCTTGATGAAGTAATTGTCTTCTCCCGGGGCGTCCACCACCGTCACCCGCAGCCGGGTGTCCGGCGAGATGTTGATGACGTTCTTCAGCCACAGGTTGTCGATCTGCCGGGTCTGGGTTTTCTCCGTTGCATCCGTGGTGTTGCCGTTACTGCTGTAGGCCCGCAGCGGAATATCGGAGGTGCGGCGGCTGAAGGCGGCAGTGACGCCCCAGCTCTCGTTGATGCGGCCGCTGACGTTGCCCTTGTAGAAAACCTTGCGGAAACGGGGCTGGGCCGTGTATTCACTGGAATTCTGGAAGGCCTCGTAATCCCGTTTGTCCACGATCAGCTTGGTCCAGTTGCTGCTGGTGTACTGCACGCTCATGGCCCCGCTCAGTTCGGCGGTGGGGTCGCAGGTTTCCACATTGACGACGCCGCCGTTGAAGCCGCCGTAGCGGGCCGAGACGTTGCTGTCGGCGATCTGCAGTTTGCAGATGAGGCTGGTGTCCAGGGCGATGCCCTGGGCGGCGCTGGGCGGGTCCGTGAAATGGTTGGGATTGTTGGAGCCGGGGTCGATGTCGTTGTTGATGCGAGCCCCGTCCACCTGGAACAGGTTCTGGTAGTACTTGGCACCGTTGATGGAAATGTCCTGGGGCGCGATTTCCCCCTGGCGCTTGCTCTGCATGCGGGTCTCGCTGAACTGCACCCCGGGGTGCATCTTCAGCAGGCTGGTGGCGTCGCCGTTGCCGGCGGGGAAGCTGCGGATCAGTTCCTCGTCAATGGTACGGCCGCCGAGAAAGGGGTCCCGCTGGTCCACCACCTTCACTTCAGGCAAATGACGGTCCGCAGGGGCGGCGGGGAGGATGGGCGTCGCCGGCCGCGCCAGTGCCGGCAGGGCCTCCAGCAGCACCATGTTGTTGCCGGTGCTGCGGTAGCCGATGCGGGTGCCGGCCAGCAGGCGTTCCAGGGCCTGCAGGGGTGGCAGGCTGCCGCTGACGGCGGCGGAACGGCGGCCTTCCACCAGGGCCGGCGGGAAGCTGATCTGCAGGCGGGTCTGGCGGCCCAGCTCAATCAGGGCCGGTCCCAGGGCCTGGGCCGGAATGTCGAGGCGCACGGCGACGCCGGCGGCCGGCGCCTCCGCCGCCTGCAGCGGCAGGGCGGCCAGGGGCGAGAGCAGGGCCACGGCCAGGGCCAGGGGCCGCAGGCGGGGCAGGGGCACGGGGGAGGAGAGGGGATTCTGGGGGCGCATGATGACTCCGGAAAAATGGTTCTTTTCCGTAGGACGTCTGCCGGCCCGGTACACCCCACCCCCGGGCCGGAATTTTTTTCATCGCACCAGCAACAGCCCCGGCAGGCGGGTCACCTGCAGGCCGGCGCCCCTGGCCAGCAGGCCGAGGGCGGCCTCGGGCCGGGCCGGGTCCACCGTGCCCGAGACCAGCTGCTGCTGCGCCGCCTGGCTCAGCAGCAGCACCTTCTGGGGCAGGTAGCGCTGCAGCTGGTCGGCGGCCACGGCAAAGGGCTGGCGGTCGAAGGCCAGCATGCCGTCGCTCCAGGCATCGGCGCCGGCCGGAGCCCGGGCCGTTTCCAGGCCGCCGGCGCCCACCCGGGCCATGTCCCCCGGCCCCAGCACCGCTTCCCGCGGGCCTTCCTGGCAATCGCCGCAGTGCACGGCGACCCGGCTTTCGAGCACCGTCACCACGGTTTCCCCCGCCAGCTTTTCCACCTGGTAGCGGGTGCCCAGGGCGGTGGCCCGGGTTTCGCCGACGGCGACGGAGAAGGGGGCGAAGCCTTCGCCCTGGGGCTGGCGCGCCACTTCGAAGAGGGCCCGGCCCCGCAGCAGCTCCACCTCCCGCCCTGCCTGGCCCAGGCGCACGCGCAGGGCGCTACCCGATTCCAGGACCACCCGGGAGCCGTCGGCCAGCTCGATGCGGCGGTTGCCGCCCAGCTCCGCCAGGTGGTCGGCCCGGGCGGCGAGCCACCATTCCGGCAGCCAGGGCAGGCTGCCCAGGAGCAGGGCCAGGCTGACGGCGCCGGCCGCGGCATGGCGGCGCCCCCGGGGCGGCCGCAGGCGTTGCCGCTGCACCTGGCCGAGGGTGCCCCAGAGGCGGCGGATCTGCTCGTAGGCCCGGGCGTTCTCCGCCGCGGCGCCGTACCAGGCGGCGAAATCCGCCTCCGCCGCGGCATCGTAGTCGTCGGCCCCCTGGCGGGCGATCCAGCGGGAGGCCTGTTCCAGGGCGCGGGAGGGCGGCACGCTTGGCATCAGATTTCCTCTAGGATGGGCAGGCATTGCAGCAGCACCCGGGCGATGTGCTTTTCCACGGCGGAAGCGGAAATACCCAGGCGCTTTGCCGTTTCCGTGTAGGTGAGGCCTTCCAGCCGGTTGAGCACGAAGACCTCCACGGTGCGCGGCGGCAGGGCCCGGATGATGGCTTCCAGGCGCTCCAGGTTGCGCCGCTGCTGTACCGTCTCCAGGGTGTCGGGGCTGGTGGCCGTGGGGTCGCCGCTGGCGGCGTAGTCGGCCTGCAGGCGCAGTTCCCGGCCGTTGCTGCGGTGCCAGTCCACGGCGATGTTGGCGGCGACGCGGAAGACGTAGCTGCGGCCGTTGTCCACCGCTTCCGCCGGGCGGGCCTTGCACAGCTTGAACCAGCAATCCTGGGCGCAGTCCTGGGCGGCATGGCGGCAGCCGGTGCGCAGGGAGAGGAAATCCACGATCTCCCGGTAGTTTTCCAGGTAGATGCGGGAAAGCAGGGAATCGCTGGGGGGCATGTCAGGCCTCGGCGCGACGGAAGCGGTCGCGGAAAAGGAAGCCCTGCACCAGGTCGAAACCCAGGCGCCGGGCCAGCTTCAGGTCGTTGGCGGTCTCCACCCCCTCGAGCACGGTGCGCACGCCCAGGCTGCGGGCGGCGGGCAGGGTCCAGGAGAGGATGGCGGTGCGCCGCTCCCGTTCCGGTGAGTCGGCCAGCCAGGAGCGGTCGAACTTGAGGTAGGCGGAATCGTTGAGGGCGGCGAAGGAAATGAGGCCCCGGGAGGCGGCCAGGTCATCCATGGCCAGCAGGACGCCGTCGGCCTTCAGCTCTTCCACCAGTTGATGGGAGAGGGCCACGTCGCCCATGTCCAGGTTCTCGATGACTTCCACCACCAGCCGCTGCCGGTGCGGCAGGAACAGCTCGGTGAAGGCGTTGCGTCCGTCCGGGCCGTGGCCGGCGGCGAAGCTGTCCGGGTCCAGGTTGACGAACAGTAGGCCCTCCGGCGGCGCCAGGGAAAGCTGCAGGCGCTTGGTCTCCAGTTCGGTGTGGAAGAGCAGCAGGGGATCGTGGTGCAGGGCCTGGAACACCAGGTCCGGCGGCAGGGGCGTGCCGTCGGCGGCGCTGAAGCGGGCCAGGGCCTCCCAGCCCAGGCTGTCGCCGCTGGCGGGACAGACCAGGGGCTGGTATTCGACGGCAAAACGGCGGGCGAGCAGGCATTCCAGCAGGGTGTGAGGGTGCATCGGACTACTGGCCTTCCCCTTCGGGGACGTACACCATGGAACCGTCCTTCATGCGGTAGGCGACGCCGGCCTTGGCCCCCTCGCCCTGGCCGATGTTGCCGCTGGCCTTGTAGCGTTCGATCTTCTCGCCCTTCTTGATCACCATCTCCATGGTGGGCTTGCCCGGATCGGTGATGACCGTCACGTCCTGCTTGGAGAAGGGGTTGAGCACCGGGTTCTGGGCCACGGTGACGAGCAGGGCGGCGATGATGACGAGGAAAATGTCGATCAGGTTCACCACCGAGAGGATGGGGTCCTCGGTCTCCGGTTCGTGCAGCAGCTTGAGGCTCATTGGTGGGCCCTCCTGTCGCGGAGCGACATCCTCCCCGGGGGAGGGAGCGCGCTCCCTGCGGTCGGCCGTGCGTTCGCGCTCATGCAGCACTCCCCGCCCGCTGCCGCAGGGCTTCCACTTCCAGCAGTTCCTCCGCCAGCCAGCGGCGCCGTACATTGACGATCCAGTAGGTGATGGAGGCGGCGATGAGGGCCAGGATCACGGCGGAGAAGGCCACCATGAGGTTTTCCGAAACCTGGGCCAGGTTGCCGTCGGAGAGGGATTTCAAGGCCGGGCCCATGGGGATCATGGTGGCCACCAGGCCCAGCATGGGCGTCACCCGGCTGGCGATGCGCGGCGCCTCGAGCAGGGTGTGGGCGTATACGTCCAGCTCGTCGCCGTTGAGGTTGGGCGCCTCGCGGAAGCGGGCCAGCAGGGGCCGGCCGCCGCCGTTGCGGCGCTGCCAGGCCTGCAGGGCGAAATGGCCGAGCAGCCAGAAGGCGTAGAGGAAAAGCAGGGAGACCAGGGCCAGGGTGGGGAAGAGAAAGATCTGCCCCAACTGGTACATGGACATTTCGACGAGCTGTTGCATGGAGAACTCCTGGGCCGCCCCGGTCGCCGGGGCGGCGCTTGGCATGGGGTTACAGGCGGGTGGCGTAGTACTCGACCACCCGTTGCAGGTCCAGGGGGAAGGGGGCGGAATCGCCGTCCGGCAGGTGGCTGAGGCGGGCCGTCAGGCTGGCTTCCTCGAAGGCGATCCACTCGGGCCGCTCCAGGGCCGGCTCCGCCAGGGAGGCCTTGATGGCCAGCAGGTTGCGGCTCTTTTCCACCGGCCCGAAGGCGTCGCCGGCCTTGACCCGGATCGAGGGAATGGTGGCGCGGCGGCCGTTGAGGGCGATGTGGCCGTGGCTCACCAGCTGGCGGGCGGCGGGAATGGTGGGGGCCAGGCCGGCGCGGAAGACCAGGTTGTCCAGGCGGCGCTCCAGCAGTTCGACGATCTTGTGGCCGGTGGCGCCCTGGTCCCGGCGGGCGTCCTTGACGATGCGCCGCAGCTGGGTTTCGGAGACGCCGTAGTTGAAGCGCAGCTTCTGCTTTTCCATGAGTTGCAGGCCGAATTCGGACTTGCGCCCGGCGACCTTGCGGGCGCCGTGCTGGCCCGGCGGCTGCTCGCGCTCGCCGCGGGTCTTGCGGGAGAGGCCGGGCAGCTCGGTGCCCAGGGCGCGCATGATCTTGAGACGGGGGCCGGTGTGACGGGACATGGGAGAACTCCTGTTGCTTTGGGGTTAGTGGGTGACGGCGCCGGGGGCGACCAGGGGGTAGAAATCGACGGGGGTGGAGGCCGGGTGGCAATCCACCGCCTCCCAGCCCTGCAGCACTTCCTGCAGGGCGCTCTTGAGGTAGGGGTTGAGGTCGGCCTGGGCCGCCAGGCCCCGCAGATGGGCCCGCAGGGCCTCGGTCTTGTTGGGGGTGGCGCCGCGCAGGGCGGAGGAGGAGAGCAGGTGCACCACGGCGGCGAGCCGCAGGTCGACGGGCATTTCCGGAATATCCATGGACATGTCAGAGGCTCCTGGAAGGGGTGGAAGTGGAAAGAGGACGGCGGCCCTGCTCGCGGCGGGCCTGCCAGGCGCCGCCGCCGAGGGCGGCCAGCAGAAGCAGCAGGGATGTGGCCAGCAGGGGTGGGGTGGCTGGCAGAGGCTTGTTTTCTATCTTTTCCAGCTGCATGCCCTGGATCACGGGCGGGGCGGGCGTCTCCGGCGGGGGCGGCGGCTCGGCCAACTGCGAAGCGCTTTGCGGCCGGGTCGGTGCGGGCGCCGCGACCGGGGTCTGCAGACCGTAGCCGGCAAACTTGGCGAAGGCGGCGTTGTCCGTGCGCACGTCGTGCTTGGCGGCCAGCTCCCGGTAGCGCTGCTTGAGTTCGTCCACGGTGGCGGCATCGGCCTGCCAGTAGCCCTGGCGGGCCGCTTCCAGCATGCGTTCGATGGTCTGGGCCAGGGCGTGGGGGTTTTCCTTCTCGAACCAGTCCTTCACTCCCAGGCGGTGCTTGTCGCGCACGTAGACGTCCACGAACTCCTGCCACTGGTCGTCCCGCACCACTTCCCGGGCGGTGGCGTTCCAGCCCCAGAAGTTGTTCACGCTGTCCAGCACCTGCAGGGTGCCGGCATAGCCTTCCTGCATCAGGCCCTGGATGTAGCCCGGGTGGAAATTGCGGGTGGCCAGCTCCTTGGCCAGGAACTGGGCGGCGCCCTCCACCTTGCCGCCGCCGTTGCCGGTTTGGCGCAGGTTGGAGATGTAGAGCTGGGGCGCCTTGCCGTCCAGGTGGCGCACCGCCAGGGCGATGCCCCCCAGGTACTGGAAGGGATCGTCCGTGGTGAGCATGCCGTAGAGGTTGGAGGAGCGGGAAAGCACGGCGCCCTCGGTGCCTTTCAGCTGTTCGGCGTAGAGGTTGAGGCCGGCCAGGGCCTTGCCCTTGCCGTCCTTCGCACCAGCCTGGCCCCATTCCGCCTCGTCCGGGCCGTAGCCGAACTGCATGCGGGAGAGATAGAGCTGGGCCAGCTTGCGGTCGCCCTCGGCCTTGCCCTTCCAGGTGTCCGTGGCCAGCACGGCGTCGTCCAGACCGGTGCCGTACTTGCCCGACTCGGAGGAGAAGAGGCGGGTCTGGCCGGCCCGCTTGGCGGCTTCTGCCGGCACGCCCCGCTTGATGAGGTCGGCGGCGATGCGGCGGGCGTTGGCGGCCACCGGGTTGTCCGCCTCCTCGGCCTCGGCGGCCAGGCGCACCGCTTCCACCAGCTGCTTCATGGCGTTGGGGAAATGGTCTCGGTAGAGGCCGGTGGCGGAGAGCACCACGTCCACCCGGGGCCGACCCAGGGCTTCCCGGGAGACCAGCTTGACGCCGCTGACCCGGCCGCCGGAATCCCATACCGGCTCCACCCCCAGGGCCCACAGGGCCTGGGCTTCCAGGATGCCCTGGTGGCGCATGGTTTCCACGGACCAGAGGGAGAAGGTGAGCTTGGCGGGCTGCTTGCCGGTCTGCTTGCGGTGCTCGGCCAGCAGGGCCTCCAGGGCTTCCTTGCCGGCGGCCCAGGCCTGGGGCGTGGGGATGCGGGACGGGTCGAAGCCGTAGAGGTTGCGCCCGGTGGGCAGGGCCTCCGGATTCTTCATCGGGTCGCCGCCGTAGGAGGTGGGGATGTAGCGCCCGGCCAGGCCCTGCAGCAGGGCTGCCTGCTCGTTGCCGGCGGAGAGGTCGGCGTACCAGCGGCGGGCCTGGGCCACGGTTTCGGCCAGGGCGGCGGGGGGCGTTGCCTGGGGCTGCTCCACCAGGTAGCGCTTGAGCAGGCGGTAGGGGGCGGCTTCGGTGAGCTTGCGGTAGTCGCCCACCAGGGTCTCGTCCGCTTCCTCGCCGGGGGCGGCGTGGGCTTCCCAGAAGGGCTTGCCCAGCATCAGCAGCACCGTGCCCAGGCGATGCACTTCCGCCGGCGCCCGGCCGAAGGTGTGCAGGCCCAGGGGCTGGGCGGTGCGGGCCAGTTCGTGCAGGTGGTCGTGCAGCTGTTCGACGAAGGCGGGGAATTCCTGCTGCAGACGCGCTTCACCGTCTGACCCAGCCCAGCCCAGGTCCTTGTCGATGCGCTCCTTTTTCGCCTGGGTCAGCAGGTCGGCCTTGAGCTTTTCCTTCACCGCCCCCTCGTCCTGGGCCAGCCAGGCGTGCAGGGTGTCGTGCAGGCGGGTGAGGGCCTCGTGCAGACCGGCGGGGACGAAGGGCGGGGTCTGGTGGCTGATGATGGTGGCCCGGCCCCGGCGCTTGGCCTGGAGGGATTCGCCGATGTTGTCCACGATGTAGGGGTAGAGCACGGGGGTGTCGCCCACCGCCAGCATGGGGGCGTCGCTCACCGCCAGGCCCCGCTCCTTGCCCGGCAGCCATTCCTGGGTGCCGTGGGTGCCGTAGTGGATGAGGGCGTCGGCGCCGAAACCGCTGCCGTTGGCGCCGCTTTTTTCACCCTCGCCCTGGCGTTCCCGCAGCCACAGGTAGGCGGCCAGGTAGAAGTGGGAGGGCAGGGCCTTGGTGGAGTGGTAGAGGGCCTTTTCCTTCTCTTCCCACTTTTCGCCCCGGGGCGGCTGGGGCATGAACACCACATTGCCCAGCTTGAGGCGGGGCACGATGAACCAGGCCTGGCCGTCCTGGCGCAGCACCATGGCGGATTTTTCCGGCTCGCCCCAGCGTTCCTGCAGGCTGCGCCGCACCGCTTCCGGCTGGGTCGCCAGCCAGCGCTTGTAGACGGCCACCGGCAGGCGTTCGGCCAGGTCGTCCCGCAGCAGGCCCGGCAGTTCGCCGTCCCTGTAATAGGGGGCCAGCAGGCGCTGCAGCAGGGTGGTGAGGGGCTTCTCCGCCACTTCCTCGGTGCGGTAGCCGGCGGCCTTGAGGGCCTGCAGGGTGGCTTCCAGGCTGCGGGGCAGGTTGAGGTAGGAGGCGGAGAGGTTCTTTTCCCCCGGCGGGTAGTTCCAGAACAGCACGCCGACCTTCTTCTCGGCGTTGGCCTTGCGCTGCAGGGCTACCAGCTTCAGGGCCTTGTTCACCACTGCCGATGCCTGGGCGGGGATGCTCACCACCTGGTCGTCGTGCTTGCGGGTGGCGGCGGCGATCTGGATGTCGGTGACGCCGGCGTATTCGGCCTGGGCCAGGTAGAAGGGCACGTCCATGAGGGCGATGCCCTGGGGATCGGCAGCCCAGTCGGCGGCGTCGCCCTTGCGGTAGGGCATGGCCTGGACCACCGGGATGCCCAGGTCGGCAAACTCGCTGCGCCGCCCTTCCGGGTTGAGCATGATCTGGGTGTTGATGAGGGCGTCGGCCACGTTGCGCTCCCCCACCCGCACCAGGCGGCGCACCGCCATGGGGTCCATGACCGGGCTGTAGAAGGGCAGGGCCACGGCGCCGGCGGCCTCAATGCGTTCGATGAGGTCGTTGATGAAGGCGGTCTGCTCGGCGGCGATGTACTGCTGGTGCAGGGCGATGGCCACCACCGGCGGGCGCTTGCCGGGGGCCATGTCTACGCCCGTCTGCACGCCCTTCCAGGCCAGGTAGGCGGCGGCGTCGGCGAACACCAGGCCGGGGGCCTTGGGGTGGTAGATGGCACTCTTGGGGAAGACGATGGGTTCCGGGATGCCCTGGAGGGAACGGCCCCCCAGGTGGGCGGCCAGGGTGCGGAAGAAATTCTCGAAATTGGGCCGGCTGCCGTTCACATAGTAGGCGTGCAGGCGGCGGGCCAGGGGCTCGGGCAGGCCGGCCCAGGCGGGCTTGCCTTCGTGCAGCCAGAGGTGGGGCGCCTTGAGGCCGGGCAGGGCGGTGGCCAGGCGGACCTGGACGAAGTCCCGCAGGTGGTCCCGCGGGGTATCGAAAAAGACGGCGCGGTAGCCCTGGAACAGGCGGCCATCCGCGTCCGTGGGCAGCTTCTCGGCGAAGCGGGATTCCAGCCGCAGGCCCTGCCTGGCGGCCAGGTCGGCCAGCAGGCGGAACTTGCCGGGCTGGATGGGGGCGGTGCTGACGAAGAGGATGGCGGGGGCCTGCGCCGCGCCCTGGGCGCTGTTCCCGGCAGCCGGGGCCGCCGCTACTGCGGCGGCGTGGAGCAGGGCCGGCAGGAAGACCAGCAGGGCGCGGAGCAGGGGCGTCATCTTAGAAATCCGCCTGCAGGGAGAGGCTGACGTTGCGGCCGGGCTGGGTGAAGAAGCTGGGGCCCGGATCGGTGCTCAGCAGCCCCGCATGGCGTACGTCGCTCCACAGGGTGTATTGCTTGTCGAAGACGTTGTTCACCGCGGCGGTGAGGCGGAAGCGCTTGTCCACCTGCCACCAGGTGGACACATCCATGACGCCGTAGCCGGCCGGCTTGTAGTAGTCGGTGTCGGCGTCGTTGATGCGCTCCTTGGCGGCCGCCAGGCGCAGGCGGGTCTCGCCGCCCCACTGGCCCTTGTCCCAGAGGAAGGAGAGGACGGCGCGCAGGGGCTCGATGCTGTTGAGCGGGCGGTTGTTCTGCTCGTCGTCGCCCCGGGCCGTGGCGATGCTGCCCTGGAAGGCGTAGCCGCCGGCGAAGAGCCAGCTGCCCCGCACTTCGGCGCCCTGGATGCGGACCTTGGACAGGTTCAGCTTCTGGTAGGCGCTGCGGGTGCCGCCGGGGCAGGTGAAGGGGGCCGCGGTGTCGTTACACACCCGTACCTGTTCGATGAAGTCGTCGTAGCGGTTGTCGTACACCGCCACCTTGATGTCGCCGCCCAGGGCCTTGAGGCGGGTGCCCAGTTCCAGGCCGGTGCTCTTTTCCGCCTTGAGGTTGCCGTTGGGCAGGGTGACGTAGTTCTGGGCTGCGTTGTAGAAGAGGCCGTTCACCTCCTCGTAGTTGGGAGCCCGGAAGCCGCGCACCAGCTGGCCGTAGAGGGCCACTGCCGGGCTTGCCTGCCACAGGGCGCCGATCTTGGGGGAGACGGCGGAGTGGTTCTGGCTGGCGGAACTGAGGGTGACGGCGCTGCCGCCGCTGCCGGCCACCTTGCTCATGCCGTCGGGCCGCAGCTTGACCTCGTCGTAGCGCACCCCGGGGGTGAGCAGGAACTTGCCGTCCATGAAGGACAGTTCGTCCTGGACGAAGAGGCCCAGGTTGGTGGATTCGCCGGGGGCGAAGTCCTTCAGGGGATAGGTGTCGCCGGCCAGGGTCTTGCCGGTGGTGCCGGTGGTCAGGTTGTGCACCGTGTAGTCCCGCAGTTCCTCGGTGCGGGTCTGGCGCCAGTCGGCGCCGTAGGCCAGGGAGTGGCTGACGGCGCCGGTCTGGAAGTAGCTGTCCAGCTGCAGGTTGAGGCCGTCGGTCTTCTGGTTGAACATGAAGTTCATGTCCACCAGGCAGTTGTTGCCGGCGCCGGAGGAAGCGGAGCAGCTGGCGCTGGTGTTGCTGCGTCGCTGCATGGTGTAGGTCTTGGAATCCGCCTCCTGGTGGTAGAACTTGAGGGCCAGGCGGTCGAACCAGCGGTCCGTGGGCTTCCATTCCCAGTCGATGCCGTAGCGTTCCCGCTTGGTGTTCTCGTCGCCGTAGGTCTGGGTCACCTTGGGCACGCCGCTGGAGAGGCGCAGGGAGTCCACGTGGTTGTCCTGCTCCCGGTTCTCGTAGGTGAGGCCGATGCGGTGGCCGGTGGCGGGCTTGAGGATGATCTTGGCCAGGACGGAATCGGACTTGGTGTCCTGAGGATTGGGCTGCTCCCGGTTGTAGCCGGTGCCGCCCACGTTGCCCTTGTTGTCCAGCTCCTTGCCGTTGCGCTGGCTGTAGGCCAGCAGGCCTTCCACCAGGTCGTTGCCGCCGGCGGCATAGACGGTGTTCTGGAAGCTGTGGTCGGCCTGGCGCCAGGTGCCCTTGTAGCGCATGGCGCTGCTGCGGCCCTGCAGCAGGTCCTGGGGGTCCAGGGTGAGGTAGCCGACGACGCCGCCGAGGGCGTCGGAGCCGTAGAGGCTGGAGGCGGGGCCGCGCAGGATCTCGGCCCGCTTGAGGAAGTCCATCTCCGGGCCGTCCGGCATGGAGGCGGTGATGTTGGAGGGGCCGCCGCCGTAGTAGTAGTCGGGCAGGCGCACGCCGTCCACCTGCTGCAACACCCGGATGCCTTCGATGCCGCGGATGTTCACCGCGGCGCTGCCGTAGCGGCGCAGGTCCCGGGAGATGACCACGTCGGCCTCGTTTTCCATCAGCGCCGCCTCGTCGTGGGGCATGCGCCGGTCCAGGGTCTTGCGGTCGATGCTGGTGATGGTGGCGGGGATGAGGTCCGGGTCGGCCTCCTGGCGGGTGGCGGTGACCACCACTTCCTTCAGTTCGGACGTCTGGGCTTGTGCCTGGGCCTGGCTGGCGCCAAGGGCGAGGACGGCGGGGGCGATGGCGGCGATGAGGGCCGCCAGGGGGCGCAGGGGTACTGAATGGGCGGACGCGGGACGTCCCCCGGCGGGGCGGGAAGCAAGGCGCATGATCTCTCCTGATCTTGATGCGTGGCTTGCTGCCCGGCATGAAAGCCTACCGGTGGCTGGCTACGTGTTGTCGTGGGTGGTACGGAAAAACGGGTCGGGCATCCACCGCTGCCGCCGGGGGCTCTTCGCTTCGAGGAAAATGGAGGCGCCAGCGCGGGGCCGGTACCGGGACCTCAAAAAAAGAAGGCTGGCTCGCCCGGGGGCTGGCTGGCGGCAAGAGGGTGATGCGTCGAGGGTGAAGCGTTGCTCTTTACTTGGTCAGAATCAGCTTGTTCTCACGGGTCAGGCGGAGCAGGTAGCACTGGCCGCCGTGTTCGATGCGGACCGTGTTGTTGCCGCGGAACAGCTGCCGGCTGGCCACCACCGGGGCTTGCCCGGCGGGCGGGTTGTCCACCGTGACGACGGCCAGGGTGGGCTTGAGCTCATCGGCGTGGTTCATGGGTGCCTCCAGGTTGGGTGACGAAACCGAGTTTGACGATGCCGGCCTCCTTCGCCGCCGCCATCACTTCGGCCACGCGCTGATAGCGCGTTTCCTTGTCGGCGGAGAGATGGACTTCCGGCTGGGGGTTCTGGGCGGCGGCGCCGGAGAAGCGGGCCGCCATCTCATCGGCGTTGATTTCCGTCTTGTTCCAGTACAGCTTGCCCGCCGCATCCAGGGCCACCTGCACGGTGTCCGGCTTGGGGTCCGCCGGGGCGGCGCTGGCCTGGGGCAGGTCCACCTTGATGGCCTGGGTCATCAGGGGGGCGCAGACGATGAAGATGATCAGCAGCACCAGCATCACGTCCACCAGGGGCGTGGTGTTGATGTCGGCCATGGGCTGGGAGGGGCCCGATTCGAATCCGCCGAAAGCCATTTAAGCCACCTCGGCCAGCTTGCGGGCGCCGGCGTTGCCGCGGCCGTGGGGGACCACGGGGGATTCGGCCATGTGGTGGCCGGTGGTGAGGAAGGTGTGCAGGTCGTGGGCGAAGGCGTCCAGGTCGCCGCCGATGACGCGCAGGTTGCGGTTGAAGGTGTTGTAGGCCAGCACCGCGGGAATGGCGACGAAGAGGCCGGCGGCAGTCATGATCAGGGCCTCGCCGACGGGGCCGGCCACCTTGTCCAGGCTGGACTGGCCGGTCATGCCGATGGTGGCCAGGGCGTGGTAGATGCCCCAGACGGTGCCGAACAGGCCGATGAAGGGAGCGGTGGAGCCGATGGAGGCGAGCAGGGTCTGGCCGCCTTCCAGGTGGCTGGTGGTGCGGGCGATGCCCTGGCGCAGGGCCCGGGTCACCAGTTCGCTGGCGGAGAGGTGGGAATCCAGGTGGGGGGCGCTGCCGGAATGGCTCTCAAAGTGGCTGACGGCCTGGCTGCCGCGGCGGGCCAGGTCGGCGAAGGGGGCGGCGGGTTCCAGGCGGTCCAGGCCTTCCTGCAGGGTGGAGGCGTGCCAGAAGCTGTCGATGGCCACCGGGGCGGCGTGGCGCAGGCGCCACAGTTTCCAGCCCTTGCCCAGGATCACGGCCCAGCTGGCGACGGAGAGGACCAGCAGGACGATGGCGATGAAATGGGAGACGGCGTCGCCCTGGGCCCAGAAATGGGAGAAATCGAAATTGGCTTGCATGATGGCTTAGCTTTCCAAACTGAAAGAAACGGGGATGACGACCCAGGAGGCCACGGCTTCGCTGCCCTGGCGGGCGGGCACGAAGCGCCAGCGCTTCACCGCCTCGAGGGCGGCGGCGTCCAGGCGGGGGCTGCCGGAGGTCTGCTTGAGTTCGACGTTGTCCGTGGTGCCGTTGGGCAACACGTGGGCCCGCAGCCAGACCTTGCCCTGTTCGCCCAGGCGCTTGGAGGCCGGCGGATAGGTGGGCTTGGGGTTCTGCAGGTAGTCGGCGTCGAACTTGGCCTCCACCACGGGAGCCGGGGCGGCCGGTCCGGGGGGCGCGGCGGCGGGCGCCGGAGGCGGCGGCGCGGAGGAGGTGATGGAGGCGGGCGTCGGCGCCGGGGCCGGTTCGCTTTTCACCGCCTTGGGGGCCGGCGCCTGTTGCTTGACCACCGGCTGGGGCTTGGGCGGCGGAGGCGTCGGCGTGGGTTTGGCGGCGGGCTCCGGAGCCGGGGTGACGAGCGCGATGCTCATCACCTGGGGGGCTTCAATGGGGCTTGGCTGTGCCGTGCCCAACGCCCAGGCCAGGGCGGCACCGTGCAACAGCACGGCGGCGCCGACCCAGGGACTCCGGGAAAGCCAGCCGGAGTCGGTCGGGCAGGAATACGGCATGGCTGGTACCGGCATGGCGAGCGGTTTCCTGGGAATGGTTATTAAATGACAACAATTCTCATTCTGCAGATTGTGAGAATTTGTGTCAACTGCTTTTGTTGCTGCGCAATAGGGGGGCGGAGCCTTGTTTTTCCGGGATTTCCCGGCATTTGGTGCCGCGTCGAGGGAGCGCCTGACGTATAATTAGGGACTTTTATAAGGAGACTGATTCATGAACATCGACGCACTGTCCATCGGCAAGGACGTCCCCAACGACTTCAACGTGGTCATCGAGATTCCCGCCCGGGCGCCCGGCATCAAGTACGAACTGGACAAGGATTCCGGCGCCGTGCTGGTGGACCGTTTCATGTCCACCCCCATGCACTACCCCTGCAACTACGGCTTTGTGCCCCACACCCTGTCCGACGACGGTGACCCCGTGGACGTGCTGGTGGTGACTCCCTATCCCCTGCATCCTGGCGTGGTGGTGCGCTGCCGCCCCATTGGCATCCTGCACATGGAAGACGAAGCCGGTCTGGACGCCAAGGTCCTGGCAGTGCCCGTGTCCAAGCTGACCTCCATCTACGACAACGTCAAGGCCGTCTCCGACCTGCCCGACCTGCTGCCGAAGATGATCGAGCACTTCTTCGAGCACTATAAGGATCTGGAACCCAACAAGTGGGTCAAGGTCACCGGCTGGGGCGACCTGGAAGCCGCCAAGAAGGAAATCGTGGACGGCGTGGCCCGTTACGACGCTTCCGGCGAAAAGCCCCACTTCTAAGCTGTCCGAGGCGCCGGGGGAGCTTGTCCTCCGGCCGCTTTCCCGCCGTACCCGGTTTTACCGTAGTCCGCCTCCCGTTCTTCCTCGCCCGACGCCTTTCTCCCCGGATCGTCCGCCCATGGCTGCTCCCACTTCCGCCCTTGCCGTCGCCGTCGCCCAGTTCAATGCCGTCCTCGGCGACCTGGCCGGCAACCGTTCCCGCCTGGCCGACCTGGCCCGCCAGGCCCAGGCCCGCGGGGCCGACCTGATGCTGAGCCCGGAACTGGGCCTGTGCGGCTATCCGCCGGAAGACCTGCTGCTGCGCCCGGATTTCTACCGGGCCTGCGCCCGGGAGCTGGAGCTGTTGGCGGCTGAAGTGCCGGAGATCGGCATCGTCGTCGGCCATCCCCTGGAGGTGGCCGGCCAGCGCTACAACGCCGCCTCCTACCTGAAGGACGGCCGCATCCAGGCCACCTACCGCAAGCACCGCCTGCCCAACTACGAGGTCTTCGACGAGGAGCGCTACTTCGACGCCGGCAGCGAGCCCTGCCTGATCGAGGTCAAGGGCTGGACCCTGGGTCTCAACATCTGTGCCGACGTGTGGGAGGCCGGGGCGGCGGAGCAGGCGGCCCAGGCCGGGGCCCAGGCCCTGCTGGTGCTCAATGCCTCGCCCTATCATATGAACAAGGAAGGGGACCGCCTCGCCGTGCTGCGGGAGCGGGTGGCGGCGACCCGGATTCCCCTCATCTACAACAATCTGGTGGGCGGCCAGGACGAGCTGGTGTTCGACGGCGCCTCCCTGGCTCTGTGCGCCGACGGCAGCGTCGGCGCCAGCCTGCCCCGTTTCGAGGAAGCCCTGGAGCTGCTGCAGCTGACTCCCGACGGCCGCGTCAGCGGCCTGCTCCTGCCGGAGCCGGCCCTGGAGGAACAGGTGTATCGGGCCCTGGTGCTGGGGGTGCGCGACTACATTGGCAAGAACGGCTTCAAGGGCGCCGTCATCGGCCTTTCCGGCGGCATCGATTCGGCCCTGACCCTGGTGGTGGCGGCCGAGGCCCTGGGGGCCGACAAGGTGCGGGCCATCATGATGCCTTCGCCCTACACCGCCCAGATGAGCCTGGACGATTCCCGCCAGCTGGTGGAAACCCTGGGCGTGCGCTACGACGAGATCGCCATTGCCCCGGCCATGGGCGTCTATGGTCAGATGCTGGCCAAAGAATTCGCCGGCACCGCCGCCGACACGACGGAGGAAAACCTCCAGGCCCGCATTCGCGGCAACATCCTGATGGCCATCTCCAACAAGAGCGGCAGCCTGGTGCTGACCACCGGCAACAAGTCCGAGATGGCGGTGGGCTACTGCACCCTCTACGGCGACATGGCCGGCGGCTTCGCCGTCATCAAGGACCTGGCCAAGACCTTCGTCTATCGCCTGTGCCGCTGGATCAACCGGGAACGGGAGATCATCCCGGACAACATCATCGTCCGTCCCCCTTCCGCCGAGCTGAAGCCGGACCAGAAGGACCAGGACAGCCTGCCGCCCTACGAGGTGCTGGACGCCATCATGGAAGCCTATATGGAGCAGGACCTGTCGCCCCGGGAGATCGTCGCCCAGGGCTATGCCGAGGCCGACGTGCGACGGGTGGTGCGCCTGCTCAAGATCAGCGAATACAAGCGGCGCCAGGCACCGGTGGGCATCCGCGTCACCCAGCGAGGCTTCGGCAAGGACTGGCGCTATCCGATCACAAACCGTTATGCTGACGAATGGTGAGCCGACGCGAAGATGACGGCATTCGGTTGGGAATGCCCCGCTGCCCCGCCCAAGAATTTAAATAAGGAGAGTTCATGAAAAAGATCGAAGCCATCATCAAGCCCTTCAAGCTCGACGAAGTGCGCGAAGCCCTGTCCGAAATCGGCGTCACCGGCCTCACCGTCACCGAGGTCAAGGGTTTCGGCCGCCAGAAGGGCCACACCGAGCTGTACCGCGGCGCCGAGTACGTGGTCGACTTCCTGCCCAAGATCAAGGTGGAACTGATCATCTCCGACGACAAGGTGGAGCCCGCCATCGACGCCATCGTCAAGGCCGCCCACACCGGCAAGATCGGCGACGGCAAGATTTTCGTTATGCCCGTGGAGCAGGTGGTGCGCATCCGCACCGGCGAGACCGACGAAGCCGCCATCTGAGGCAAGACACGCCGGCGCCGGCCCCCAGGGACCGGTGCGGCAAAAGGGCCGTCCCACGGGGCGGCCCTTTGCTTTTTGGGGATGGGGAAGGCGTGTTGCCGAGGCATGGCCGCAGAGGCAGGCGGGAAGCCATTCTCCGGCATGGGCAGGCGCCCATGCCCGTCCCTGTTGCCTCCCGGGGCAGGCTGCTTTCAGCCCCGGGAATCGTCCGCCGTGGCGCCCTCCCGGCGGGGATTGCGCAGCAGCACCAGCAGGGCGCCGCTGCCGCCGTCCGCCGGCTTGGCTTCGCAGAAGGCCAGCACTTCCGGATGCTGGGCCAGCCAGTTGCGGGTCAGGTTTTTCAAGAGGGATTCGCCGCCGGGGGAGCTCAGGCCCTTGCCGTGGATCACCCGCAGGCAGCGTTGGCCGCGGCGGCCGCAGCGGGCCAGGGCGGCGCTGAGGAAGTCCCGGGCTTCGTCCCGGGTGTAGCCGTGCAGGTCGATTTCCGTTTCCACCGGGATGCGGCCCCGGCGTAGGTCCGCCAGCAGGCGGCCGGGGGCGCCGGGACGCAGGTGCTCGCCTTCGGCGGCGGTGTCGGCCCGGTCGGACAGAGGCGGATGGGCCGGCGCCGGCGTGGCTGCCGGCGGCTCGGCTTCCTCCCGGGGTCGGGGGCGGGCCGCCGGCAGGGGCTTGTTGAGGGCCGCCTGATTCTTGTCCGCCAGGGGCGTCACCGGGCCGGCGGCGCGGCGGAAGAGGGCGGCCGGGTCGTCGTCCGGCAGGTCCGGGATGTACAGTCCCGGCGTCGCCTCCGCGGCCGGCGCGTCGGCCTGGGCCTGGCGCTTCTGCCGCGACAGGCGCGGCCCCACCTCGGCCCGGCCGGTGTCCTTGACCGGGGTGACCTCGCCGACGCTGGCGCGGAACAGGGCCAGGGGGTCGTTGGGGTCGATCCGCTGGGGCCGGGGCGCCGGGGCGCTATCCGTCTCATCCTGCAGCCGGGGACGGGGCTTGGGGGCCGGCTTGGGCTTGTCCAGACGGGCGTGGTTGTCACGGGCCAGGGGCTTGGCGCCGGCAAAGGCCTGGGCCAGCAGGGCGGCATCCTCGTCCCCGGCCGTGGATACAGGCGGCGGCGCGGGCGTGGCAGATGGCGCCGGTGCGGCAGGGGGGGCGGCTTTGGCCTGTTTGGCGGGCTCCAGATGGCTTTTCAGGTCCCGCAGGACCTGAAAGGGGGAGCCGGCGGTGGCCGGCTTGGCAGGCTTCATGGAGCGGTGTTCCGGGGCTTACGCCTGCTCCAGGCCGTCCAGGTAGCGTTCGGCGTCCAGGGCGGCCATGCAGCCGGTGCCGGCGGAGGTGCATGCCTGGCGGTAGATGTGGTCCTGCACGTCGCCGGCAGCGAAGACGCCGGTGATGCTGGTCTGGGTAGCGTTACCGGCGCGGCCGGACTGGGTCACGATGTAGCCGTTTTCCAGTTCCAGCTGGCCCTCGAACAGTTCGGTGTTGGGCTTGTGGCCGATGGCGATGAAGACGCCCATGACCGGCACTTCCTGGGTGGCACCGGTATTGATGTTTTTCACCTTGAGGCCGGTGACGCCGGAATCGTCGCCCAGCACTTCTTCCAGGGTGGAATCCCACAGCACGGTGACCTTGCCTTCTTCCACCTTCTTCATCAGCTTGTCCTGGAGGATCTTTTCGGACTTGAACTTGTTGCGGCGGTGGATCACGGTGACGTGGCTGGCGATGTTGGCCAGGTACAGGGCCTCTTCCACGGCGGTGTTGCCGCCGCCGACCACGGCCACGGCCTGGTTGCGGTAGAAGAAGCCGTCACAGGTGGCGCAGGCGGAGACGCCGCGGCCGGCGAACTTCTCTTCGGAGGGCAGGCCCAGGTACTGGGCGGAGGCGCCGGTGGCGATGATGAGGGCGTCGCAGGTGTATTCGCCGGCATCGCCGATGAGGCGGAAGGGCTTTTCCTGCAGCTTGGCGGTGTGGATGTGGTCGAAGATGATCTCGGTCTCGAAGCGGCGGGCATGCTCCTCGAAACGCTGCATCAGCTCGGGACCCTGGACGCCGGCCGCATCGGCGGGCCAGTTGTCCACTTCGGTGGTGGTCATCAGCTGGCCGCCCTGGGCCAGGCCGGTGATCAGCACGGGTTTCAGGTTGGCGCGGGCGGCATAGACGGCGGCGGTGTAGCCGGCGGGGCCGGAACCGAGGATGAGCAGGCGGCTGTGGCGTTGGGTGGTCATGGCGTTTCTCTCGCGGTCGGATTTTCGGGTCGGGGGGAAATTATAGCGAAAGCGGGGGGGCTGTAACCGAACTCGCCGGCGGCGATGGCGCGTGACGGATTTGGCATATAATCGGCGCTGATTTATCCACACCACAAGCAAAAATAAGGCTGAGTATGCAGGTTGGGAGAGGACTAAGCCTCGCCACGCTCCGGGGCTTGCCCATGTTTGAGCGTGTGCCGGACAGCGAACTGGAACATCTGGCCCGGGTATCCACCTATCGCAAGGTGGCCCGGGGTACGACCATTGTGCGGGCCGGCGACGTCACGGACTCCCTCTACATCCTCATCTCGGGCAGCATCAAGGTGCTCAACAGCGATGAGGAAGGGCGGGAAGTGATCCTGGCCATCCTCGGTACCGGCGAGTTCTTCGGCGAAATGGGCCTGCTCGATGGCGAGCCCCGCTCCGCCAACGTGGTGGCCCTGGAAGTGTGCGAGGTGCTGATCATCGCCAAGGCCGAGTTCCGCCGCCTCCTCACCGAGCACGTGGATCTGACCTTCTACCTGCTGCGCAGCCTGGTGCAGCGCCTGCGGGAAGCCGACCGCAAGATCGAAAGCCTGGCCCTGATGGACGTTTTCGGCCGGGTCGCCAAGCTGCTGCTGGAGTTTTCCGAGATGCAGGAAGGCCGGCGCATCGTCACCCGCAAGCTGACCAAGCAGGATATCGCCAAGATGATCGGCGCCTCCCGGGAAATGGTCAGCCGGGTGATGAAGGACCTGGAAACCAGCGGTTACATCGAAGTTCAGGACGGCCGCATTGTCCTGCACGAAATCTAAGGGGCGCTTGCCGTTATAATCGGGCGAACCTACCAACTGTTCGCCGCCAATGGCCGTCCCCCAATCCGCCCGTCGCAACTCCGATAAGTCCCCCAGCCCCCTGCCGGAAAAGATTGCCGTCATCCTGCAGGAATCCCGCTGGCTGGCGCTGGTGGTGTTCGCCGGCTTCCTCTCCCTGGCCCTGTGGGGCTACGACCGGGCCGATCCGGGCTGGTCCCATGCGGCCCAGGTGGACGCCCTGCACAACCCCGCCGGCCGTTTCGGCGCCTGGCTCTCCGATCTTCTGCTCTATCTCTTCGGCGCTTCCGCTTGGTGGTGGGTCACCCTCATGCTGGCCCTGGTGTGGTGGGGCTACCGCCGCCTCGACGGCCTGCGCGGCAACGGCGACCGCCGCCCCCTGATCGTCGCTGCCATCGGCTTCCTCATCCTGCTGGTGGCCAGCTGCGGCCTCGAAGCCATCCGTTTCTACACCCTGCGCACGCCCCTGCCCCTGGTACCCGGCGGCATGCTGGGCCTGGAGCTGGGCAATGCCGCCGTCGCCGCCCTCGGCTACACCGGCGCCACCCTGGTCCTGCTCACCGGCGTGGTGCTGGGCTGGAGCCTCTTTTCCGGCATGAGCTGGCTGTCCACCTTCGAGCGTCTGGGCACCCTGGTGGAAGGCACCTATTTCGGCATCCGCGGCCTCATCGAGCGCTGGCAGGACCAGCGCATCGGCCGCGAAGTGGCCCGGGAGCGGGAAGCGGTGGTGGAAGTGGAGCGGGCCCGGGTGGAAGACCACGAGCCCATCCGCATCGAAATCGTCGAGCCCGAGATCGAAGTCTCCACCAAGGTGGAAAAACGCATCGAGCGGGAGCGCCAGACGCCCCTCTTCCCCGAGGCGGTGGAGGGCGGCCAGCTGCCGCCCCTGCACCTGCTGGACCCGGCGCCGCCCCAGACCGATCTGCCGGCGGCGGACACCCTGGAATTCACCTCCCGCCTCATCGAACGCAAGCTGGCCGACTTCGGCGTCCAGGTGAAGGTGCTGGCCGCCTACCCGGGGCCGGTCATCACCCGCTACGAGATCGAGCCGGCGGTGGGCGTCAAGGGCGCCCAGATCGTCAATCTGGCGCGGGACCTGGCCCGGGCCCTGGCCCTCATCTCGGTGCGGGTGGTGGAGACGGTGCCGGGCAAATCCTGCATGGCCCTGGAACTGCCCAATCCCAAGCGCCAGGCCGTGCGCCTCTCGGAAATCCTTTCCAGCAAGGCCTATTACGACATGGCCTCGCCCCTCACCGTGGCCCTGGGCAAGGACATCGGCGGCCAGGCCACCGTGGCCGACCTGGCCAAGATGCCTCACCTGCTGGTGGCCGGCACCACCGGTTCCGGCAAGTCGGTGGGCATCAACGCCATGATCCTGTCCCTGCTCTACAAGTCCACCGCCAAGGACGTGCGCCTCATCCTGGTGGACCCGAAGATGCTGGAGCTCTCCATCTACGAAGGCATTCCCCACCTGCTGGCGCCGGTGGTGACCGACATGCGCCAGGCCGCCAACGCGCTCAACTGGTGCGTCGGCGAGATGGAAAAGCGCTACAAGCTGATGAGCGCCATGGGCGTGCGCAACCTGGCCGGCTTCAACGCCAAGATTCGCGAGGCGGAGAAGAACGAGCAGAAGATTCCCAACCCGCTCTCCATCACTCCCGAATCCCCCGAGCCCCTGACCGAGCTGCCCTACATCGTGGTGGTCATCGACGAGCTGGCGGACCTGATGATGGTGGTGGGCAAGAAGGTGGAAGAACTGATCGCCCGCCTGGCCCAGAAGGCCCGGGCCGCCGGCATCCACCTCATCCTGGCGACCCAGCGGCCCAGCGTGGATGTGATCACCGGCCTGATCAAGGCCAACATCCCCACCCGCATCTCCTTCCAGGTCTCCAGCAAGATCGACTCCCGCACCATCCTCGACCAGATGGGCGCCGAAGCCCTGCTGGGCCAGGGTGACATGCTCTACCTGACCCCGGGCAGCGGCTACCCGACCCGGGTGCACGGCGCCTTCGTCGCCGACGACGAAGTGCACCACGTGGTCGAATACCTGAAGAAGACCGGCGCCCCCGATTACATCGAGGATGTGCTCAGCGGTGCCGGTGGCGACGAAGATGGCGGTGGCGACGGCGAGGGCGGCGACGATCCCGAAAACGACCCCATGTACGACCAGGCCGTGGAGATCGTCCTCAAGACCCGCCGGGCCTCCATTTCCCTGGTCCAGCGCAACCTGCGCATCGGCTACAACCGGGCTTCCCGCCTCATCGAAGCCATGGAGCGGGCCGGCCTGGTCTCCGCCATGGACGGCCGCGGCGGGCGCGAAGTGCTGGGCCGCAAGACGGAAGAATGATGAAAACTCCCCCCAAGTTCCTGCTGGCGGCCCTCCTGGTCGCCGCCCTGCTGCCCGGCGCCGCCCAGGCCTCCGGCGTCGCCAAGCTCAAGTCCTTCCTCGACAACACCCGCAGCCTGCGGGCCGAGTTCGTCCAGACCGTGGTGGCCAAGAGCGGCCGCAAGCCCCAGAACTCCGCCGGCCTGATGATGTTCCAGCGCCCCGGCAAGTTCCGCTGGCAGGTGGAAAAGCCCTATCCCCAGCTGATGGTGGGCGACGGCGAAAAATTCTGGATCTACGACCCGGAACTGAAGCAGGTGACGGTAAAGAAAATGGGCAAGACCCTGGGCGCCACTCCGGCCGCCCTGCTGGCCGGCGAAGGCTCCGCCTCCCTGGAAAAGAACTTCACCCTGGCCGAAGGCGGCGAGAAGGACGGCCTGGAATGGGCCGAAGCCACCCCCAGGAGCGCCGACTCCGGCTTCGAAAAAGTCCGCCTCGGCTTTGCCGGCGACAACCTGCGGGCCATGGAACTGCACGACAGCTTCGGCCAGACCACCGCCCTCATCTTCAACCGGGTCGAACGCAACCCGTCCCTGGCCCCCGGCCTCTTCCGCTTCACCCCGCCGCCCGGAGCGGATGTGGCGGGGGAGTGAGGGGCGCTCCCCTCGCAATGTTCCCGATCAGAATAGAACCTGATGATGTTGTGACGCGCAGGACTGGCACAGGTCGTCGCTGATCATCCAGCCCGAGGGCTGGCGCTCGTTGCACTCGGTGCACACGCCAAAGTAGCGGGGATCGTGCAGGATTGTGTTGATCGCTTCATGCACTTCCTCGGTGTCTATTCCCGTTGGAAATACCCCGACCAGCTGCCAGCGAGATTGGGGTTCTTGCCCACTCCAGATAATCAGACGAACTGATAACCGTAGCCAGCCGCTCTCCACTACCTGCTGAATGAAGTCACGCTTCAGTTCATCGGGAGTCATCAAATGCTCAACGTGGAGGTCCAGCGGGCCTCAGGGTTAGACCGACGCTTCGGAACGTGGAGAAGGAACGGCTCAACACAAACTGAATGCCAGCCGCGATCGCCATTGGTGTAATGCATGATGAAGCTGAATTCAGCACAACCGTACTCGTCGAGGCCACGAATGCGCTTATATTTGCCCACAAGGTACTGGAATACCGGAAGCGACTCGGCGATCCCATCTTTTGGCATTCCCGATAGATCTGGCACACCGACGATACGCACGATATCTCCGACTCTAATGGTGTTGCCATTCCGGTCAAAGGGCTTGTGTGGTTTCACTGGATTAAGGGCTAACGTAGAAGTGAGCGGCCTGCGCGGCTTTTCGCGCAGGTCCGCTCGACTGCCGGGTTAGGCCATCCAGTGGCTTGGATAAAGAGACTTTCGGAAGTTTTCAAGGTGTTTTTCGAAGCGCGGATCATTGGCTTCTTTCTCGCTCAGGAATAGAAAATGATTTTCTTGAAGGTATGTCCATACTTCGTCGGGTATGTGAAACGGGAGATTCAACATGCTTCCCGAACCTTGCGACAAGATGCTTTTGTTGAGCAAAGATTGGGCGGTTACGTCGTCCATCTTTGCTGAAAGCGTTTGCACGTTATGGAACAGGCAATACTTAATCCAAAGTAGTTCTCGGTCGTCGAGGGAATTCAGTCGAAGCGCGATTGCATTTAGGCGCTCAGTTCGTTTTGCGCTTCGTTTCTTTTCAGAACGCCTGTCTTCTAGCCACCCATCCAGCACCTTCCTATTGATGTAAGAAAATACGGCACCGAGCGTAAGCGTTCCGGTGAAAACGAGAGTCAGCCAGAAGTAGCCTTTGTATTCGGCTTTGATTCCGTCTATGCCTAGTTGCTTGGCAGCATCATCAGGCACGAATAAAACAAATGTTGCCATGACGAAAACTGCCCACGCGTACTTTGCGGCGGACTCAAGAATTTTGCTGAGCGTTTCGGGCGAGAACATATGGCCTAACTAGTAGTAGACGACAAAAACGTCCAATAGAACGGGGGCGTGTCCAATAAGCTGGGAAACCGGACAGCAGTTTCCCTTGTGTGGCAATGGATTTGGATATATAGCTGTTTATCCATACAGTATTTTGTTGCCATGAAACCGGACATTCCTGACAAGGTGGTTGTACCCCCCGTTTGGTCGATCAGGTGCGGGCGGAGGTACGCATACGTCATTACAGCATACGGACCGAAGAAGCCTATGTCCATTGGGTAGCCCGCTATGTTTGCTGCAGTGACCTGCGCCATCCGTCGGTCATTTGTCGGGTTGAGGTGGGGCGGCTTTGGGGGAGGGTGCTTCTCTTCCGGACAGGGTATGAAGGGCAATCGGGCCCTTGAGGTAAACTGCGGCTTTTGCACGGGCAGTCCTGCTGCCAATGGATTCTGAGTGAGCGATCTTTTTTCCCAAGGAACGGTGGATGCCGGGGCGCCCCTGGCGGAGCAGTTGCGGCCCCGCTCGCCCGATGAGGTGATCGGCCAGCAGCACCTGTTGGGGGCGGGCAAGCCCCTGCGTCTGGCCTTCGAGTCGGGCCAGCCCCATTCCATGATCCTGTGGGGGCCGCCCGGGGTGGGCAAGACCACCCTGGCGCGCATGATGGCGACCCAGTTCCACTGCGAGTTCATCGCCCTTTCCGCCGTCTTCTCCGGGATCAAGGAGGTGCGTGAGGCGGTGGCCCAGGCCGAGATGTGGAAGGCCCAGGGCAAGCGCACCATCCTCTTCGTCGATGAAATCCACCGCTTCAACAAGGCCCAGCAGGACGGCTTTCTGCCCTTCGTCGAAAGCGGCCTGTTTACCTTCATCGGCGCCACCACCGAGAACCCTTCCTTCGAGGTCAATTCGGCTCTGCTTTCCCGGGCATCGGTGTATGTGCTGAAGTCCCTGGACGAGGCCGAGATGGGCCAGTTGTTCGACCGGGCCCGGGAAAAGGCCCTGGCGGACCTGGATTTCGATGACGAGGCCCGTACCCGCCTGATCGGCCTGGCCGACGGCGATGCCCGGCGCTTTCTCAACCTGCTGGAGCAGGTGCGCACGGCGGCCCGCACCGCCAAGCTGGCCAAGGTGGACGGGGCTTTCATCGAAGCCACCATGGCCCAGAGCCTGCGCCGCTTCGACAAGGGTGGCGATGCCTTCTACGACCAGATTTCGGCCCTGCACAAGTCGGTGCGCGGCTCCAATCCGGACGGCGCCCTCTACTGGTTCTGCCGCATGCTCGATGGCGGCGCCGACCCGCGCTACCTGGCCCGGCGCATCGTGCGCATGGCCTGGGAAGACATCGGCCTGGCCGACCCCCGGGGCAGCGAGATCGCCATGAACGCGGCCCAGACCTACGAGCGCCTGGGCTCGCCGGAAGGGGAGCTGGCCCTGGCCCAGGCGGTGATCTACCTGGCCTGCGCCGCCAAATCGAATGCCGCCTACAACGCGTATAATGCGGCACGCGCCTTCGTCGCCAAGGACGGCTCCCGCCCGGTGCCCGAGCACCTGCGCAACGCCCCCACCAAGCTGATGAAGGATCTGGGCTACGGCAAGGATTACCGCTACGCCCACGACGAAGCCGAAGGCTACGCCGCCGGTGAGAACTACTTCCCCGACGGCATGGCGCCCGCCACCTGGTATCAGCCGGTGGAGCGGGGCCTGGAAATCAAGATCGGCGAAAAGCTCGCCCACCTGCGGGACCTGGATGCCCAGGCCCGGCAGGCCAAGAACCGCAAATAGGAATTCCCATGCTCGACATTCAACTGCTCCGCAACGACCTCGACGCCGTGGCTGCCCGCCTGGCGACCCGCGGCAAGGCTATCGACTTCACCCAGTTCTCCGCCCTGGAGGCCGAGCGCAAGACCCTGCAGACCCGCACCCAGGAGCTGCAGGCCAGCCGCAATTCCCTCTCCAAGCAGATCGGCATGTTGAAGGGCAAGGGCGAGGACGCTTCTGAGGTGATGGCCCAGGTGGCCGCCATGAAGACCGAGCTGGAGCAGGCCGAAGCCCGCCTCACCGAGCTGCTGGGCGAGTTCAACGCCATCGTCGCTGCCATTCCCAATCTGCCCAATGACACCGTGCCGGTGGGCAAGGACGAGAGCGACAACGTGGAAGTGAAGCGCTGGGGTACGCCCCGCACTTTCGACTTCGAGGTCAAGGATCACGCCGACGTGGGCGAATCCCTCGGCCAGCTGGATTTCGCCGTGGCCGCCAAGATTTCCGGCGCCCGCTTCTCCGTCATGAAGGGCCAACTGGCCCGCCTGCACCGGGCCCTCGCCCAGTTCATGCTCGACACCCACACCGGCGAGCACGGCTACACCGAGGTCTACACCCCCTACCTGGTGAATGCCGCCAGCCTCTTCGGCACCGGCCAGCTGCCCAAGTTCGAGGAAGACCTGTTCAAGATCGCCCGGGCCGATGCCGAGCCCCTGTACCTGATCCCCACCGCCGAAGTGCCGGTGACCAACATCGTGCGCGACGAAATCATCGCCGCCGAGGCCCTGCCCCTGAAGCTGGTCTGCCACACCCCCTGCTTCCGTTCCGAAGCCGGCTCCTACGGCCGCGACACCCGGGGCATGATTCGCCAGCACCAGTTCGACAAGGTGGAGCTGGTGCAGATCGTGGCCCCCGAGAAGTCCGCCGAGGCCCATGAAGAGCTGACCCGCCACGCCGAAACCATCCTGGAAAAGCTGGAGCTGCCCTACCGCCGCGTCACCCTGTGCACCGGCGACATGGGCTTCTCCGCCGCCAAGACCTACGACCTGGAAGTGTGGCTGCCGGCCCAGAACACCTACCGGGAAATCTCCTCCTGCTCCAATTTCGAGTCCTTCCAGGCCCGCCGCCTGCAGGCCCGTTTCCGCAACGAGAAGAACAAGCCGGAGCTGGTGCACACCCTCAACGGTTCCGGCCTGGCCGTGGGCCGCACCCTGGTGGCCATCCTGGAAAACTTCCAGAACGCCGACGGCTCCGTCACCGTGCCGGCCGTGCTGCGTCCCTACATGGGCGGCCTGGAGAAGATCGTCGCCGCCTAAGCCGCGTCGCTCTTCGCAAAGAAAAAGGCCGGGAATATCCCGGCCTTTTTCTTTGCCCCGGCTGCAAGGCAGACGGGACGGACCTCCCGGCATGGCCTGCCTGGAGAATGGCTTGCTGCCAGCCTCTGCGCCATGCCCCGTTCGACCCTGGCGCCTTGCCTGCCCGGCTGCGCCTCAGTGTCGCTTCTTGCTCTTCTTGTCGCTCTTTTTCTCCTTCCTTTCTGCCACCGGCTTGGGCGGAATGTAGGGCGGCTCGTGGCGGGTGAGGATGTCGTAGAAGATGCGGATGTTCTCCACCATGATCACCGCCTCGCCACCCCGGGCGCGGCCGCTCTTCAAGCGCCGGTAATACTCGGGGCGGGAGAGCAGGGGCAGCACCCGCTTCATCTCGAACCAGGAATCCGGGTCCGCCTCGGTGCTGGGGGCGATGGCCAGGCCGCCCTTCATGTGGCCCAGGCCCAGGTTGTAGGCGGCCAGGGCCATCCAGGTGCGGTCCGGCTCCTTCACCGTTTCCGGCAGCTGGTCCCGGATGTCCGCCAGGTAGCGGGCGCCGGCGCTGATGCTCTGTTTCGGGTCGAGCCGGTTGGAAACGCCGAGCCGGTCCGCCGTTTCCTCGGTCAGCATCATCATGCCCCGCACCCCGGTGGGGCTGGTGGCCATGGGGTCCCACTGGGATTCCTGGTAGGCGAGGGCGGCGATGAGGCGCCAGTCGATGCCGGTACGGGCCTGGGCCGATTCGAACTGGGTGCGGAAATCGGGCAGGAGGCTGCGGGTGCGCTCGAGGAACTGCACCACGTCGAACTGCTTCAGGCGGCGCACGTGGCCGAAATAGCGGTCCTTCAGGCGCACCAGGGTGCCGTCCTTGTGCACCCGGCCAAGGAACGCTTCGGCCTTGGCCACCAGCTCCGGGTCCGCGTCCCCGGGGAAGAGCCAGGCGATGGGCTGGGGCTCGCCGATCTGCAGGGTGGCGCTGAGCTGGGGGTAGTAGTTCTGGGCGATGTCGAGGATGGGGCCGTCGGTGAGGGCCAGCTCGATGCGCTGCTCGGCCACCGCCTGCAGCAGGTCCAGGTCGCTCCATTCCGGATGTTCCTGCACCGTCACCGGCGGATTGAGGGCCGGCAGCCCGGCCAGCAGGTCGGCGTGGCGGCTGCGGGCCACCACGTGCACGGTGCGTCCGGCCAGCTGTTCGGTGCTGGTGATGGGCAGGGAGGCCTCGTGCTGCACCAGCAGGTGGCTGCTCTGGAAGAAGGGGGTGGTGGCCTGGAATTCGCTGTTGGCCACGCCCGGGTGCCAGACCAGCCAGGCGGCGGCCATGTGGCCGGCGCCCCGCTTCAGGGCCTGGGCCACTTCCCGGTAATTGCCGACGGAAACCAGCTTCAGCTTGAGCCCGGCCTCCTCGGCGAAGAGGCTGACCAGGTCGTACTCGAAGCCGGCCCCGGCTTCGCCGCCGTTGTCCTGGGCGCCGGGGGTGTAGGTCAGGGGGCCGGGGCTGGTGAGAACCACCAGCTCGTTGCTTTCCCGCCAGGAGGCCACCTTCCTGTCGGCACAGGCGTAGACCAGGACCAGGGCAAGCAGGGCAACCAGCAGCCAGCGGAATACCTGTGGACGCATCCTCGCCTTTCCGGGGTTGTCCGGGAAAAAAGTTCCCGGATTGTGCCATGGACGCCCAGCCCGACAAAGGGGCCCAGGTCAGCGCCCGGGGCGGCGAATCGTGCTAAAATCCGCCTCCCCGGTGAGGTACCGAAGTGGCCATAACGGCGCTGACTCGAAATCAGATGGTCAGGGAAACCTGGCACGTGGGTTCGAATCCCACCCTCACCGCCACTCCTTTTCTGCTTCTTCCGGCGGCGCCTGCCGCCCGCTGCGGGGACGACCCCGCCAGCGTCCGTACATTGGGGACGGCCCCGTTGTCACGGAGGTTGCCCATGTTTTCCCCCACTACTGTCTTTTCCCTCTCGCCCCTGCTGGCCTGGGCTGTGCTGCTGCTCGCCGGTCTGCTGGAGATCGGCTGGGCCCTGGGCCTCAAGTCGGCGGCCGCCTCCTCCCGTCCGGCGTTGATGTGGTCCGTCACCCTGGCGGCCATGGCGGCGAGCGTGGGCCTGCTGGCCCTGGCCCTGAAACCGCTGCCCCTGGGCCTGGCCTATGCGGTGTGGACGGCCATCGGCATCGCCGGCACCGCCCTGGTGGGGATTTTCCTGCTGGGGGAGTCGGCCAGCCCCCTGCGTTTGTGCAGCATCGGCCTGATCCTGGCCGGGGTGGCCGGGCTCAAGCTGAGCGCCTGAGCCCTTTGTTTCTCAGGCGCCGCCGCCGGGCGGGCGCATCGCCAGCAGGGTCTCGGAATGGTAGTCGCGGCGGTAGAGCACCACTACGATGATGCTGGTGACCACCAGGAACAGGCCCGGACCCACCAGCCAGGTGAGGGCGGCGAGGCCGAAGTAGTAGGCCCGGATGCCCCGGTTGAAGTCGTCCCCGGCGTAGCTGTTCACCGCCGCCATGCGCCGGGCGCTGGCTTCCAGTTCCGGATCGGTGTCGCAGCTGCCGGTGGGGGCGGCGCCCACCAGGATGGAGAGCAGGTTGAACTGGCGCAGGGACCAGGTGAATTTGAAATAGGCGACGACGAAGACACCGAAGAGCAGCAGCAGTTTCAGTTCCAGCAGGTCCCGGGTGACTTCCCGGGCGAAGGGGAAGTCGGCGGTGACGGAGACCACCTTGTCCAGGGTGCCGAGCACGGCGAAGAGGCCGGCGATGATGTAGATGGTGGTGTTGGCGTAGAAGGAGACGCTGTTCATCAGGTTGCCGATGAGGGAGGCGTCGGTGATGCGCACTTCCCGCTCCAGCAGGCGCCGCGCCCATTGCAGGCGGTAGGCGTGGCCCTGGCCCACCAGGTTTTCCCGGGCGTGGGGCCCCCGTTCGGCGAAGAAGACGTAGCCGATCCAGCAGAAGAGGAACCAGCTCAGGGCGCTCCAGTCGAGCAGGGTCAGATGGGCCAGGGGGCCTTGGGGCATGGGGAATTCCGCGTCAATGAAAGCCGATGGGCCGATTTTGCCACAGCCGGAGCCGGGCCGTTCCCGGCGCCGCGGGGCGGCTTCAGATGACCCGGCTCTTGGCCGGCACGTGGCGGGCCAGGAAATCCATCTGGTCGGCCAGGATCTGGCGGTTGGAGAGAATCAGGAATTCGGCCCGGTTGGGCACGTAGGGCAGGTAGAGCAGTTCCATGCCGGCCTTTTCCAGCAGGCGGGCGCCCTTCTTCTGGTTGCAGGGCATGCAGTATCCCTACCACGTAGTCTTTACTACTTCAGTACATCCTACGTTACCACTTCAGTAGGGTTATCCACGGGGGCCCCGCCTGCTTCCTTTGTATAGCAGGGGGCGAGCGCCCCGGTGGGTAACGCGTGCTACGGAGATTTGGTTTAAGGGGTTTGTAGATATGCATACCAACCAGTTTGCTATATATTGGTTGCATGGACGAAATAACAAGCACGCACACTGTCATTCACCTGGGCATCCAAGCCTCAGACTCACACACGCTGCCCGTCCTGGTGGAATTGAACAATCCAGAGCAACCTGTCATTTCCATCAGCGTTGCCAAGTTTGCTCGCTATCTCCAGCGGGAAGGCATCTGTAGCTACGAGAAGATTCGCAAGACGGTCGGCGCCATTGGAAAGCTCCGAGACTTCTATCTACTGGAACGGGGCGGCAAAACGCTGTCTGCAAGTGGATTGAAATTGCTCTTGGAGGATTTTCTGTTCGCGTTTGACCACGGCACCGTCCTGGGATGGCGTCCAGCTAGCAATGCCGACTACCTCCAGACCAGAAGCGCCGTCTTCGAGTACATCCAGTTTTTGGTGGACAACCCTGGCATTGAGTGGCCGGCGCACGAACGCCGGTTTATTACCGCCTGCCGGGAATCTTGGTTTAACGCTTCGCATGCGGAAAAAAGCCTTCTCTTCCACACCAAGAAACGCAACAAGAAGAAAGCTCGCGGGCGGAAGCGGGCAGCAACCGGGTTGTGGCAATACAAACCCTTCCCGCCTCATCTGGTTGTTCCGCTCATTGAGGAAACCAAGAATATCAGGGACAAGCTTCTCTTCAGTCTTATGGCTTTCGGCGGGCGCCGCCTGTCAGAGATGCTTCACCTTTTCGTGAGCGATGTAGAACCGAAAGGAATGACGTTGGGCGTTTGCCTTCGGCATCCTATCCAATCCCCGATGGCTTGGACTTCGCCTGCAGGCGTCCAGGTCAAGGGGCTGCGCCGAGAATACTTGCGGAGCGTGTTTGACATCCTGCCGCGCACAGAACATGGGGCCAAGCCATCAGCCGCTGGGTGGAAAGGGATGAAGTTTGACGATGAGGCCAGAATGTCATCGGAGATGTATTTCATCCGGGAAGTGGAGCGCTATCTACTGACGCTGCATCGGGCGTACCTGTACGAAGTACGCAGCAAGGTACCCCAGCGTCGGCACCCCTATTACTTCGTTGGCTTAGATGGTGAGCCGCTGACGATTCGGGCTGCCGAAAAGCAGTTTAAGCTTGCCTGCAAACGGCTGGAGCGGAAATTCGGGATCTCTCTGGATGGCTATGGCCCACATTCGCTACGTCACTACTACGGGTTTTACAGCGCAGATGTTCTGAAAGCCGATCTTCTAATGATCCAGAAGTGGATGGGGCACACCCAACCATCCTCGACAGCGGTGTATGCCCATATCTCGCCGCAAACTGCTGCGGCGGCCTTGTCCGACGCCGAGAAGCGAGCCAAGTTGGAAGGGCGCATCAATATCACCGCAGAAGAACGCGAAGCCATCGCCAAGGAATTTGCTACCCGTGGCGTAGACCAGATTCCAGAGTCCTGGCGGCTGGACCCCATGCGCTTCGGAATGCTCAACACCAAGACTCTCAAGAGACCGCTGAGATGACTTTTTCCTACCTGACCACAGCAGAGCCGCTTCGCTTTCCAGCACCGGACGCCCGCGTTCCTCAGGTGCTGTTAAACCCGAGCAAGCAGCAGTTCTGCTTGGTAGCCAATCCCGACCTGCCGGCTATCCGGGATTTGATCGAGGCGCATGCAATGCACAGGCTGGAGGCTCACTGGAACACCTTAATGGAGGTTGGGTCTCAAGTCACGGCCGCGAAACCTATCATCCGGGCTTTCATCGTCCATTCTTCCAGCCGTATGTGGCTGCCGCGCCATGTCTTGCTGGAAACGGCAGGGGCAACAACCAAGGCGGGCATCCTTTCCAAGCTGGCAGATGTCTCTATTGAGCAGCAGCGTGAAATGCTGAGTCCTTACAAGCCTAAGACCATCGCGGAAATGCTGGCGCTGTACCGGGACCAGCCGACCGAGGACGTGACAGGCTACGCCTACTTCTTGTCGATTATTGGGAAGTCAAAGGACGCCAGGGAGTTCATCGGAACCCTGATCGACAATCTCTTCCTATTCTTGAAGGATACGGATTACCGCTTGGGAACGCCGCCGACTGAGCAACATCAAGCGCGAACCTTCGAACTGCTCGGCATGGCAATAGCGCGTCAGTGGATACTGTTCCCCTTCATTCACCATAGCTCAGGTTTGCAGGAACACCACATTCTCAGTCACCGACAGAACGTCAATCGGTTCTTTGGCGAACCTTATCGGCCTGCGGAAATCGCCGAAACATTGGCGGCGCTTGAGTCCGTGCCAGTGGAGAAGACAACCCATACCAAGTTCGCTATCCACTTTAGAAATCTGGTGATCGCTTCGACATTTCGTGGCATTCCACAGTGCAGTAGAGAGCTTTTTGAAACCTGCGTATCTCTCATGGCGGAGACCGAGCGCCCGATGATGGTGCAGAACGTCACCATGGCTCGCCGTACTTACAACGCTCTCATCAAGCTCTACAACGCTCAAGCGGAAAAGGGCTATCTGATCAAAGAAATCCTGCACCAGCGTGCAGCCGTGACCGTCGCTGACTTTTCTTCGTTTCAGCATTTGCGCGACACCGACTCCAAGTGGAATGCCTGGGCATCGGCATTCGAAGAATTCGTTGCATCTACGCAGGATACACAAGGGATGGGGCGCCGGCTGGCTTGCAATGAATTTGCAGATTTCCTGAAGGAGATTCCGAATCCGCCGCTTGCACCAGAACTGACCCCCCGTAGCTTGATCAACGACTACGACGATGACAGCCTGTCCTATCGAAATTATTTGAAAAACGGAGACGGCTCGCCGGAAAGACGAAACAACCGCCTTGGTTTCCTGGGTAATTTCTTTGATTACATTCGGGACAAATTGCGAGCAGCCTGTACAACTCCCGATTTGGATAGCGCGTGGTTTCCAAATCCGGTGGATATGCGCTTTGACCGTTTTGTGGAGCGGTACAAGGCCGGCAGCCACCGGAAGGCTATTGCTAGCCACATCATGGAACTCATGCGGAACATCCTTGTAGCCGATGATTACGCTTGGCCAAAATCGGCTCATCTCAATGATTGGGGGCCGCTTGTCAACAACGATACCGGGACCATCGAGCGGATATGGTGTCCCAGTGCCACCATTCTCCTTTACACCTTGTTGTCTGTTCCGTTGCGCAGCTTGCAGGGGAGGCTGCTGGATTCCGGCGAGGGCGACGCCGAGATTTTTGACTTTGAGTTGGGGCGGATGGTGCCAAACCCGCATCAACTGCCGGTTGATGGAAAATTGGACCAGCGCAGGAAAGAAGGCGTCCTGCAAACAATGGCATCTGGGATGCAGGGCATTACTGATATCGTGGGCCAATGGATTTCGACTAATAAATCCAGCGACCAGGGCTATGCCATTCCGTGGGTCAGCGATGACTTGGTCCGGCATCTTCGCTATCAGCGGGAGTTTGTCCTGCGATACGCCCCTAATCCGCAAATGCATGGCGTATCGGAGGCCCAGGGGCATCGCAATATACCGTTAGAATGGGTTGAGCGCGAACCCAAGTTCTATTGCCTCTTCCGTGACCCGTCTGCCGAGCAGATGGTGGACCCGTCGCTGCCTGTATCCAAGCAGAAACTGTTGAAGCTTTGGGGGCTGCTCTGCGTCGAGACGCAGCGGCGTTACAACGAGGAAGTCAGTACCGGCGAACGCCTTACCCTGGTACGCCCAGGCACGGAGGATGATCGCGTGCCAAGAGCGCTTTTCGATATTCACTCGCTACGTGTTTCCGGAATCACCGATCTGCTGGACCGAGGGGTGCCACTGAACATTGTCTCGGAGTACGTAGCTGGGCATGCAACCTACATCATGACGCTTTGGTACGATAAACCAGCGCCAGGAGCCATCCGGAATTGCTTGCTGAAAGCGCGGGAGGCAATTGGCAATAAAGCCGGACCACTGCCGAATTTCACCCAGGACGAACTGGATGAACTCCGTCCGTTCCTGATCGCTCATCCTGACCACAAAGAGCTTTACACCGGTTTTGATGCCCTGACCGAGAACAAAGGCTTAATCCTCTTCCGGCAGTCCGGTATTTGCCCCGGCACTCTATGCTCGGAGGGGGGCTTGGATGAGACCAGAAGAGCAATCCCCGTTCCTTTTGGTGACCGTGGCCCGTCCTGCCCGCAGTGCAGGTTTTGGCTTACCGGCCCCGCTTTCTTGTTAGGGCAGGCCATCGAAGGCAATCAGCTTATCCTCAAGATACGTACCAAGATTGAAAGCCTGACCAGACTGCGCGACCGGGTGATGGACGCGGAGGACGCCAACGACATTCACCAAGCCGACTTGCTGCGAGGACAATCGGAGATCGAGGAGCGCCAGCTTAACGACATGCTGACAGAATGGTGGCATCGCATGCGCTTCTATGAGGCGTCGGTAACGAAACTAGATGCCTATCATGAAGCACAGCGGATGAAAGCAGGCGTAGCCTCAGACCCCGAAGGCGCCTCGGTTGTGCTGTTATCCAAAGCATCGGAAAAAGATATCCGCTACAGCTTTAGCCAGGCCACCGAACTTGAACTGAAGCATTTCCTCTCCACCTGCGCCGAAATTCTTCCCGAATTCAGTTTGGAGCCGGCTGGTGCCAAACAAGATATTGAACTGGCGGTCGGCAAGTTTCTGGCAATCAACAACGAGCGCGACCTAACTTCGATGTTCTTCAAGCTGGACGAGCAGCAGCGACTCACGGCAGCCAACCTTGCAGTGGAGTTGATGATGCAAGCCCTGTCGCCGGCCCAGACAACCGATCTCCTGGACGGCAAATTGGATTTGGCAGCACTTCCCGACTTGCAACAAGACATAGCCCAAATGCTCGCCCATAGCCATGGCAAGGCTTTCACATTGGCTAAGCGCGAACCATTGATTTCTGGAGAACCCGCATGAACACAGTAGCCGATACTCGGCGTGCCTCCGACATCCTCTACTACGAACTCTTCGCCTCCCGTAACAGCATTCGGCGAGAAAACATTCGGATTATCAAACAGGTCTGCGATCAGATGGAGAAAGACCGAGTGGCCATCACGGTTGCCGAGGTCGTTCGCCGTGGCGGCGACAATGGCCCCGCCTATTCGACCGTAAGCAACCAAGGTTCGAAGCTGGGTGAGTACATCAAGATGCGGATCGCGGAGCAAGCTGCCTCGCTTCCAAAATCGAAGGGTGGCGAACAGACGCTTGCTGATACGGTTTCCGATCCTGTACTGGCGGCGCAAATCCGGGACAAGGAAAGCTCCGCTCGCTGGTTCCAGAAAGAGAATACGGCACTCCGGCATCTACTAAAAACCTTATCCCCTGGTGTAGATATTGATGGCGCATTGACTCGGGCTACCAAGGGGCAACCGTTTGCTCTACCGGCACCACAACACGTGGCCCAGCCTGCCATCAGCAACGAACTTGGCGGTATTCTGCTCAAGCTCATGGACCACCTGATCCGAGAGCGGCAATACGTCGAGATGCGTGGACGACTGACTATCAACCATAAGGCCATCTTGGACCCAAGAGAGTTGCAGGTCTATCAGCAGGCATGTGGATTGAGCGAAGACGACTGGAAGAAGCGCTACGGATCTTGATGCAGATTCCGGCCACGTTGACCGCTTGCGCCAGAGTCAGTTGACCACATTGAGGCGGTCCTGCTGCTGGTGACCGCTTTCTAGCAGGTGCGATGGAGGAGTGGTTTCGTCTCAGTCCGGCCAATAGCAGCCGCTGACTGGGGGGCTTTCAGAAGCACACTTTTCGGCCAAAGCAGCCTTTCCTCAATGCGACTCGCAATGGCTGCTTTACACAAAATTCCGGACACGCTCTTGAAAAAAATGCGCTAACTTCCATATGAAATCAGCGCATTTTGAATATTAGTGCTCCAGAGAAGATAGATCTGGGTGCTGGGTTGAGGTCATTTCGGTAGGGTGGAGGATAATTTCTCCTATTCTCGGATCAGACTATCCCTTTTTCAGCCAATTGTTTCATCTCAGATTCAGAGATACCGCCAATAGTTGACAGGATGTGCTTGGTGTGTTGACCTAGAAGTGGCGGGGCCTTCGTGTATTCGATCGGTGTTCCGGAGAACTTGATCGGGTTGGCCACCGACGGAGTGCTGCCTGCGGTTGGATGAGGTAGATCAACTCGCATGCCACGGTGACGGACCTGCGGATGTTCAAACACCTGCCCGATATTATTGATCGGGCCACAAGGCACGCCCTCTGGCTCAATTAGGGAAATCCATTCGGCAACACTTCGCTCGGACAAGATTTTCTGCAGAAGTGGAATCAACACCTCCCGATTGCGAATCCGGTTGGCGTTGGTGGCGTAGCGCTCGTCGGCGGCAAGTTCGGGACAACCAATCACCTCGCAAAGCTTGGCGAATTGGCTGTCATTGCCGGCGGCGATAATCAGTTCGCCATCTGCCGCATGAAAGACTTGGTAAGGCACGATGTTGGCGTGGGCATTACCCTGGCGATAAGGAATTTTTCCCGAACAGAGATAATTCATGTTCATGTTAGCCATCGTCGCCACCTGGACATCGAGTAGGGCCATATCTATATATTGCCCTTCACCACTTTGGTTTCGATGGGCTAGGGCACCGAGGATGGCGATGTCGGCATATAGGCCTGTCATAATGTCGGCTACCGCTACGCCTACCTTTTGCGGGCCGCCGCCGGGGAGGTCGTCACGTTCGCCAGTGATGCTCATCAAACCGCCGATGCCCTGAACAATGAAGTCGTAGCCGGGCAAGTGGGCCATCGGCCCGGTCTGACCGAAACCTGTGATTGAGCAGTAGATCAGACGCGGATTGATCTTCTTCAGGTCATCGTAAGAGAGGCCGTAACGCGCCATGTCGCCGACCTTGTAGTTCTCGATGAAGACATCACATTCCTTGACCAGGCGTCGGATCAGTTCCTGACCTTCCGGTTTCGAGATATTGAGCGTCACTGACTGTTTGCCACGATTTGCAGCGAGGTAATAGGCCGCTTCCCTGGTTTCATTACCACCTTGGTCCTTGAGGTAGGGAGGACCCCATCCTCGAGTATCGTCGCCACTGCCGGGACGTTCGATCTTGATGACTTCAGCCCCCATGTCAGCTAGGGTCTGGCTAGCCCAAGGACCGGCGAGGACACGCGAGAGGTCGAGGACGCGAATATGGGAAAGTGCTCCAGACATGATGTCCCCTTAATTACATGCGTTCGATGACTACGGCTAGGCCTTGGCCGACGCCGATACACAGGCTGAGAACCGCATAGCGACCGTTGCGGCGCTCCAGTTCACGGGCGGCGGTCAATGCTAGGCGAGCACCAGAAGCTCCAAGCGGATGGCCCACGGCAATGGCACCGCCATTCGGGTTGACCCGCGGATCGTCGAAAGTGATGTTCATCAGCTTCAAGCAACCGAGCACTTGGGCCGCGAAGGCTTCATTGATCTCAATGATGTCCATGTCAGCCAGGGTCAAGCCAGCACGAGCCAGCGCCTTGGGAATTGCGTAGGCCGGACCGATCCCCATAACCCGTGGGTCGACGCCGGCTGCGGCGCCAGCAAGGATGCGCGCCATCGGCTTGATGCCCGCTTTTTCGCCGACAGCCTTACTGCCGATAAACATGGCGACTGCCCCGTCATTGACACCAGAAGCATTTCCGGCAGTGGTGACGCCGCCCTCAAATAGGGCTTTCAGCTTACCCAGGGATTCAAAGGTGCTTTCCGGACGCGGATGCTCATCCTCAGAAACGATATGGGGTGGTGTCTTGCGACCGGTGGGCACTTCTACCGGCATGATTTCGCCCGCCAGGAAACCACTTGCCTGAGCGGCGGCGAACTTGGCCTGTGAGGCTGCGGCAAAGCGGTCGCTATCTTCCCGGGATAATCCCAAGTCGCTGGCAACGTTGTCTGCCGTTTCCGGCATAGTGTGACCACCATACTGCTTGGTGATCAGCGGATTGGGGAATCGGGCGCCAATGGCTGAATCGAAAACCTTGAAGTCCCGGCTGAAGGCACTTTCGCTCTTGGCTACGACGAATGGGGCGCGGCTCATGCTCTCGACGCCACCGGCGATGTAGAGGTCGCCTTCGCCGCAACTGACGGCACGGGCAGCATCGAGCACGGCAGCGAGGCCGCTCGAACACAGGCGATTTACCGTTTGCCCGGGAATGCTCGCTGGCAGCCCGGAAAGCAGCGCGGCGTGACGGGCAATGTTGCGGCTGTCTTCACCTGCTTGGCAGGCGCAGCCAAGAACGATGTCCTCAATCTGGTCGGTTGTGAAGGGGGAGTCGGCGACGAGCTTGCGAATTACAGAGGCGACTAGATCATCCGGGCGAACCGGGGCAAGGGCACCGGCCTGGCGACCGAAGGGGGTGCGCAGACCAGCATAGAGATAGGCGTCAAGCATGTTGTTATCCTGGGGGAAGGAGTCAGTTGTCAGGGGTCAGCAGGGAAATATCAAGAAGCGCCCGACGTTTCAGCCACGGACTGGGGCGATAGCGCGGATCGCGATAGAAATCGAACAAGCCGTCGAGGATGCGGAGGATTGTCGCTGCGCCGAGGCGGTCGCCCATGGCCAACGGACCCTGCGGATAGCCAAGGCCGAGCGTGACGGCACGGTCGATATCCTCAGGCATGGCGATGCCCTGCTGGGCAATGTCGCAGCCGATATTGACGATGGCGGCGACGACGCGCTGGGATACAAATCCAGGGCTGTCGTGGATTACGGCAACGGGCACATCATTGGCGGCGAGCAAGGCGTGGGCGGAGTCACGGTAGTTTGGATGGGTAACCGGACAAGTCATTAGCGTGCGGCAGCCGTTGAGGAACAGCGGATCGAGGCCGACGCAACGGGTGGGGTCAAGCCCGGCGGCTACAGCTGCCGTGCTGACATCCTTGCCAATGGGAAGGAGTAAGCAGAGCGATTTTTCCCCAGGGCGTTCTCCGGTATCGAGGGGGGCACCGACACTGCGCAGCAATTCCACTACAGCGGGGAAGGCTTGGGCTTCAGCGGGGTCGAGCCAAACCGGCAGGTCGTTACGGGGTGGTACGGGGAGGAATGGAATATCTTGCTTCTGGCCGCTGTCATAACGGTAGAAACCACGCTGACTTTTCCGGCCGAGCAGTCCGGCAGCTTGCCGCTGGCGGGCGATGGGGGAGGGGCGGAAGCGTGGTTCTTGGTAATACTGGTCGTAGATTGACTCCATGACCGGCTGTGAAACATCTAAGCCGGTGAGGTCGAGCAGTTCGAATGGCCCCATGCGGAAGCCGGCACCCAGACGTAGGATACGGTCGACCTCGTGATGCGGGGCAATCGTTTCGCCGAGCAGACGCAGTGATTCTGTCAGGTACCCGCGTCCAGCGTGGTTGACGATGAAGCCCGGCGTGTCGCTGGCACGCACCGGGGTATGCCCCATCTGACGTGCCAAGGCGATCAACGCATCTCCAATACCCGGATCGGTTAGCGGCCCCGTGATGACTTCGACAATCTTCATCAGCGGGACCGGGCTGAAGAAATGGAAGCCTGCAACCCGGCCGGGATGGGCGCATTGAGAAGCGATCGCCGTGACCGACAGGGATGAGGTATTGGTGGCCAAAATGCACTGGGGGTTGACCACCGCCTCCAACTGCTGGAACAGCTCACGCTTGATTTCCAGTTTTTCGACGATAGCTTCGACGACCACGGTGCATGGTGCCAACTCTGCGAGCGAGTTGGCTACGCTGAGGCGGGCAGTGCTCGCCGCCACTGCATCTGCCGTCAGCTTGCCCTTGGCTGCCAAGGTTTCCAGGGTGGCTACGATGGCGTCTTTCGCCTCTTGCGCTCCGCCCGGGCGGCTGTCGTGCAGGATGACGGGGATGCCGCCTTGGGCTGCAATCTGGGCGATGCCTCGGCCCATCAGGCCTGTGCCAACGACACCAAGCAAAACTGGGGTCTGGATGTCAGTGTTCATGGTTTAACGTCCTGCATAGGTGGGTTTGCGCTTTTCGAAAAAGGCCGCCATGCCTTCCTTCTGGTCCTGGCTGGCAAAGAGGAGGTGAAAAGCCTTGCGCTCCAGCATCAAGGCTGCATCGAGCGAGGCATCCTGGCCGGCGAGCAGCACTTCCTTGATCTGTGTGACGGCTAGCGGGGGCATGGCAGAAATCACCCCGGCCAGTTCCAGGGCCCGTTCCTGAACCTGTTCGTCATCGACCACCTCGCTAGCCAGTCCCATGGCGAAGGCTTCCTCGCCACTGAACGGCTGACCGGTAAGTAGCAGCTTCATCGCCTGGAATTTGCCAATGGCTCGCGTCAGGCGCTGAGTGCCGCCAGCGCCGGGCATGATCCCAACCTTAATTTCCGGTTGACCGAACGTCGCCGTGCGCCCTGCGACGATGATATCGGCGTGCATTGCCAGTTCGCAGCCGCCGCCTAAGGCGTAGCCATTGACCGCGGCAATGACTGGTTTGGGGCAGTCGGCAATCGACTGCCAAAGACGGTGGACTTGGCGCAAGTGCATGTCAATCGGCGTGCATTCCGCAATTTCGCGTAGATCGGCTCCAGCGGCGAACACTTTGTCGCCCCCAGTCAAGACAATGCAGCGGATGTTTGGATCACGCCCCAGACGGTCGAAATGTTCTGCCAGTTGGCAACGCACACTCTGGTTAAGGGCATTCCGCACCTCGGGACGATTAATTCTGAGTACTGCAATTCCGTTGGAATTTGTAGAGGCAATCACTTCGTTTTCGATGGTTTGCATAGCGAAACAGTGGTCCAAATTAAATTGCTTTTCGCACACTAATGGAAGACTAAAGCCTTGTAAAGAGGTGAGGAATTGTGGTCTCTACGTTTTAAGTGTTGTTGTTTATACAACATAAACAAATGGTTACATCGATATAAATCCGTGCTTGGCAAGCGTCCAAAAATTGCATATGTTTCGCACTGCGATACATTGTTTCGAAATTGTTGACTAGGAGAAATTGACTATGACAGGATTCGTTCCAACCAAAACGCTGGCTACCTCAAAAACCGGCAACAAGGAGACAAGCGTGGCCGTAGGTCATGAAAGCAACGACATTGAACGTTTTGACGACGATCATCCGGAAAAAGACCGGCAGTTCGTCACGGCTTTGGCCCGCGGGCTGGAGTTGCTGCGTTGCTTTGGTCCCGGCGAACGTTATCTTGGCGTGACTGAACTTGGTCGGCGCACGGGAATTCCCAAACCCAGCGTTTCCCGTCTAGCCGGAACACTGACCAAGCTCGGCTATCTCAATTTTTCGGAGTCTCTCGGCAAGTACTGCCTTGGTTCCGGCGTTCTTTCCCTCGGCTATGCCATGTTGTCCAACATGGATGTGCGCCAGGTCGCCAAGCCCTTCATGGAGGAACTGGCCGAGTATTCCAGGGCTTCAGTGTCGATCGGCGTCCGTGACCGCCTGAGCATGGTGTATGTGGAAACGATCCGCAGTTCGGCACCTATTGCGTTGCAGCGCGGTGTGGGTGCCCGCTTAGCGCTTGCAACCACATCGATGGGACGCGCCTATCTGGCCGGCTTGCCAGAAGTCGAACGCAACTTTCTGATGGATCAGATTCGGCTGCGTAACGAACAGGCTTGGCCCCAGATAAAGGCAGGAATCGAGCAAGGGCTCCGCGATTACGCCGACCATGGCTTCTGCCTGTCGATTGGCGAATGGGATCGCGAAATCGTTAGCGTCGGTGTGCCTTTTCACAGTCCAGACGGCTCAATGATGGCCTTCAATTGTGGTGGTCCGGCCTTCATCCTCTCCCGCGAAAAGCTCGAGAACGACATCGGGCCCAAGCTAGTAAACCTTGTAAAACGTGTCGGCAGCGTTATGGGCCGGCCTTGAAACTTTTGGAGTCACAATGATTCGCGACCAGGAAACCCTCTCTCTACTCCTCGATACCCTGTCCCGTTTCGTGCGGGAACGGCTCATGCCGGCTGAAAATATCGTCGCCGAAACTGATGAAATTCCGACTGATATTGTTGCTGAGATGCGTGAACTTGGCCTCTTCGGTCTGTGTATCCCAGAGGAATACGGTGGGCTTGGCCTGACCATGGAAGAAGAGGTCCTGGTCGCGTTTGAGATTGCCAAAACTTCACCAGCATTCCGTTCGTTAATCGGTACCAACAATGGTATTGGCTCCCAGGGATTGATCGTCGATGGTAGCGAGGAACAGAAAAGCCATTACCTGCCGAAGCTTGCGTCAGGCGAACTGATTGCTTCTTTTGCACTTACTGAACCGGGCTCGGGATCTGATGCAGCATCGCTGCGCACCTCTGCCGTACGCGATGGTGACTTCTATGTCCTGAACGGCACCAAGCGCTTCATTACCAATGCCCCGGAAGCAGGCATCTATACCGTGATGGCTCGTACTAATCCGGACATCAAGGGCGCGGGGGGCGTTTCCGCTTTTATCGTCGAAAAGGGCACCCCCGGTTTGTCCTTGGGTAAGCGTGACCACAAGATGGGGCAGAAAGGTGCCCATACCTGTGACGTCATGTTCGATAACTGTCGCGTACCGGCTGCCAACATCATCGGCGGTAAGGAAGGGGTCGGCTTCAAGACTGCGATGAAGGTTCTCGACAAAGGGCGCCTACATATCTCCGCGATTTGTGTTGGGGCCGCCGAACGTATGCTGGACGATGCGCTGCGATATGCCTGTGAACGTCAGCAGTTTGGTAAGCCGATTGCTGAATTTCAGCTAATTCAAGCCATGCTGGCAGACAGCAAGGCAGAAATATATGCAGCAAGGTCGATGATTCTCGATGCCGCCCGGCGTCGCGATAACAAAGAGGACATTTCGACCGAAGCCTCCTGTTGCAAGCTGTTCGCCTCCGAAATGTGTGGTCGTGTTGCTGACCGCGCCGTGCAGATTCTCGGTGGTGCTGGCTATGTTTCTGACTACGCCATCGAGCGCTTCTATCGTGACGTTCGCCTGTTCCGTATCTACGAAGGTACGACCCAAATTCAGCAGATCGTCATTGCCCGAAACATGATTCGGGACGTCCAAGTTTGATAAATAAAAGGAAATCAAGGGGGAGTATCCCCCCTGTTCTCACCAAGGAGGCGTAATGAGCGGAGTTGCAACTGGAGGAGTCGTTGCCCAAAAAAACGGCAAGTTATGGATTGCTGTATTTATCTTTGCCTTTCTCGGACTGATGATTGACGGAGCAGATTTGATGTTCCTGTCCTACAGTCTGAGCAGCATAAAAAAGGATTTTGGCCTCACCAGCGTTGAAGCTGGCATGTTGGGGAGTATCACCCTTGCGGGCATGGCTGTTGGTGGCATTTTTGGCGGATGGGCCTCTGACCGATTTGGCCGGGTTCGGACAGTCGTTTGGACTATCCTCGTTTTCTCTTTAGGTACTGCTGCTCTTGGTGCTACAAATAACTTCTGGGAATTCGCGACCTTTCGCTTTATTGCAGCCCTTGGGCTCGGTGCCGAGTACGTGGTCTGTAACACCCTGATGGCCGAGTATGTTCCAACCAACCGGCGAACTACCGTACTTGGGACACTTCAGGCCGGTTGGTCGGTAGGTTATGTTGTCGCCACCTTGTTGGCAGGTTGGATTTTGCCGACCTACGGTTGGCGTTGGCTGTTTTATATCGCCATTATTCCAGTGGTGCTGGCCGTACTGATGCAACGGATTGTTCCCGAACCCGCCACGTGGGTCGCTGCTCGTGCCAAGGCCGCAGCAGATAAGGCTGCAGGTATCGTGGAATCGGCAAAAAAGGAAAGCGCTTACAAAATCATCTTCGGCGATCCGAAAAATCGCCGCATGTTTATCCTGTGGTCCCTAGCGGCGGGCTTCCTGCAGTTCGGCTACTACGGCGTCAATAACTGGATGCCGTCGTATTTGGAAAAAGAACTGCACATGAACTTCAAGTCGATGACTGGCTACATGGTTGGCACCTACGTCGCCATGATTCTGGGCAAGGTGATTGCTGGTTGGTTGGCGGATACCTTTGGTCGTCGTGCAATTTTTGCCCTTGGCGCTATCGGCACTGCTGCCTTCCTGCCGCTGATCGTCATGTACAACTCCCCGGATAACATTGTTTATCTGCTGATTGTCTTTGGTTTCCTGTATGGCGTGCCTTACGGTGTCAATGCAACCTACATGACCGAAAGTTTTGAGACCCGGATTCGTGGTTCGGCAGTAGGCGGAGCCTATAACGTGGGACGCATCGGCGCAGCAATTGCTCCGGCTGCTATCGGTTATCTGGCAACAGAGGGTTCTATCGGACTTGGTTTCCTGGTCATGGCCGGCGCTTATTTTATTTGTGGCCTGATTCCAGCCTTGTTTATCAAGGAAAAACTCTTCGATCCCCAGAAGTAATTCACCGTGGCCTTGACCCATCAAGCAGATTGATCAGGGCTTTAAATTTGTTAGGAAATACCCATGAAAATTCTCGTTCCCGTAAAGCGGGTAGTGGATTACAACGTCAAGGTGCGCGTCAAAGCTGACGGCACGGGTGTTGATATTGCTAACGTGAAAATGTCGATGAACCCCTTCGACGAAATTGCCGTCGAGGAAGCGGTGCGACTCAAGGAAGCGGGCATCGCCACGGAAGTGGTGGTGGTTTCCGCCGGTGTGGCCGGTTGCCAGGAAACCCTGCGCACGGCCATGGCCATCGGTGCCGACCGCGGCATCCTGGTCGAGACCGACGTGGATCTGCAGCCCCTGGCCGTAGCCAAGCTGATCAAGGCCGTGGCCGACAAGGAACAGCCCCAGCTGGTGATCTTCGGCAAGCAGGCTATCGACGACGACTCCAACCAGACCGGCCAGATGTTCGCCGCCCTGCAAGGCTGGCCCCAGGCCACCTTCGCCTCCAAGGTGGTGATCGCCGACGGTAAGGCTAGCGTGACCCGGGAAGTGGATGGCGGCCTGGAAACCCTGGCCCTCAACCTGCCGGCCGTGGTGACCACCGACCTGCGCCTCAACGAGCCGCGCTACGCCACCCTGCCCAACATCATGAAGGCCAAGAAGAAGCCCCTGGACACCGTCAAGCCGGAAGACCTGGGTGTGGACGTGGCTCCCCGCCTGAAGACCCTGAAGGTTGCCGAACCCGCCAAGCGCCAAGCCGGCGTCAAGGTGGCCGATGTGGCCGATCTGGTAAGCAAGCTCAAGAACGAAGCGAAGGTGATCTGAACATGACCATTCTCGTCATTGCTGAACACGACAATCAGTCCCTGAAGGCGGCGACCAAGAACGCCGTGGCCGCAGCCGCCAAGATCGGTGGCGAAATTCACGTGCTGGTGGCCGGCGCCGGCTGTGCCGGCGTGGCTACCGAAGCCGCCAAGCTGGCCGGCGTCGCCAAGGTCAAGCTGGCCGATGCCGCCCACTACGCCGACCAGAGCGCCGAGAACGTCGCTGCCCTGGTGGTGGCTAACGCCGCCGGTTACAGCCACATCGTCGCTCCCGCCACCACCGCCGGCAAGAACTTCTCGCCCCGGGTCGCGGCCCTGCTCGACGTGGCCCAGATTTCCGAAATCGTGGCCGTGGAAAGCGCCGACACCTTCGTGCGCCCCATCTACGCCGGCAACGCCCTGGCGACGGTGCAGTCCACCGATGCCGTGAAGGTCATCACCGTGCGTACCACTGCCTTCGAAGCCGTGGCTGAAGGCGGTTCCGCTGCCGTGGAAAACCTGGCTGCCGGTCCCGACCTGGGCAACTCCAAGCTGCTGTCCCGGGAACTGACCAAGAGCGAGCGTCCCGAGCTGACCGCCGCCAAGATCATCGTTTCCGGTGGTCGCGGCATGGGTAACGGCGAGAACTACCACAAGCTGCTGGAGCCCCTGGCCGACAAGCTGGGTGCCGCCCTGGGTGCTTCCCGCGCTGCAGTGGATGCCGGCTTTGTGCCCAACGACTATCAGGTCGGCCAGACCGGCAAGATCGTCGCGCCCGAGCTGTACATCGCCGTCGGTATTTCCGGTGCCATCCAGCACCTGGCCGGGATGAAGGATTCCAAGGTGATCGTGGCGATCAACAAGGATCCGGAAGCCCCCATCTTCCAGGTGGCGGACTACGCGCTGGTGGCCGACCTGTTTGAGGTTATCCCGCAATTTACTGCCGCGGTGGCTTAGATGTAACACCCTCTGCTAGTGTTGGTATCGTCTCAATAACTGGTGTTTTAGGTCCGGCCAAATGGCCGGACTATTTTTTTGAGGTAAGCATGCAACGCGATGCTATGGAATTCGACGTAGTCATTGTAGGTGGCGGCCCCGCTGGTTTGGCGTCAGCCATCCGGCTCAAGCAACTGGCGGCAGAAAACGCTTCCGACATCAATGTCTGCCTGATTGAGAAAGGCTCTGAAATCGGCGCCCATATTCTCTCAGGTGCTGTTATGGACCCGCGGGCCTTGACCGAACTGATCCCAGACTGGAAGGACCTCGGCGCCCCTCTCAATGCCCCGGTTTCCGAAGACCGTTTCTTTTTCTTCTCCGAGACTGGCGCAACCAAGATCCCGAATAGCCTGCTCCCTCAATGTTTTCATAATGAAGGCAATTACGTCATTTCGTTGGGCAACGTTTGTCGTTGGCTAGGTGAGCAAGCCGAGGCGTTCGGTGTAGAAATCTACCCCGGGTTTGCTGGTGCGGAGGTGCTGTTCGATGACCATGGTGCAGTCAAGGGGGTTGCCACTGGCGACATGGGGCGTCGGCATGATGGCTCGGAAGGTCAAAACTTTCAGAGAGGCATGGAACTGCATGCCAAATACACCTTCTTCGCCGAAGGTTGCCGTGGTCATCTGGGCAAGCAACTGATCGAGAAATTTGATTTGAACAAGGGGGCCGACCACCAAACCTACGGCATCGGTATCAAGGAATTGTGGGAAATCCAGCCCGACCAGCATCAGCGTGGTCTAGTCGTGCATAGCGGCGGCTGGCCAATGCAGTCGGATACCTACGGCGGCGGCTTCCTCTACCATTTGGAAAACAATCAGGTTGCCGTTGGCTTCGTCGTTGGGCTTGGCTATAGCAACCCTCATTTGTCGCCGTTTGAGGAATTCCAGCGTTACAAGACGCACCCGGAAATCCGCAAGTTTCTGGAGGGTGGCAAACGTATCGCCTACGGTGCCCGCGCCCTGACCGCCGGCGGCCTGCAGTCGCTACCCAAGATGACCTTTCCGGGGGGCGTGTTGGTCGGCGACGATGCCGGTTTTCTCAACGCAGCCCGCATCAAGGGTTCGCACACCGCCATCAAATCCGGCATGCTCGCTGCCGAAGCCTGCTTCGCTGCCTTGGCTGGCGAACGCCAGCGTGACGAACTGACCGCCTACCCGGAAGCCTACAAGAACAGCTGGCTGTACGACGAACTGTACAAGGCACGCAACTTTAAACCTTGGATGACCAAGGGCCTAAAGCTGGGTTCCATCATGTTCGGTATCGACCAGATCGTTTTCGGTGGCAAGGCACCGTGGACGCTGCGCCACACGACCCCGGATCACGCCAAACTGATGCCGGCCAGCAAATGCCCAAAGATCGAGTATCCAAAGCCGGATGGCTTGATCACCTTCGATCGCCTGTCGTCAGTATTTCTGTCCAGTACCAACCACGAGGAAAATCAGCCCTGTCACCTGCAACTGAAGGACGCTTCGGTGCCGATCAGCCTCAACCTGGCCAAATACGATGCACCGGAACAGCGCTTCTGCCCGGCCGGCGTCTATGAAATCCTTGGCCAGGAAGAAGGCCAGCCTCGCCTGCAGATCAACGCCCAGAACTGCGTGCATTGCAAGTCCTGCGACATCAAGGATCCGACCCAGAACATCAACTGGGTGGTGCCGCAAGGCGGCGAAGGGCCTACCTATCCGAACATGTAATGGTTGTACTGAACATCGAACAGATCTTGTGCTGGATGATGTGATGTGGCGTCACTGCGTCCCGGTCCTTCGTTCATTGCTAGTGTTATTCACTAAAGACATTCATTCATGCCCATGGCGTTCAAAGTGAGCTTCCCCAACCGCCTGATATTTGCGTCTGCCTTGCTGGTGATGATGATCGTGCTAGCGACGTTAACGGGGACTGGATATGGACCACAGGGTTGGTGGGCCGGGATCGCGGCCTGGCTGGCCGGCATTCTGTTGTGGCAGCGGCTGCTGGCGCCCCAGAAGCGCCAAGCCATTTATCTTGCAGGGATCGGGCTGCTGGCCTACGGTGTGAGCCTGTTTGGCGGACACCAACCGGCCTGGATCGCCTTGCTGACCCAGAACACTGCGCTACTTGGCATGCTCGGGGCAGTTAGTTTCTTGCAACTGCTAAGTGCTCCAGGCAATGGCAACGAAACCCTGCCTCAGGGACGGCTCGCCTTGTGGCGCACTGCACTTGGCGCACATCTGCTGGGCGCGGTGATCAACCTTTCGGCAGTCTTCATCATGGCCGAGCGAATCAAGACGAACGGTGGGCTCCGTCCGGAGCAGGCCATGATACTCAGCCGGGCCTTTCTAGCGGCAGCGCTATGGTCGCCCTTTTTTGCAGCGACAGCTATCGCGATGACCTATGCCCCGGGTGCTAATCCCCTGCGACTGGCCGGCATCGGCGCGGCCCTTGCTGTCGTGCTGCTTTGGATTGCCGTGCGCGACATTGAGATATCCCTCGGCAAAGGGATTGCGGACTTCGTGGGGTATCCCATGCATCTCCGTTCACTGCGCATCCCGGTACTACTTTCCATACTGGTGGCAGCAGGACATTGGCTGTTGCCGCACTGGGCAGCACTGTCCATCGTCAGCCTGGCGTCGCTGCTGATTGTCTGCGTAGCGACTGCTGTAGAGCGCGGTGCTAAACCTGCCGCCCAGTTGATCTTCCGACATGCCAGGGATCGACTGCCAGGGATGTCCGGCGAACTTGTACTGTTTCTCGCCGCAGGTGTTTTTGCCAGCGGGTTGCGATCGCTAATGGACCTCAAGGGTATTTGGATGCCATTCACGGCATTTGGCGCCACAGAAGCCGCGGTCGTCTTGGCCGTCATGATCCTGCTCTCGGCTCTCGGCATCCATGCGGTGATCTCAATCACCATCGCCTCAGCCTGGCTGGCGCCCCTTCATCCAGAGCCGAACCTGCTTGCGCTGGTGTTTGTTGAGTCATGGGCTATTGGGCTGGCTACAGGGCCGATGTCAGGCATTCACATTGCCATTCAGGGGCGTTACGGTATTCCGGCTAACACTCTGGCACGTGGAAACATGCGTTACTGTCTGCAAGCTTACGGTATAGCGGTACTGTCGCTAGTGATCGTCGGAAAATTCTTGCTGTAGAGCCCTGCTCCCCGAGCTTAGTCCGGCGATGATGTAGAGCTGCCTTCAACTCCAAATTCCCCATCAGAAAAGCAAAAAGCCCCGAAAAATCGGGGGTTCGTCAGCAGTCCGAACGGCCCAAAAAGGCCTGTCGTTCAATGTATTCTGGCGGAGGCGGTGAGATTCGAACTCACATTGGGTTTCCCCATGCCGGTTTTCAAGTCCGCTTATCGCCAGCAATCAGCCAAATTTTAAGGAGGGCTCTTTGTCCGGTTTGGCCGAAAAGCTGCCTTACAGCAGTTGCCGATTGAATTTCCGTTTCGGGTCGAATCCGGAGCATTGCTCCAAGATCGCGAGCAGACGTTTGCTAGCGGTCAGCGACAGCACCGGTGGTCTGTCGTAACCGGAACGCCGGTCAACGGAGAGCGTCATCAGCATTGACAAGCACCTACGTTGCAGGTGGCTCAACCGACACCAGGAGAAATCAAAGAAGCCCGAATGCGATCCGGGCTAATCCAAGCCGAAGCTGCACAACTGATTACAGCCGCGAAAACCAAGCCGTAAGTTACGTGGTAAGGCTACGAAGCGCCTGAGGAACGCAAGGACTACAGGACCAATTCCTTGGCTGTTTGGGAGCTATTCCTGCTGCTTACCGACCAGCATCCATTAATGGTTATGGCTCCTCGGCCAAAAGACTCAAAACAGCACCCGGCGTAAAGCCGGGAGTGTTCGTTATTGGTACTGGGCGAGTACCCGAGAGCCGTTGGGCAAACAGGCTTTCAAGACTTCCATCTGGTCGGCGATGATATTCCGACCCGACAAAATCAGGCCCTCGGCGGCATTCGGCACATACGGCAGGTACACCAGTTCCATGCCGCATTCCGATAGGAGCTTGTCGCCTTTCCGTCCATTGCAAATTTTGCACGCAGAGGCACAGTTGAGCCAATTCGTGGCGCCGCCACGGGACTGCGGATGGATATGCTCCCGCGTCAGCATGCCTCGGGGAAAGCGCAAGGCGCAGTAGCAGCAGGTATAGTTGTCCCGAGCGAACAAGGTGGCATTGTTGAACGGCACTTTGCCTACGAAGGTCTGGTTCTTCACTGCAATAATGGGAGGCATCCGCAGGATCGAGCGCTCCCCCGTCTTCTGCGATATGCCGCCATAGAACTCCAGGTCTTCGCCAAGACCCCAAGCGATAGCCTCGCGGCGTTTCCACGAAAAAGCTTCTTCCAGCGTAGCCCATTGGCACGGGCGACCGCCGTTGTCGAGCATCAAGATTTGCTGCATCGGTCGTCCTTTCGGTCAAAAATACCCGGTGCCGGACAACTGGTAAGCTGATGTAGTAACATTTACCACTTGCAGCCAGAACAGCCTGCCCAGCAGTGACCGGCAATGGTTGGTTGATTATTCAAACTGGTAAGATTGGCGGTGGGGAAAACTTGCAGGCTGCCACCACGTTGGTCCAGGTGTCGCTGCCGCCCTTGGAAATGGGGATGACGTGGTCCCGGGTCAGGCGCTGGCTGGAAAATTCCCGGCCGCAGTAGGCGCACAGGTGGCGGTCCCGGTGGAACAGTTCCCGGTTGGAGAGGGGCGGTACGTGGCGGTTGTAGCCTTGGCCGTGGCTGTGGCCGCGCAGGGCGATGATGCTGTTGGCGGTGATGGCGGAGCGCTGGCCGGTGAGGCGGGAAATGCCGCCGCGCAGGGTGAAAGCGTTGTCGCCCGCATCCCAGGCCACCATTTCCCGGGCGTAGTAGAAGCAGGCCTCCTGCCAGGAGATCCAGCGCTGGGGCACTCCGTTCTGGTCCAGGGCCAGGATCAGGGGCGCACAGGCGTACTCGGCCAGCAGGTGGGGGGCCGGGAGGCAGTGCGGGGGCGGCAGGCATACCGGATCGTTCATGGGAGCCCATAAAAATCATCGGTTTGCGCCAGAGTAACAAAGGCCGCCGGCTTTTCCTAGGGCATGGCCCGGCTGCCGGGTGGCGGCTGGGGAAGGGGAGGCTTTCGGGTATCCTTGCGCCTGTATGGCAGCGGCGGCTCCGATTTTCCCCCGTTGCCGCCACTGCCGCGGCTGCGGCCCTGTCTTCCATCCATTTGTCTGCCCAATCGTTCCATGGCTGCCCCATCTTCCACCCTCAAAGCCGCCCTGGTGGTTTCCCTGCTGGCCCATGCCGTGCTCCTGGCCTGGGGACGTTGGAGTCTGACGCCCACGCCCAGCGCGGCGGCTGGCGGCATGCGGGTGGATCTGCGCGGCGGCCGGCCAGCTGCCGAGGCCCTGCCCCGGGAAGCCCAGTTGGCGCCGCTTTCCCGGCAGGTGCCGCCAGAATCGCCGTCCCGCCTGCCTGAGCGGCCGGCCCCCATCTTGGCCGTTCCCGGCGCCACCGCCCAGGTGGCGGCCGCTGCCGCCCGTCCGCCGGCGTCGGCCGAGGCGGCGCCGGAGCGGCGGGGGGAGGGGGAGGGCCATGCCGGCGCGGCGGCCAGTCCGGCGGCCGGTGGCGGCGAGCGGGGCGCGGCAGCGCCGGCCCGGGAAGGCGCCAGCGGCGATGCCCTGCGCCAATACCGCCTGGCCCTGGCCCTGGAGGCGCGGCGCTTCAAGCGTTATCCGCGGCTGGCCCGGGAGCGGGGCTGGGAGGGGACGGTGGAGGTGGTGGTGCTGGTGGGCGGTCCCGCCGGCCTGGCCGGCACGGTGCAGTTGCAGCGTTCCAGCGGCTACGGCCTGCTCGACGACCAGGGGCTGGAAATGCTCAACCGGGCCCTGGCCGCGACGCCGCTGCCGGAAGCCCTGCGCGGCCGGGAGCTGCGGCTGGTGCTGCCGATCGAATTCAAGCTGGAGGAGTAGGGGGCGGGCCGGCCCTAGAGGTAGTCCGCCGGCGGCGGGGGCAGGTCCAGGCTGTGCAGGCGGAAGTGGCCTGCCCGCTTGTCGGCGTAATAGCGTTCCAGGGCGAAGCGCACGCTGCGGAAGGCCAGGTCGTGCCAGGGGATGTCGCTTTCCTGCAGCAGGGCCGTTTCCAGGCTTTCCTCCCCCGGGCTGTGGCGGCCGTCCACCAGCTTGCCCAGGTAGAAGAGGTGGACCTGGTTGATGTGGGGCACGTTCACCACGGCGAAGAGGCTGCCGATCTCCACCCGGGCGCAGGCTTCCTCCAGGGTTTCCCGGGCCGCGGCCTGGCCGGTGGTCTCCTCGTTTTCCATGAAGCCGGCCGGCAGGGTCCAGTAGCCGTGGCGCGGTTCGATGGCGCGGCGGCAGAGAAGGATGCGGTCCTCCCATTCGGCAATGCAGCCGATCACCAGCTTGGGATTGAGGTAATGGATGGTGCCGCAGGCGTCACAGACATGGCGGGGCAGGCTGTCTCCCGGCGGGATGCGCAGGTGCACCGGAGCGCCGCAGTGGCTACAGTAGTTCATCGCGGGAGGAGGAGTGTGCGTGGCGCATGTTTGCCAGTTTAAAACAGTTTCCGGGCCCAAATAAGAGACATTTGTCCTCGCCCCCGGGCCCTTGGGGCACCATAATGAATGGCAAAATGGATCGCCTCCGGGGGCCAGAATCCGCCGGCTGGCGGAGTTTTTCTGGGGCTTTTGTCCGGCCCGATGCTATTTTGCTCAGCCGTAAGGGTTGTTGCTAGAATGGCATACACCGAATTAATACAGCAGGCGCTGCCGGAAGGGCAGTGGGGGGAAGCATGTTTCTCATCATTGGTTATGTAGTCATCCTGCTGGCCTCGGTTGGCACCTACGCCATCCACGGCAGCCTGGCTGCCCTGTGGGTGCCCGCCGAATATGCCGCCATCGTCGGTCTGGTGGTGGGCGCCTTCGTCGCCAGCAACAGCATGAAGGTCATCAAGAAGACGGTCGGCGCCCTGCCTTCCATCTTCAAGGGCTCCAAGTACACCAAGGCCCTCTACATCGACCTGCTGGCCATGCTCTTCGAAATTCTCGCCAAGGTGCGCAAGGAAGGCCTGATGGCCATCGAAGCCGATGTGGAAAACCCCGAATCCAGCCCTATTTTTAGCAAGTACCCGGACATTGCCGGCGACCACCACGTCCTCGATTTCATCACCGACTACCTGCGCATGATGGTGGGCGGCAACCTCAATACCCTGGAAATCGAAGCCCTGATGGACATGGAAATCGAGACCCACCATCACGAGGAAGAGGTGCCGGGCCATGCCATGGCCAAGGTGGCCGACGGCGCTCCCGCCTTCGGTATCGTGGTGGCGGTGATGGGGGTGGTGAACGTGATGGGCTCCGTGGGCCAGCCGCCCGCCGTGCTCGGCAAGATGATCGGCGGCGCCCTGGTGGGCACCTTCCTCGGTATCCTGCTTTCCTACGGCTTCGTCTCGCCCATCTCCAGCCTGCTGGAGCAGAAGGCCCACGAAGGCTCGAAGATTTACCAGTGCATCAAGGTGGTGCTGCTGGCCGCCATGTCCGGCTACGCTCCCCAGGTGGCCATCGAGTTCGGGCGCAAGGTTCTCTTCTCCGACGTCCGCCCGTCCTTCCGCGAACTTGAAGAAGAACTCAAGGCTCGCAAGGGCAAGTAAGTCCTGAACCCTTTTGCCCGGTAAGCGCCGATGAGCGACGATTCCTCTCGCCCCATAGTCATCAAACGCATCAAGAAGGGTGGCGGCGGCCACCATGGCGGGGCCTGGAAGCTGGCCTACGCCGACTTCGTCACGGCCATGATGGCCTTCTTCCTGCTGATGTGGCTGCTCGGCTCCACCGCCAAGGGCGATCTGGAAGGCATCGCCGAGTATTTCCAGAATCCCCTCAAGGTTTCCATGCAGGGCGGTTCCGGTTCCGGCGACGCCACGGCGGTGATCCAGGGCGGCGGCCTGGACCTGACCCGGCAGAACGGCCAGGTGCGCAAAGGCGAGGACGCGGCCAAGCACAGCGTTTCCAAGTCCTCCGAAGAAGCCAAGCAGCGCGAACGGGCCATGCTCAAGGAGCTGAAGAAGCGCATCGAGGATGCCATCCAGAGCAATCCGGCCATCCAGCAGTTCAAGAACCAGCTGCTGCTGGACATCACCAGCGAGGGCCTGCGCATCCAGATCGTGGATGAGCAGAACCGCCCCATGTTCGACCTGGCCGGCGACCAGCTGAAGCCCTATACCCGGGAAATCCTCAAGGAAATCGGCAAGGTGCTGAATGCGGTGCCCAACCGCATCACCCTCTCCGGCCATACCGACGCGGCCCAGTTCGCCGCCGGCGCCCGGGGCTTCTCCAACTGGGAGCTGTCCGCCAACCGGGCCAATTCCTCCCGGCGTGAACTGGTCAGCGGTGGCATGGACGACCACAAGGTCCTGCGGGTGGTGGGCATGTCCTCCACCGTGCTGTTCGACCGCAACGACCCCCTCAATCCGGTCAATCGCCGCATCAGCATCGTCGTCCTCAACAAGGAGACGGAGGAGGCGTTCCTGCGGGATGCTGCGCCTGATGTGGAAGTGAGCAACGACGCCATCCCTGCGTCCGAAACGCTGACCCCCGGCACCAAGGTGCCATCCGGGCGCCCGCCCCTGTAGAATGTCCGGTCAGCCAGCACAAGCAAACTAATAAGGGGAGACTGGGTACGATGAACGGATGGGCCAAATTGTCTGGCTTCGGACTGGTATGGGCGTTGCTCGTGGCGGCGACCATGGCGGCGATCGACCCTGCCCTGCGCGGCGCCCCCTTTTCCGTCGGCATCGGCGCCATCGTCGTCGGCTGGCTGCTGTTTTCCCTGTTGCTGCGCGATTCCTCCGCCGACGGCAAGGAGTCGTCCGGCGGTGACGTGGCCGCTGGCGAAGGCGTGCGCCTGCTGGCCGAGACCGGCGAGGTGATGCAGCGGGCCAGCGACGAATTCCACAGCCAGTTCGAGGAAGCCCGGGCCGACGTGACGCGGACCCAGCAGATTTTCTCGGAAGCCATCGGCACCCTGATCCAGAGTTTCACCGCAATGAGCCAGCAGGCCCGGCGTCAGCAGGAGCTGGGCACGGGCATCATCAGCAGCCAGCGCGGCGAGGACGGCGCCGCCGATTTTGCCGGCTTCGCCCAGCACACCTCGGAAACCCTGCACGCCTTCGTGGACAGCGTGGTGGCCAACTCCAAGCTGGCCATGGAACTGGTGGAAATGACCGACAAGATGTCGGAACAGATGAAGCGCATCACCGGCATGCTGGGCGAGATCGAAGGCATCTCCAAACAGACCAACCTGCTGGCCCTCAATGCCGCCATCGAGGCGGCCCGGGCCGGCGAGGCGGGCCGGGGCTTCGCCGTGGTGGCGGACGAGGTGCGCGACCTCTCCGGCCGCACCAGCCACTTCAGCCAGCAGATCCGCGGCCAGCTGGTGACCATGCAGCAATCCATCGAAATGACCGAGCAGGCCATCAACAAGATGGCGGCCCAGGACATGACCTTCGCCCTCAAGTCCAAGCAGGGGGTGGAGGTGGCCATGCAGAACATCGAGGCCCTCAACCACCGTACCGGCGAGACCATCGACGAGCTCAACCACATCTCCGAGAGCATGGAGCAGAGCGTCAATCAGGCGGTGGTTTCCCTGCAGTTCCAGGACATGGTGACCCAGCTGCTGTCCCACGTGAATGGCCGGCTCGAATCGGTCCAGGCGGTGCTGGGCGAGGTCCGGGCCCTGGCGGCTGCGGCCCAGTGCGGCCAGGGCGAGATGTCCGCGGCCCAGGCCGACAGCCTGCGGCAGTCGCTGCTCCAGGCCCGCACCCAGGTGGACGGCCTGCGCCAGCGCACTTCCAATAATCCGGTGAGCCAGGAAGGCTTCAACACCGGCGAAATCGAACTCTTCTGAAAATCGGAGTCTCCCATGCCCAAAACCATTCTTGCCGTCGATGATTCCGCCTCCATCCGCCAGATGGTGAGCTTTACCCTGAAGAGTGCCGGTTACGACGTGGTCGAGGCCGTGGACGGCATGGACGGTCTGGAAAAGGCCAAGGCCCGCGCCATCAACCTGGTGCTGACCGACCAGAACATGCCGCGCATGGACGGCCTGACCCTGATCCGCACCCTGCGCGGTCTGCCCCAGTACAAGGCCACGCCCATCCTGATGCTGACCACCGAGTCCTCCGACGCCATGAAGACCCAGGGGCGCGCTGCCGGCGCCACCGGCTGGCTGGTCAAGCCCTTCGATCCCCAGAAGCTGGTGGAAGTGGTGAAGAAGGTGATCGGCTGAGCCGCGGCCCCGGTCCCCTTCAGTCCCTGCGTCGGTCAGAGAGGCGAACATGGCCATCGACATGAGCCAGTTCTACCAGGTGTTCTTCGAGGAATCGGCGGAGCACCTGGCGGAAATGGAATCCCTGCTGCTCGGGCTGGATGTGGGCGCCCCGGAGGATGAGGACCTCAACGCCATTTTCCGGGCGGCCCACTCCATCAAGGGTTCCTCCGGCACCTTCGGCTTCACCGACCTGACCGCCGTCACCCACGTCCTGGAAACCCTGCTCGACCGACTGCGCAAGCACGAGATCGGCCTGCGCCCGGAAATGGTGGATGCCTTCCTCGAGGCCGGCGATCTGCTCAAGCTGCTGCTGGCCGCCCACCAGGGCGGCGAGGCGGTCAGCGCCGAGGCCCAGGAGGCCATCTGCGAAAAGCTGCGCCAGTTGTCCCGGGACGAAGGGGCCGAGGCGGTTGCTGCCGTTGTGCCGGAAACCGTTGTGGCCCCGGCGGAAAGCGGCGTTGATGGCGGCTGGGAAATCGAGTTCGTACCGACGCCCGCTTCCCTGGCGGTGCCGGAAACCCTGGAAAATTTCCTCGAGGACCTGGGGCGCCAGGGGCGCCTGGAAGTGCTCAGCCGTTCCAGCGGCCCCGTTCCCTCCCTGTGGCAGCTGCGCCTTTACGGCCAGGTGGCGCGGGAAGCCCTGGCCGATTCCCTCGATTTCGTCGCCGAGACCGATGCCTGGCGCCTGTCGCCCCTGGCAGCCCCGGCGGCAGCGGCCGACGAGGCTTTCGGCCTCTTCGACGATGCCCCCGGAGCGCCCCAGGACGAGACCGCCTACGGCTTCTTCGGCGACGCCCCCGGCCTGGCCCCCGCCGCGCCTGCCGCGATGGCGGAAGAGGGGGATGGCTACGGTTTCTTCGATCCCTTGCCCGAGCCGGTGGCGGCAGAGGATGCCCTGGCCCCCATCCCGGCCGTGGCTGAGGAAGGTGAGGGCTACGGCTTTTTCGCCCCCCTGCCCGATCCTGCTGCCGCTCCGGCAGCGGTGGCTGAAGAAGGGGATGGTTACGGCTTCTTCGAGCCTCTGCCGGCCAATGCCGGTGCGGCTGCCGGGGTGGCCGAGCCTCCTGTGCTGGAGGAAGGGGAGGGCTACGGTTTCTTTGTGCCGCTCCCCCAGGCCGGCACCATGCCGGCGGTGAGCGAGCCTGCGCCCGCTCCGCTGGCGTCGCCTCCGGCCGCTCCTGCGGTGGCTCCGACAAGCGTTGCCGCCGCGGCGCCGGCGCCACTGGCGCCGGCAGCCGAAGCCCGCGTCGAAAGCCGTCCGAAGGCGCCGCCGGTGGCCGCGGGCGACAGTTCCATCCGGGTCGGGGTGGAAAAGGTGGACCAGCTCATCAACCTGGTGGGGGAACTGGTCATCACCCAGGCCATGCTCCTGGCCACGGCCCAGGAAATGCAGGAGGCGGCGCCCGAGCGTCTGCTCAACGGCCTGACCCAGCTGGAACGCAACAGCCGGGATCTGCAGGAAGCGGTGATGTCCATCCGCATGCTGCCCATTTCCTTCGTCTTTTCCCGTTTCCCCCGGGTGGTACGGGATCTTTCCGGCAAGCTGGGCAAGCAGGTCGAACTGAAGATGAGCGGCGAGACCACGGAGCTGGACAAGGGCCTCATCGAAAAGATTACCGACCCCCTGACCCACCTGATCCGCAACAGCCTGGACCACGGCATCGAATCGCCGGAGAAGCGCGTCGCCGCAGGCAAGTCACCGGGCGGCACCATCACCCTTAAGGCGGCCCACCAGGGCGGCAACATCGTCATCGAAGTGGGGGACGACGGCGCCGGCCTGAACCGCCAGAAAATTCTCGCCAAGGCCCGGGAGAAGGGCCTGGCGGCCTCCGACCAGATGAGCGACCAGGACGTGTGGGCCCTCATTTTCGAGCCCGGTTTTTCCACCGCCGACCAGGTGACCGACGTTTCCGGCCGGGGCGTGGGCATGGACGTGGTGCGGCGGAACATCCAGGCCCTGGGCGGCCGCATCGAGATCGAATCCATGACCGGCATCGGCACCCGCATGACGGTGCGCCTGCCCCTGACCCTGGCCATCCTGGACGGCATGAGCGTGGCCGTCGGGGAAGAAATCTATATTATTCCCCTGTCCTACGTGGTCGAGTCCCTGCAGCCGAAGCCCAGCGACATCAAGACGGTTTCCAACCAGGGCCGGGTGATCCAGGTGCGGGGCGAATACCTGCCCGTGGTGGTGCTGCACGAGGTCTTCGCCGCCGAGCCCAAGGTGCGGGAGTTCCACCAAGGGATCATGGTGGTGCTCAATGCGGACGGGGCCAAGGCCGCCCTGTTCGTGGACGGACTGGTGGGCCAGCACCAGGTGGTGATCAAGAGTCTGGAACAGAACTACCGCAAGGTGCAGGGCGTGTCCGGCGCCACCATCATGGGGGACGGCCGGGTGGCCCTGATCCTGGATACCTCGGCCCTGGTGGCCATGGCCAAGGGCCAGGCGACGGACGGGGCAGCCTGAGCGAAGGAGCGAGACAGTGGAAAACTACAATGCCGGCAATGGCGCCACCGACGAAGACCAGGTGGCCAGCGAATTCCTGACCTTCACCCTGGGCCAGGAGGAATACGCCATCGATATCCTCAAGGTCCAGGAAATCCGCGGCTACGACATGGTGACGCGGATCGCCAATGCGCCCGAATTCATCAAGGGCGTCATCAACCTGCGGGGCCTGATCGTGCCCATCGTCGATCTGCGCATCAAGTTCAAGCAGCCCAAGATCGAATACACCCCCTTCACCGTGGTCATCATCCTCAACGTGATGAGCCGGGTGGTGGGCATCGTGGTGGACAGCGTCTCCGACGTCATCGCCCTGACCCCGCCCCAGATTCGCCCCGCCCCGGATTTTTCCGCCAGTTTCGATACCCGTTTCATCCTGGGCCTGGCCTCGGTGGAAGGACGCATGCTGATCGTCACCGACATCGAGCAGCTGATGAGCACCCGGGACATGGAACTGATGGACGACGTGGCCGCCCTGGCCTGAGACAGGCACCCAGACAGAGAAAATTGCTTGGCCGCCGGAAGCGGTGGCCGGAACAGACGGAGAGACCAACATGCGCACCAATCTGCCGGTCACCAATGTGGAAGTGCCCCTGCGGGATGACACCCTGATCGTCTCCAAGACCGATCTCAAGGGTCAGATCACCTACATCAACCGGGATTTCATCGAGATCAGCGGCTTCACCGAGGCCGAACTGATCGGCGAGCCCCACAACATCGTGCGCCACCCGGATATGCCGTCCGAAGCCTATGCGGACATGTGGACCCACCTCAAGGCGGGACGGCCGTGGACCGGCCTGGTGAAGAACCGCTGCAAGAACGGGGACCACTACTGGGTCGAGGCCAATGCCACGCCGATCCGGGAAAAGGACCAGGTGGTCGGCTACATGTCGGTGCGCCGCAAGCCCTCCCGGGACCAGGTGGAAGCGGCGGAAAATGCCTACCGCCTGTTCCGCGAGAACCGGGCCGGCTCCCTGCGCATCCTCTGCGGCAAGGTGGTGCGCGGCGGTCCCAGCCTGGGCGACCGTTTTGCCAGCCTGTCCCTGGCCACCCGTCTGGGCCTGGGTTTCGGCCTGGCAGTCCTGTTTGCGGTGGTGGTCGGCGTGCTGGGCCTGTATGCCCTGAACAACACCAACGAGAGCCTGGAGCGGGCCTTCACCGACCGCCTGCAGCCGGTCCAGGGTCTGGCCCGCATCGGCAAGCTGGTGGCGGACAACCGGGCCCAGGTGCTGCTCGGCCTGCAGCATGAGCCGGGCACCAGCAATGCGGCCAGCCACGAGCATCCGGTGACGGCCCACACCGACATCATCGCCAAGAACCGGGAAGAGCTGACGGCCATCTGGCAGCGCTACCAGCAGAGCATCCGCAGCGACGAGCACAAGGCCCTGGCCGAAGCCTACTTCATCGCCCGCAAGCGTTATGTGGACGAGGGCATCAACCCGGCCCGGGACGCCCTCAATGAAGGCCATTTTGCCGAAGCCCAGCGCATCCTCTCGGAGAAGATCAATCCGCTCTACGACGAGGTTTCCGCCAAGACCGACGCCCTCTACCAGTACCACGCCGACCAGGCGCGCAAGGACGCCCAGGCTGCCGATGACCTGAAGGCCACCACCACCGGCACCATCGTCGGCGCCATCGTGCTGGTCATCGTGCTGCTGACCTTCATCGCCTGGCGCCTTTCCGGCGGCATCCTGCGCTCCCTGGCCGATGCCCAGGCCGCCTTCGGCGCTGTCAGCCAGGGCCGCTACAACCACCAGGTGGACATCACCCGCAACGACGAGATGGGCCGCCTGCTGCAGGGCATCCAGGCCATGCAGATCAAGCTGGGCTTCGATGTGGCCGAGGCCCAGCGCATCGCCAACGAGAACCTGCGCATCAAGATCGGTCTGGACAACGTGGCCACCAACGTCATGGTGGCGGACGACCAGCACAACATCATCTACATGAACAAGGCGGTGGAAGACATGTTCCGCCGGGTGGAGGACGACATCCGCCGCGACCTGCCCGACTTCCGCGCTGCCACTCTGCTCGGTTCCAACATCGACGTCTTCCACAAGAACCCGGCCCACCAGCGCGGGCTGCTGTCCCGCCTCAGCGGCTCCCACCGCGCCACCGTGCACCTGGGCGGCCGCACCTTCTCCCTGACCGTGACCCCGGTGGTGAACGAGCGCGGCATCCGCCTCGGCTCCGCCGTGGAATGGCTGGACCGGACCGCCGAAGTGGCGGTGGAGGCCGAGGTGGCCGACATCGTGAACGGTGCCGCCAACGGCGACTTCACCCGCCGCCTGGTGCTGGAGGGCAAGGACGGCTTCTTCCGCCAGCTTTCCGAGGGTATCAACCGTCTTCTGGAAACCAGCCAGAAGGGCCTGGACGACGTGGCCCGCATGCTCAACGCCATGTCCCAGGGCGACCTTACCAGCCGCATCGAGGCCGACTATGCCGGCACCTTCGGCCAGCTGAAGAACGACGCCAACAGTACCGTCGAGCAGCTCAAGGAAATCGTCGAGCGCATCAAGGGCGCCACCGAGGCTATCAACACGGCGGCCCAGGAAATCGCCTCCGGCAACACTGACCTCTCCTCCCGCACCGAGGAGCAGGCCTCCAGCCTGGAAGAGACCGCCTCCTCCATGGAGCAGCTGACCAGCACGGTGAAGCAGAATGCGGACAATGCCCGTACCGCCAACGAGCTGGCCAGCGGCGCCCAGCAGGTGGCAGTGAAGGGCGGCGAGGTGGTGGAGCAGGTGGTGCAGACCATGGGCGCCATCCATCACTCCTCCAGCAAGATCGCCGACATCATCGGCGTCATCGACGGCATCGCCTTCCAGACCAACATCCTGGCCCTCAACGCGGCCGTCGAAGCGGCCCGGGCCGGCGAGCAGGGCCGCGGCTTTGCCGTGGTGGCCACCGAGGTGCGCAACCTGGCCCAGCGCAGCGCCGCCGCCGCCAAGGAAATCAAGGCCCTCATCTCCGATTCCGTGGAGAAGGTGGAGAACGGCTCGCGCCTGGTGGATTCCGCCGGCCGCACCATGGAAGAGGTGGTGACCTCCATCAAGCGCGTCGCCAAGATCATGGCCGATATCGCCGAGGCCAGCCGGGAGCAGAGCGCCGGCATCGAGCAGGTGGGCCTGGCGGTGAGCCAGATGGACGAAGTCACCCAGCAGAATGCCGCCCTGGTGGAAGAGGCCGCTGCTGCCGCCGAAAGCCTGGAGGAGCAGGCCCACGGCCTGATGGAGGCGGTTTCCGTGTTCCGCCTCGGCCACGAGGCGCCGGCAGGCCGCCACGCCGGCCCGAGCCCGGCCATGGGGCAGGCGCAGGCCGCCATTCCCCATCTGCAGCAGGAAGTGCGGGTGCCGTCGCCCAAGTTCGGCGGCAAGCCCGTCAACCTGCCGGCCTCCCTCGATGACGAGTGGGAAGAGTTCTAAGCCCTTTCCATCCGCCCAGCCCGCTCCCGGCCCTTGTTGCCGGGAGCTTCTCCGAGCAAGGAAGTGTCAGCCATGACCGATGCCAAGCGCCCCCTGTTCAACCTGCCGCCGGCGGCAGCCCCGGCCACCCGGGAATTCGTCTTCACCAGCGCCGATTTCGAGCGGGTCCGCAAGCTCATCTACAAGCATGCGGGCATCTCCCTGTCGCCCGTCAAGCAGGACATGGTTTATTCCCGCCTGGCCCGGCGCCTGCGCGCCACCGGCATCAAGTCCTTCAGCGACTATCTGGACCGGCTTGAAAAGAACAGCGATTCCCAGGAGTGGGAGAAATTCGTCAATTCCCTGACGACCAATCTCACCTCCTTCTTCCGGGAACCCCACCATTTCCCCATCCTGGCCGACTACCTGAAGAAGCACGCCGGCAAGCGGCCCCTGAAGATCTGGTGCTGTGCCGCCTCCACCGGCGAGGAGCCCTATTCCATCGCCATGACCGTGCAGGAGGCCCTGGGCAACGCGGCGAGCAGTGTTTCCATCATCGCCTCCGACCTGGATACCAACGTCCTGGCAACGGCCGACAAGGGCGTCTATGCTGCCGACCGGGTGGAGAAAATGTCCCCGGAGCAGGTCAAGCGCTTCTTCCTCAAGGGCACCGGCAACCAGGAGGGCTACGTCTGCGTGCGACCGGAACTGCGCCGCATGATCACCTTTCAGCGCCTCAACCTGCTGGACCCCAGCTGGTCCGTGCGCGGCCCCCTGGATGTGATCTTCTGTCGCAACGTCATGATCTATTTCGACAAGCCGACCCAGTACAAGATTCTTTCCCGTTTTGCGCCCATGCTGAACCCGGAGGGCCTGATGTTCGCCGGCCATTCCGAGAGCTTCCTGCATGCTGCGGACTTGTTCCGTTCCCTCGGAAAGACGGTCTATGAGCTGGCGCGAAAGCCGGGATGACCTGGCTGCGGCCGCCGGCGGTGCCGAGTATGTGGAGCACCTGGCGACCAATCGCTACTTCGACCGGAGCTTCGAGCGGCCGGCGGCCAAGATCCTGCCCGGCGAATATTTCGTGGCCCGGGACGACATGCTGCTGGTCACCGTGCTCGGCTCCTGCGTCGCCGCCTGTATCCGCGACGGCGATTCCGGGATCGGCGGCATGAACCATTTCATGCTGCCCGAAGCGGGCGGCGAGGGCATGGTCAGCACCTCGGCCCGCTACGGCACCTACGCCATGGAAGTGCTGATCAACCATCTGCTCAAGCTGGGCGCCCGTCGCGGCCGCCTCGAGGCCAAGGTCTTCGGTGGCGGGGCGGTCCTCTCCAGCCTGGCGTCCACCCAGGTCGGCGCCCGCAATGCGGAGTTCGTGCTGAATTTCCTGAAGACCGAAAAAATACCCGTGGTTGCCAAGGACCTGCTCGACTCCTATCCCCGGAAGGTCTATTACTTTCCCCAGACCGGCAAGGTCCTGGTGAAGAAACTGCACCGGGTCCACAACGACACCCTGTTCACCCGCGAAAAGGAATACCAGTCCCGTCTGGGCCAAGCGAAGGTGGAAGGGGACATCGAACTCTTTACCTGACCCGCCATGCCTATCCGTGTACTCGTAATCGACGATTCGGCGGTGATGCGCAAGCTGCTCACCGAATTCATCAATTCCCAGCCCGACCTGGAGGTCGTGGGAGCCGCTCCCGACGCGCCGACGGCCCGGGAGATGATCAAAACCGTCAATCCGGACGTGCTGACGCTGGACGTGGCCATGCCGAAAATGGACGGCCTGGAGTTCCTCGAGCGCCTGATGCGCCTGAGGCCCATGCCGGTGGTGATGGTCTCCTCCTATACCGAGGCCGGTTCCGATACCACCCTCAAGGCCCTGGAACTGGGGGCCGTCGAATTCATCGGCAAGCCCCGCGTGGAGCCCGGCCATTCCCTGGACGACTATGCCCAGGAACTGGCGGAGAAGATCCGGGCGGCCAAGGGGGCGCGCCTGCGCAAGCCGCCGGCCGCAGCCCAGCCCGTACCCTCCGTGCCCCGGGGCGTGGCCACCAACAAGATCATTTTCGTCGGCGCCTCCACCGGCGGCACCGAGGCCCTCAAGCATTTCCTGCTGGGCATGCCGGCCGATTGCCCGCCCATCCTGGTGGTGCAGCACATGCCCGAGACCTTCACCGCCTCCTTCGCCAAGCGCCTCGACAGCCTGTGCGCCCCCCGGGTCATTGAATCCAAGGGCAATGAAAAGGTGGAGGCTGGAACGGTCTATATCGCCCCCGGCCATTCCCACCTGCAGGTGCGCAAGACCGCCTCTGGTCTGGTGACCGAACTGCTGCAGACCCCGCCCGTGAACCGGCACCGACCGGCGGTCGATGTGCTGTTCCACTCTGCCGCCCAGCTGGTGGGGCGCAACGCCCTCGGGGTGATCCTCACCGGCATGGGCAAGGATGGCGCCCAGGGCCTGCTGGCCATGCATCAGGCCGGAGCCCGTACCTACGGCCAGGACGAGGCCAGCTGCGTGGTCTACGGCATGCCCCGGGAAGCCGCCCAGATCGGTGCGGTGGACGAGGTGGTCAGCCTTGACGAAATGTCGCGCCGGGTGCTGGCCGGCCTGGGGCGCTAGCCGCCGCTTGCGGCTCCATAGATAATAGGCCGCAGTGCCAAGACACGAATAATTGATAAGGGAGTGGTATGCATACCAGTGTTGAGCAGGACAATGGCCGGGCCGTGGTAAAGCTCTCCGGCCGCTTCGATTTCAATTCCCACCGGGAATTCCGCGCTGCCTACGAGAACCTTCTCGGCCGTGGCGACCTGAAGGAATTCGTGGTCGATCTGGGCGGCGTCGATTATCTGGATAGTTCGGCCCTGGGCATGCTGCTCCTGCTGCGCGACAAGGTGGCCCTGGAAAACAAGGCCGTCTCCCTGGCCAACTGTCAGGGCAATGTGCGGCAGGTGCTGGATATCGCCAACTTCGGCAAGTTGTTCAAAATCTCCTGATGCCGTTCGGGGCCATGAAAGCGGTAGCCGGCCCCATTGCTGTTCCTGCGCTCGCCATCCTCCTGGTGGAGGATGACCCCCTCGATGCCGAACTGACCCAGCTCGAGCTGGAACGTTTCGGCCACCGGGTCAGCGTCGCCCGCAGCGGCGAGGAGGCCCTGGCCCTGTACGCCAGCTTCCGTCCCGATCTGGTGGTGACGGACATTTCCCTGCCGGGCATGTGCGGTTGCGAACTGACCCGCCAGCTCAAGTCCCGGGAGCACCCCCACTGGCTGCCGGTGCTCTTCATGAGCGGCACCCAGAGCGAAAGCTCCTTGGTGGAGGCCTACCAGGCCGGTGCCGACGACTTCATCCACAAGCCCATCAGCCGCCCGGTGCTGCAAGCTAAGCTGGGCGTCTTCCAGCAGCGCCTGCACCTGCAGCGTGAGGCCCAGGCCCGGGAGCGGCTGCTGCAGCGCTATCGGGACCAGGTGGAGGAGGAGAAGAGCGTCGCCCTGCACCTGATGCATCGCCTGGTCAATGCCGAACTGCTGGGGGATCTGGCCGTCAGCCACTGGATGCGGCCGGCGGAAACCTACAGCGGCGATCTCATCGCCGCCGCCCGCACCCCGGGCGGCATCCTGCATGTTCTTCTGGCCGATGCCACCGGCCACGGTCTGGCCGCCTCCCTGGCGGTGATGCCGGTGACCCAGCCCTTCTACCGCATGACCGAAAAGGGTTTCGGCATCGATGCCATCGCCCGGGAGATGAACCGTAAGGTGGCCGAACTGCTGCCCGTGGGGCGTTTCGTCGCCGCCACCCTGGCCGCCGTGGATTCGGCCAGCGGTTCCATCCAGGTGTGGAATGGGGGCAATCCTCCGCCGTTCCTGGTGAACAGCCAGGGGCTGCTGTCCAGCATCACTTTTGCCAAGGCCCATCTGCCCCTGGGCATCCTCGCCGACGAGGACTTCGATGCCTCAACCGAGGTGCATTTCATCGAGGAGCCGAAGCAGCTGGTGATCTACTCGGACGGTGTGGTGGAGGCGGAAAACGGCAGCGGTACGCCCTTCGGCCGGGAGCGCCTGCTCAATGCCCTGCTCAGCCAGGAACGGGAAGAGCGCCTGGCCGGCGTGGTGAGCGCCCTGGATGCCCATCTGGCCGGTCGCGGCGCCCAGGACGACCTGTCCCTGATGCTGGTGCATTGCTACCACCAGACGGCCCGCAGCCCCCGCATCGGTGGCGGAACTCCCCGGGTGCTGCGCCACTCCGGTTCCTGGCAGGTCACCATGTCACTCTCCGCCGACGACATTCGCAACCTGGACCCGGTGCCGACCCTGATGGGGGTGTTGAGCCAGTTCAATCGGGACAAGGACCATGGCAGCCACATCTTCCTCATCCTCTCCGAGCTGTATAACAACGCCCTGGACCATGGGGTGCTCGGCCTGGATTCGGGCCTCAAGGCCCAGAGCCAGGGATTTGAGCGCTACCTGGAGGAGCGGGGGCGGCGTCTGGCTGCCTTGCGCGACGGCACGGTGGACCTCGAAGTGACCCAGCAGCATCGCGGTGGCCGCACGGAGCTGGTGATGCGGGTGCGGGACTCCGGCCCCGGCTTCGATCACGCCGCCTTCATGGCCAGTCTGGAAAGCGAATGTAGCGGCAAGGTTCCCCATGGCCGGGGCATCCGCCTGGTCCATTCCCTGTGCAGCGCCCTGCACTATTGCGCACCGGGTAACGAGGTCATCGCGTATTATGATATGACCGACTTTGGCTACGCCGGGGACCGACAGTAAGCCGAAGATACTTATAGACACTGGGAAAACCAGGGGATGGAGACAAGATGAGTGCCGTTTGGACATGGCGGGCGATCGCCCTGGTGGTGATGCTGGCAGCTCTCGGATCGGGGGCGTGGAGTTGGGGGGCTCTCGGCGGTGGTTGGGCGGCGGCGGGGACCATGCTGCTGCTGGCCCTGGGAACGTCTCTGGCGCTGGGGGCGGTGATGGATGCCCTGTTCCTGCGCCCCATGCGGGTGCTGCGTCAGGGGATCGAAACCATGTATGCCGACGGCGACCTGACCAAACGGGTGCCGGTGGCCGGCAAGGGCGATGTGGCCGAGACTTCCGCCTCCTTCAATCGCCTGGTGGCCAGCATCCATACCATCATCGGCAAGGTGATCTTCAATGCCGTCGAGGTGGCCAAGGCCTCCCGCCAGGTTCTGGAGGAGGCCAACCGGGTCGCTGCCGGCTCCACCCAGCAGCATGACGCCGCCCAGGCCACCGCAGCAGCCGTGGATGTGCTGTCGAGCAATATGCACGAGGTCAGCCAGCGGGCCCACGAGACCTCGTCCATTGCCCAGTTTGCCAGCGAGTTGTCCGGCGAGGGGGTGGGCATCGTCAATGATGCCTCCCGGGAAATGGAGAAGATCGCCGAGTCGGTGACCCATTCCGCCGAGGTGGTGCGAGCCCTGGGTGACCGCTCCAAGGCGATTTCCGGGATCGTCCAGACCATCCGGGAAATCGCCGACCAGACCAACCTCCTGGCCCTCAATGCGGCCATCGAGGCGGCCCGGGCCGGCGAGGCGGGGCGCGGTTTTGCCGTGGTGGCCGACGAAGTGCGCAAGCTGGCCGAGCGGACTTCCCTGGCGACGGGCGAGATCAGCAGCGTCATCGGTTCTATCCAGGAGGAAACCGCCACCGCCATCACCAGCATCGAGGCCGGTACCGGTCAGGCCCAGAGCGGCGCCGATCTTGCCCGCCAGGCGGCAGACTCCCTCACCCGCATCAATGGCGGCGCCCAGGAGACCATGGAAAAGGTGGATGCCATCGCCGGGGCCATCGAACAACAGAGCCAGGCCGGTCAGGACATCGCCTCCCATGTGGCCCAGATCATGGAAATGGCCCAGTCGAACAGTGCCGCCGCCGAGCTCACCTTGCAGGAAGCCCGTCAGCTGGAATACCTGGCGACGAATCTGAAGGAAATCGGCAACGTCTTCCGCTTGGGCAGCGCCGGCGAGGAGTCCGTGGCGGTCCACGCCAGCATGCCGTCCATGGTGCAGGAACTGGCCGGCAGCGTCGGCCAGCTGCTGGAGCAGGCCATCGATTCCGGCAAGATTTCCCTGGCGGACCTGTTCGACGAAAACTACTCCCCCATCGCCGGAACCCGGCCCCAGAAGTTTTCCACCCGCTTCGACGCCCTGTGCGACCAGCTGCTGCCAAAGTTGCAGGAGCCGCTGCTGGAAAGGCATCCCCATGTGGTTTATGCCATTTCCACCAATCGCAAGGGTTACGTGCCGACCCATAACAAGCGCTTTTCCAAGCCCCTGACCGGTGATGAAAAGGTGGATTTCATCAACAACCGCACCAAGCGGGTGTTTGACGACCCGGTCGGGCGGCGTTGTGGTTCCCATGAACAGCCTTTCCTGCTGCAGACCTACCGGCGCGACACGGGGGAAATCATGCACGACATTTCCGCCCCCGTTTACATCAAGGGCAAGCATTGGGGAGGTGTCCGGATTGGCTACCGGACGGAGTCCTGATGGGCTTCCTGTGGCTTTCTACCTTTCCGCTCCCATGGTTTTGCATGTATTCTTAAGGTTATAGGTATATTGTCGTTAAAAGTGATGGGTTTCCCTGGGAAACGACCTAGGTAGATTGTTGGCCCATTGCAATTAGAATCTCTAAGAACAATCGTTCCCGCATTCGAGGGGTAGTGGTCATGTCTGAACTGCTCAAAAGTATCGACGCCCGCACTAAACTTGCCGGCACCAATAAGCTGGAAATCCTGCTGTTTACCTTGGGCACCGATTCGCGCAATGGCCGGCGGGAAACCTTCGGTATCAACGTTTTCAAGGTCCGCGAGGTGATGCGTACGCCGCCCATCACGGCGGCGCCGGACATGCCGGCCGCAGTCGAAGGCATGGTCAGCCTGCGCGGCGCCCTGGTGCCGGTGGTGGATTTGGCCAAGTACGCCGGGGTCCAGACCGACACGCCGCGGGACATCATGATCGTCACCGAGTACAACGGTCACACCCAGGGATTCCTGGTGGAGGCGGTGGATACCATCCTGCGCCTTGACTGGGGCATGATGCGGGTGCCGCCGGAAATGCTGGTGGCCCAGATGGGTGGCCTGGTGACCGCCGTGACGGAACTGGCCGATGGCCGTCTGGTGATGATGATGGACGTGGAAAAGGTCCTGTCCGAAACCACCAAGTATGACGACGAGTTCATGTACCGCAGCATCGTCCCCATCGACAAGCCCGAATGTACGGTGTTTTTTGCCGACGACTCGGTGGTGGCGCGCAAGCAGATCGAACGTACCCTGCAGGCCATGAACGTTAAGTACGTGGCTGCCATCAACGGACGTCAGGCCTGGGAAGAACTGGAGAAAATGGCCGCCTATGCCGTTTCCCTGGGGCGTCCGGTCAATGAAATGGTGAGCCTGGTGCTGACCGACATCGAAATGCCGGAAATGGATGGCTACATCCTGACCAAGAAGGTGAAGAGTGATCCGCGCTTTGCCGGTGTGCCCGTGATCATGCATTCCTCCCTGTCCGGCATGTCCAACCAGAAGCTGGGCCAATCGGTCGGGGTGGATGAATATGTGCCCAAGTTCGAGCCCCAGAAGCTTTCCGAAACCCTGGCGCGGCGCCTGGGGGCTACCCTTCCCGCCACCGTTGAAGCCTGATACTGCCCGGAGCTGACCATCATGGATATGTCGGAAAAGAAGAACCTCCTGGAAAGCGTGGATGCGCGTACCCGTCTGGCGGGTTCCAACAAGATGGAAATCCTGCTGTTCTCCCTGGGAACCCGGGAGACTTTCGGCATCAACGTGTTCAAGGTGCGGGAAGTCGGTCGCACGCCCCATATCACCAAGACCCCGAACATGCCCCGGGGGGTGGAAGGCCTGATTTCCCTGCGCGGCAACGTGATCCCGGTGCTGTCCCTGGCCTCCTTTCTGGAGCTGGACAACCCGCCCGCCGGTCTGGGCAAGACCATGATGGTCGCCGAGTATTCCAAGCGCACCCTGGGTTTCCTGGTGCATGAGGTGGATCGCATCATCCGTGTGGACTGGGAGCGGGTGAAGGCACCTGAAACCGTGCTGGCCGCCAACCAGGGGCTGATCACCGCCGTCATCGAGCTGGAGGGCGGGCATCTGGTGTCCATCCTCGACGTGGAGCAGATTCTGGCCAATGCCTTCGGCGAGGCCATCATCATCGACATCGCTCCGGCCCGCGTCGAAGAAGAGGTGAGCATCTTCTTCGTGGATGACTCCATCGTGGCCCGCAAGAAGATTTCCGAAGTGCTCGACAAACTTGGCGTCAAGCACAAGCATGCCACCAATGGCATGGAAGCCTGGACCCGCCTGCAGGCCATCGCCGCCCATGCCCAGCAGATGGGCAAGAGCCTGCGCGACGAAATCCGCCTGATCCTGGTGGATGCGGAAATGCCGGAAATGGACGGCTACGTCCTGACCAAAAACATCAAGGGGGATGCACGTTTCGAAGGCGTGCCTGTGGTCATGCATTCCTCTTTGTCTTCAGAAGCCAACCGGGCGATGGGCAAGGCCGTAGGGGTGGACTCCTATGTGGCCAAGTTCGACGCCGAAGTGCTGGCCGATACCTTGCGTCCCCTGCTCGAACGATAAGAATTAACGGAGTGAAGCATGTCTGCTGATCCAAAGATGAAATTCCTGGTGGTGGATGATTTTTCCACCATGCGGCGCATCGTCCGCAACCTGCTGAAGGAACTGGGATTCACCAACGTCGATGAGGCCGAGGATGGGGCCATCGCACTGCAGAAGCTGCAAGGGGGGGGCTTCGACTTCGTGGTTTCCGACTGGAACATGCCGAACATGGATGGCCTGACCCTGTTGCAGACCATTCGCGCGACGCCCAATCTCAAGCATCTGCCGGTGCTGATGATCACGGCGGAAGCCAAGAAGGAAAACATCATCGCTGCGGCCCAGGCCGGCGCCAGCGGCTATATCGTCAAGCCCTTCACTGCTGCGGTGCTGGCTGAAAAGCTGCAAAAGATTTTCGAAAAAATGGGGGCTTGAGTCATGAGCGATGCCAATCTCAGCGGCGACAGCGCCGATCTGGAAGCCCTCTTCGACAGCATTGCCTCGGCTCGTCCCGAGCCGGTTGCCGCTCCTGCCCCGGCAGCCCCTGCCGCTGCGGCGGCCCCCGCTGCTACCAATGACAGCGACGACCTGCAGGCGCTGTTTGACAGCGTTGCCGCCACCGTGGCACCGGTCGCCGAGCCTGCTGTTGAAGTCATTCCTGCCGCCGAGGACGGTGAGGGTGAGGCGACGGGCGACGAACGGGACCGGGTCTTCAAACGGATCGGCCACATGGCCCGGCAGCTGCACGACACTTTGCATGAGCTGGGCTACGACAAGCTCCTGGAAAAGACGGTCCATGCCATTCCCGATGCCACCGATCGCCTGGCCTACGTTGCCAACCTGACCGAACAGGCGGCGTGCCGGGTGCTCAACGCAACCGATATTGCCAAGCCGCTGCAGGATGAGCTGGAAACTTCCTCCCGCGCCCTGGGGGCTCGCTGGGACAAGCTGTACGCCAACCAGCTGTCGGTGGAGGAGTTCAAGCAGCTGGCGGCGGAAACCCGTGCCTTCCTCCGGGACACGGCACCCCAGAAGGCGGCCGCCACCAACGATCAGTTGCTGGAAATCATGATGGCCCAGGACTTCCAGGATCTGACCGGCCAGGTCATCAAGAAGGTGGTGGTGCTGGCCCAGGACCTGGAAAACCAACTGGTGCAGGTGCTGGTGGATGTGATTCCCGACGCACGTCGCAACGAAAACGTAAACAGCCTCCTCAACGGTCCTGTCATCAGCAGTGAAGGCCGTACCGATGTGGTGGTGAACCAGCAGCAGGTCGACGACCTGCTGGATAGCCTCGGCTTCTAAGGGAGTAGCGCCATGAGCGACTTCGCCGGAATGGAAGACCTGCTGCAGGATTTCCTGCAGGAGGCCAACGACCTTCTGTCCGATGTGGACAATAAACTGGTGGATCTGGAGAAGGCGCCAGACGACCGGGGCTTGTTGAACGACATCTTCCGCGGCTTCCACACCATCAAGGGTGGTGCCGGCTTCCTCAATGCAACCGAACTGGTGACTCTGTGCCACCTGACGGAGAACCTGTTCGACCGCCTGCGCAATGGGGAAATGCAGCTTTCGCCTGAGCTCATGGATATCATCATGGCCGCCACCAAGGGGGTGCGCGACATGTTCGGCGAGCTTTCCGGCGGCGTGCAGCCCCGTCCTGCTCCAGACGATATGCTGGATGCCCTGCGGCATGTGCTGGAAGGTGGGGAAGCCCACGCTCCGGCAGCCGTCGCTGCCGAGCCGGTGGCGGCGCCTGCTGCTGCCCCGGCGGCCCAGTCCGGCGAGCCCGACTGGCAGGCCTTGCATGCGGCAGTGACCGGTGTGGCGCCTGCCGCACCTGCTGCCGTGGTTCCTGCTGCTGCCGAAGTGGTGGTGGCGGAAGCCCCGGTGCAACCCCATTTCCCGCCTTCCGGCCGTCGTGTCAACGACAAGCCGGGGGCCGGCGGCGCGCCGGTGGGGCGCCGCGTCGAAGAGCGTGCCGCGGTACGGGAAAACACCATTCGTGTCGATACGGCCCGTCTCGACCAGGTACTCAACCTGTCCGGCGAGATCGGCCTGACCAAGAACCGGCTGACCAGCCTGCGGGCCGATATCCTGGCCGGCAAGACCGACGCCGAAACCCTGCATGCCCTGGATCAGGCCGTCAGCCAGCTGGATCTGCTGGTGTCCGACCTGCAGAACTCGGTCATGAAGACCCGCATGCAGCCGATCGGCCGCCTGTTCCAGAAATATCCCCGGATTGCCCGGGATCTGGCGCGGCAGCTGGGCAAGGATGTGGAGCTGGTGCTGGCCGGTGAAGAAACCGAAGTGGACAAGACCATGATCGAGGATCTGGCAGATCCCCTGATCCACTTGATCCGCAATGCGGTGGACCACGGCGTGGAGCCGTCCAACGAACGTTCGGCGGCCGGCAAGCCGGTGAAATCCGTGGTGCGCCTGGAAGCGCGCCAGGAAGGTGACCACATCGTCCTCATCGTGGCCGACGACGGCCGCGGCATGAGCGCAGAGCGCATCCGGGCCAAGGCCATCGAGAAGGGGCTGATTTCCGAAGAGGAAGCCAATACCCTGGACGAACGCCAGAGCCTGAACCTGATCTTCCTGCCCGGTTTCTCCACCAAATCCCAGATTTCCGACGTGTCCGGCCGCGGTGTGGGCATGGACGTGGTCAAGACCAACATCCAGAAGCTCAACGGCGCCATCGAGATCCGTTCCGAGCCGGGCAAGGGCTCCGTTTTCATCATCTCCCTGCCCCTGACCCTGGCCATTCTGCCGGTGCTGCTGGTGCTGCTCGGCGATCAGCCTTTTGCACTGCCCCTGTCCATGGTCCGGGAAATCCTGCCCATCGAGAAGGACAAGCTGCAGGAAGTGGGCGGCAAGGAGACCCTGGTGGTGCGCGGCGAAATCCTGCCGGTCATTTCCCTGGCCCGCCTGCTGGGCTGGCCCCAGGATCGGGATCCCGAGTATGGGGTGCTGATGCAGACGGCGGAGCGCAGCTTCATCCTGTCGGTGGACAGCTTCGCCGGCCGGGACGATGCCGTGATCAAGTCCCTCGACGACTTCCGTCCCCGTGGCGTGGCCGGTGTTACCACTCTGTCCAATGGTCAGATCGTTTTGATCCTGGATATGAAGGAGCTGCTCTCGGATCTGGGTCAGCATCTGGATCTGGGGCCGGGCGGCGGCGCACGGGCGCTGGAATTCGCCTGAAAACCCTTAGCAGTCAACGTACTACCGGGGAGGCTTGGCCTCCCCGGTGTCGTTTACAGGGCGGCAAAAGTTGCCGAGGAGCGGCAAAATTTTGAGACTGTTCACAAAATAAATCGCTTACCTCTTTAATTTTTTTGATTTTTTCCTATAATGGCCGTAATCCATATGGATGCCGGTCATGGCGGAAGATAGCGATCTCGAGAAAACAGAAGCGCCAACAGGCAGGCGCATAGAGCAGGCCCGGGAGCAGGGTCAGGTTCCCCATTCCCGGGAACTGGGCTCTTTTCTCGTCCTGATCGTTTCCGCCGGCACGGTATGGTTCCTCGGCGGCTGGTTCGTGCAGCGTCTTTCCCTGGTGTTCCGCAAGGGGCTGGTGTGGGACCGACGGGCCGTGGATGATCCCGAATATGCTCTGACCCGTTTTTCAGCCTTGTCCTGGGACGCCGTGGTTGCTTTTTGGCCCCTGATCCTGGCATTGGTGCTGGCAGCGCTGGCATCCCCCTTTCTCCTGAATGCCTGGAATTTCGCCCCTAAAGCTTTTACCCCCGATCTGACGCGCCTCAATCCGCTGAACGGCATCAAGCGCGTTTTTTCGTGGAACGGGCTGGTCGAGATGGTCAAGGCCGTGGCCAAGGCCGGTCTCATCGGCGGCGTGGCGGTGTGGGTTATCTGGCGTGAGCAGGACCAGCTCTTCCAGTTGCTCTCCCTGCCCCTGGATGCCGGTCTGGCTATGGCCGGCGACATGATTTCCTGGAGTTTTCTCCTGATTGTGGCGGCCATGTTCCTCATCGTTGCCGCCGACGTGCCTTTCCAGCTGTGGCAGTACTACGACAAGCTGAAGATGACTAAGGAAGAGGTCAAGCAGGAACACAAGGAAATGGAAGGTAGTCCCGAGGTCAAGGGACGCATCCGCCGCCTGCAGCGCGAGGCTGCCCAGCGTCGCATGATGAGCGCGGTGCCCAAGGCCGACGTCATCGTCACCAACCCGACCCACTTCGCCGTTGCTTTGGCTTACACCGCAGGCATGCGGGCGCCCAAGGTGGTGGCCAAGGGCGTGGATGCCGTTGCCTTGCGCATCCGGGAAATCGGTGCCGAGCATGGCGTGCCCCTCCTGGAGGCTCCGCCCCTGGCTCGTACGCTGTACCGCTTCACCGAGCTTGAGGATGAGATTCCCGGTGCCCTGTACAACGCGGTCGCCGAAGTGCTGGCCTACGTCTATCAATTGAACCGTTATCGGGAAGTCGGCGGCAGCTATCCGGTGCCGCCCCGGGATCTGCCCATTCCCCAGGACATGATGGTGGAGGCGGCCAATGGCTAGTAACGCCATGTCCCTGCAAGGCCTGTTCGGGCGCCTCAATCCGCGCCAGCTGGCGGCACCCGTCCTGATCCTGATGATCCTGGCGATGATGGTCCTGCCCCTGCCGGCCTTTGCCCTGGACCTCTTCTTCACCTTCAACATCGCCCTTTCCATCATCGTCCTGCTGGTGGCGATCTACACGCTCAAGCCCCTGGACTTCTCCGTCTTCCCCACCATCCTGCTGGTGACCACCCTGTTGCGCCTGTCCCTGAACGTGGCCTCCACCCGGGTGGTGCTGCTGCAGGGGCATACGGGGCCGGACGCCGCCGGCAAGGTGATCGAAGCCTTCGGCCACTTCCTGGTGGGCGGCAATACGGCGGTGGGTATCGTCGTTTTCCTGATCCTGGTGATCATCAACTTCATGGTCATCACCAAGGGTGCCGGCCGGGTGGCCGAAGTTGCAGCCCGTTTCACCCTGGATGCCATGCCCGGCAAGCAGATGGCCATCGACGCCGACCTCAACGCCGGTCTCATTGCCGAGGACGAGGCGCGCCGCCGCCGGGCTGAGGTGGCCAGCGAAGCCGATTTCTACGGTTCCATGGACGGTGCCTCCAAGTTCGTGCGCGGCGATGCCATGGCCGGCATCATCATCATGCTGATCAACGTCATCGGCGGCCTCATCGTCGGCGTCCTGCAGCACAACATGGACGTGGGGGTGGCGGCCAAGAACTACACCCTGCTGACCATCGGCGACGGTCTGGTGGCCCAGATTCCGGCGCTGATCATTTCCATCGCTGCCGGTATGGTGGTGACCCGGGTGGGGGATGACCAGGACATCAGCAGCCAGTTCCTTGGCCAGATGTTCGCCAATCCCCGGGTGATGTGGATTACCGCCGCCATTCTCGGAATCATGGGCCTGATTCCGGGTATGCCCAACTTTGTTTTCATCCTCCTTGCCGCCATGTTGGGTGGCTTGGGTTACCTGCTTTCCAAGCGGGCCGAGCTGGTCAAGACTGCACCGGTGCCGGTGCAGGCGCCGCCGGCGCCCGAGAACATGGAAGCCAGCTGGAACGACGTGGCGCCGCTGGACGTGCTGGGTCTGGAAGTGGGCTACCGTCTGATCCCGGTGGTGGACAAGTCCCAGGATGGGGAACTGCTGCGGCGCATTCGTGGCATCCGCAAGAAATTTGCCCAGGAAGTGGGCTTCCTGGTGCCGCCGGTGCACATCCGGGACAACCTGGAACTGCGCCCCAACGCCTATCGCATCCAGCTGAAGGGGGTCGAGGTCGGCGGCGGCGAAGCCTTCCCCGGCCAGTTCCTGGCCATCAATCCCGGCCGCGTGGCCGGTACCGTGTCCGGAACCCCGACCAAGGATCCGGCCTTCGGTCTGCCGGCTGTCTGGATCGACGCCAGCCTGCGGGAACAGGCCCAGTCCTACGGCTACACCGTGGTGGATGCCTCCACCGTGGTCGCCACTCACCTCAACCACCTGATCCTGTCCCATGCCGCCGAACTCTTGGGGCGCCAGGAAACCCAGCAGCTGCTGGACCATCTGGCCAAGGAAATGCCCAAGTTGGCCGAGGATCTGGTGCCCAAGGTCATTCCCCTGGGAACGCTGCAGAAGGTGCTGCAGAATTTGCTGGAAGAGGGCGTGCATATCCGCGACATGCGCACCATCATCGAAACCCTGGCCGATCACGCCCCTCGCAACGGCGATCCGGAGGCCCTGACCTCCACCGTGCGCGTCGCCCTGGGGCGCAGCATCATCCAGCAGCTCTATCCCGGCACCGCCGACATGCAGGTGATGTCCCTGGACCCCCAACTGGAACGCATCCTGGTCCAGGCTGTTGCCGGTTCCGGCGAAGGCAGCCTGGAGCCCGGCTTGGCCGATACCCTGATGCGCGAGACCGCCGCCGCCGCCCAGCGTCAGGAAGAGCTGGGCCTGCCCGCGGTGCTGCTGGTGCCGGCCAGCATCCGTACCCTTCTTTCCCGCTTCCTGCGGCGCACCGTGAGCCAGCTCAAGGTGATCGCCCACAGTGAAGTTCCCGAATCCAAAATCATCAAAGTCACCTCGCTCATCGGGGGTAGATCATGAACGTCAAAAAATTCATCGCCGTAAATGCCCGGGAAGCCCTGCGTAAGGTCAAAGAGACCTTGGGTCCCGACGCCATCATCCTCTCTAACCGGGGCGTTCCCGGCGGCGTGGAAATCATGGCGGTCGCTTCCCGCGACATGGCCATGATCGTGCCCGGTCCCTCCCGGGACGAGGTGGCGGTGGAGGACTACAAGGTCAGCCTCTCCAGCGCCTCCCGCCCTGCACCAGCCGCGGCACCGGCCCGGCCTGCCCCTGCTCCCCGAGCCGCAGAAATGCAGCCTTCCCAGCGTGGTGCCGCTGCAAATCCCGCCAGTGGCCCCATCCCGGCCGTCGCCCGCCCGGCTCAGCGTCCGGCGCCCCGTCCCGAGATGGCCGCCCGCTCCGGCGCTACCCGCGCGGTGCGCGAGGAAGAGGAAATCCCGGCTGCGGTCATGATGGAAGAGATCCGCGCCCTGCGCAAAATCGTCGAGCAGCACATGGCCGGTTTCGCCTGGGGCGAGACCGCCCGCATGGAGCCGGTGAAGACGGACATGCTGCGCCAGATGCTGGATGCCGGCTTCTCCCCCCAGTTTTCCCGCGAACTGCTGGCCGAACTGCCTGCCGAACTGGATGCCTCCCAGGCCCAGGCCTGGATCAAGGGTGCCGCCGACCGTTCCCTGCTGACCATCGGCAACGACAACGACATCATCGACCGGGGCGGCGTGTACGCCCTGGTGGGTCCCACCGGGGTCGGCAAGACCACCACCACCGCCAAGCTGGCCGCCCGTTGCGTGGTGCGCCACGGTGCCGACAAGCTGGCTCTGGTCACCACCGACGGCTACCGGATTGGCGCTCACGAGCAGTTGCGTATCTATGGCCGTATCCTCGGCGTTTCCGTGCATCTGGTGCGGGACGTGGGCGATCTGCGCAATACCCTGGAAGAGCTGTCCCACAAGCACATGGTGCTGATCGACACCATGGGCATGAGCCAGAAGGACCGCCTGGTGGCCGAGCAGATTTCCATGCTGATGGGCGCCAACGGCGACGTGCGCCGCCTGCTCTGCCTGTCGGCCACCAGCCGCGGCGATACTTTGGATGATGTGATTTCCGCCTACCAGGGCGAAGACCTGGCCGGCTGCATCCTGACCAAGGTGGACGAAGCTGCCAGCCTGGCGACGCCCCTGGATGCCATCATGCGCCACGGCCTCAAGCTGCACTACGTCTCCAACGGCCAGCGCGTGCCGGAAGATCTGCACCTGCCTAACCGGGCCTATCTGCTGCACCGGGCCTTCAAGGACCTGCCGGAAACCTCTCCCCATCGCTATGCCGGCGTCGAGCCTGCCCTGATGATGGCCAATGCGGGCCTGACCGGCACCTATGGAGGCCGTCGTGGCTGAATTCCGGGGTGACCAGGCGGCCGGGTTGCGCCGCCTGTTCGGGCGCGAGCAACTGCGGGTGGTGAGTTTTGCCGCCGGCTGCGAAGGCGTCGGCAAAAGCGTGGCCGTGGCCAATCTGGCAGCGGCCCTGGCGCGCCAGGGCAAGGAAGTCCTGATCCTGGACGAGAATACCGGCGCCGATAACCAGGCCGCCCTGTTCGGCGTGCCGGCCCGTTATGACCTGGTGCATGTGGTGAACCGGGAAAAGCCCCTGGAAGAGGTGCTGCTCGCCGCTGGTGCCGGCGTGCGCCTGCTGCCGGCGGCCCGGGCCGTGAAGAAGCTTTCCCGTTTTTCCCTGGCCCAGAAGCAGGCCCTGGTGGAAGGCCTGGCGGAGATGGAGCATCCGGCCGACGTCATCCTGGTGGATACGGCGGTGGATCATCCCCTGGGTTTCTCGCCCCTTGGCCTGGCGGCCCAGGAAACGGTGATCGTGCTCTCTGCCACCGGCTCCGCCATCACCGAGGCCTATGCCCTGATCAAGAAAATGAGCACCGGCTACGCCCGGCGCGACTTCCGCATCCTGGTGAACAAGGTCAAGGCCGCCGCCGATGCGGAAGCGATTTTCGACAACATTGCCCAGGTTGCCAGCCAGCGCCTGCACGTCAGCCTGGACTACAGCGGCTGCATCCCCCTGGACGATGCCCTGCGCCAGTCGTCCCGCCTGGCCCAGCCCGTGGTCACGGCGTTCCCGGACAGTCCGGCGGCCCGCAGCCTGCGCGGCCTGGCGGCCGACATGCTGCACTGGCCCCAGTCGGGTAGGGAAGGGGGCGGACTCGAACAATTCGTGCAACAGCTGCTACACTTGAGCCAACGCATTACGCCGAGCCCTATCCACGCCGGATAGCCCAACCGACATATGTATAACGCCGCTGGTCAGCTCGACAAGGAACAGCTCGTCCAGCGCTTCGCTCCTCTCGTCAAGCGCATCGCTTACCACCTGATGGCACGCCTGCCCTCCAGTGTGCAGGTGGAGGATTTGGTGCAGAACGGGATGATCGGTCTGCTGGATGCCATGAACCGGTTCGAGACCGGGCACGGCGCCCAGTTCGAGACCTACGCGGCGCAGCGCATCCGGGGGGCCATGCTGGATGGCCTGCGGGAAAACGACTGGCTGCCCCGGGGATTGCGCCGGGACCTGCGCCGTATCGAACAAGCCATCACCCAACTCGAACAGGAGCACGGCCGCGTGCCGACTGAAAAAGAGTTGGCCGAAGCCATGGACATGTCCCTGGCCGATTACCAGAAAATGCTGGGCGAAGCCCGGGGCCACCAACTGCTCTATTTCGAGGACTTCACCGAAGAGGGCGAGGAAGGCTTCCTGGAGCGCCACCTGACGGATCACGATGCCGATCCCCTGCGCCTGCTCGAGGAGCAGAGCCTGCGGCAGACCCTGGTGGCTTCCATCGGCGAGTTGCCGGAACGGGAAAAATTGATGATGGCCCTCTACTATGAGCAGGACCTCAATCTGCGGGAAATCGGCGAAGTCATGGGGGTGACCGAGTCCCGCGTCTGTCAGCTGCATAGTCAGGCCATCGCCCGCTTGCGGGCCAAGGTTCTGGGTGAGATTTCAGGAAAGAAGAAAAAACGCCATGGATAGCATAAGCATTATCGGTTTGCTCCTGGGGCTTGGTGCCATCATCGGGGGGCAGATTCTCGAAGGCGGGCACCTCGGCTCCCTGCTGCAGCCCACCGCCGCCATGATCGTGCTGGGGGGGACCTTCGGTGCCGTCCTGCTGCAGAGTCCCGTATCCACCGTGGTCCGGGCTTTCAAGATGCTCAAGTGGGTGTGGGTGCCGCCGGCGGTCAATCACGCCTGGATGATCAACAGCATTTCCGACTGGAGTCATGTCTCCCGCCGCGAGGGCCTGCTGGCCCTGGAGGGATTTATCGCCCAGTTGCGCGATCCGTTTATCCAGAAAGGGTTGCAACTGCTGGTGGACGGTGCGGAGCCGGAACGTCTGCGGGAGGTGCTGGAGGTGGAAATCGGCACCTATGAAGAGGAACTGAAGGCCGGTGCCAAGTTCTGGGAATCCGCCGGCGGCTTCTCTCCGACCATCGGCATTATCGGCGCGGTGATGGGTCTGATCCACGTGATGGAGAACCTGTCCGATCCCTCCAAGTTGGGGGCCGGTATCGCCGTCGCCTTCGTGGCCACCATTTACGGCGTCGGCATGGCCAACCTGGTGCTGATTCCCATGTCCACCAAACTGAAGGCTCATATTGCCCGCCTGGTGACCCTGCGGGAAATGCTGGTGGATGGCCTGGTCGGCATCGCCAACGGCGACAACCCGCGCATCATCGAGAGCCGCCTCCAGGGTTACGTGAGCTGATCCCATGGGACGCCGCAATAAAAAGCACGCGGACGAGCATGAGAATCTGGAGCGCTGGCTCGTTTCCTACGCCGACTTCATTACCCTGCTGTTTGCCTTCTTCGTGGTGATGTACGCCATCTCGTCGGTGAACGAGGGCAAGTACCGGGTGCTATCGGATTCCCTGATCACTGCCTTCAAGAACCCCTCCATCGTCGATGGGGGCGCCATCACGGTCGTGCCCAAGCGGACGCCGGACAGTGTGGTCAAGCAGATCGTGGTGAAGGAAGATCCCAAGGTCGTCGAGGCCAAACAGCAGCAACGGGACAAGATGCGCAATGTGGCCAAGGACATTTTTGCCGTCCTGGCGCCCCTGGTGCAGCAGGGCAAGGTCAGGGTGCTGGAAACGGCCCGTGGCGTCACTATCGAAATCAACGACAGCATTCTCTTCGCCCCAGGTCAGGCCCAGCTGGAACAGACCTCCATCCGGGCCATGCGGGCGGTCGGTGAGGTACTGGCGCCGACGGATTTCCCCATCACCATCGAAGGACATACCGACAACATTCCCATCCGCACCGCCCAATTTCCGTCGAACTGGGAGTTGTCAGCGGTGCGGGCCACCACGGTGCTGCGGTTGTTTGTCGATGCCGGCGTCGCTCCTACCCATCTGACAGCCATTGGTTACGGCGAAACCCGGCCGGTCGAGATGAATGAGACGGTGGAAGGGCGGGCCCGGAACCGGCGGGTCAGCATCCTGATTGATTCCATGCTGCCGGAAAAACCTGCCGTGGTCGCTCCGACTCCTCAGGCGCCCATGGCGCCGCCGGCCGGTGTTCCTCCTGCTTCGCCAGCGGGCATCGCGACTCCTGCCAGATAGAGGGCCTTGGAGTAGTAAAGTAAAGCGGGAGGGCTGGGGGCTCCGGGAACAGGGAGCCCGGAACCGGAGGTTCAGGCGGCGTCGATGATGCGCCGGCCACTTAGTTGGGTCGGTTGACCGTCGGGGCCGTAGAGATTGCTCTGGGGAGTGGTGGAGGTGGACAGCAAGGCGCTCAGGGTCTGTTGATTGTGCTGCAGGCGCATGGCAATCAGCTTTCCATTCAGCAGGTTGAGTTCCCTGGCTTCCACCACGGCGACTTTGAGGCTGTTCCACAATTGCTGAACGGCGAGATCCTTCGGGTTGCCCCGAATCCAGGCCTCTACGCCCGGGCGGTCGTTTTCCAGACCCGCACTTCTGAGCACGACGTTACGGGCTTCCCCGCTACGATTCAAGGTTTGCACTAAAGCAACCTTGGTGGCGCTGAGGGCCTCCAGGGCTTCGGTATCCCCGGCAGTCAAGGCGCCTTGCTCTTCCTTCAGCAGCTTGATGAAATCCCCCATCTGGGCAAGTTCGCCTTCCAACAGGGATTTGAGGGTCATCGTCGCTTGATTCATAGGGAGGAGGGCGGGCGCCGGATCAGGATTGGTCCTGCTTCCTCAGCAATTCTTGTGCCGAATTAATCAGGCGGTCCGCAATGGCGTCGGCGTTGATGGAAAAGCGCCCTTCTGCAATGGCCTGCTTGATAGCGGCTACCTTGGCATTGTCCACCGGGGCGTTGCCCTGCTCTTCCAGGGACTGCAGCCGTCCGGCGAAACTCAATTGCACATCCCCGGAACTGGCTTCGGTCTTGGTCTGTGGCTTGGTCGTGCGCTTCTGCGTATCAACCCCGGGGGTGCCGGCGGGCGCGAGAGACGATTCAATTTTCACGGCGAACCCTTTCAGGCTTTCATCTTGCTGGATTTAACGGCACAAACCTGCAGAAACTTTAGCGTTTTTTTGGTGTGGCTGATGGCATTGAATCTTGTCCGGCTGCGGCTAGTGGCCGATCTCAATGATGCCGCCGGGCCGGGCAATGCCGCTCACCGTTTGTCCGTTGGCCAGGCGTGCCTGGGCGATCTGACCTTCGGCTGCGTTGTTCATGGCGCGCCCTTCGCTGGTTACGGAAAAGCCCGAGCCACGAGACATGATCTTTACGGTTTGACCCTGTTGAACGACCAGCGGCGCCATCAGCATCTCGGCCCGCAAAGGTTGGCCGGCGGAAATGGCATTACGCAAGGTCTTGCCGACGGCCTGCTGTACATCTGTTACGACGCCGCTTGGTAATCCGGCCAGGTCGCCGCTCTGGGCAACGACATCATTGAGAGTGAGGGGTTGCCCGGGTGAGAGGGGGCGGGCGGCCACCAGGTAGTTGGCTGTGACGCTGACCTGGACCGGCACATAGATGCTCCAGCCGGCATCGCCGAGGCACTTTACCCCTACTGAAATACGCCCCCAGAGGCGGGCGCCCGGGGGAAGGAAGGCCTCAACCGCCGGGCAGGCGGCTAGCTGGGTGCGGCTGTTGAGAGGTGTGATGGTGTACTGGACCCGCCCCGGGAGCCCTTTGGTCTGTGTGCGGAGAAATTGGTCCACCGCGTTGATGACTACGTCCCCATTCTGCGTAGGCGTTTGGGCATGGGCATTGCCGATCTGCAAATGCAGGGTAAGCGCCAGCACTAAGGTGGGGATAAGGCCAAAGATTCTGAAAGGGAGCAGCATGTCGCTATTTTGCCTTAGGACAGGGAATGGCGGGGTACTCCAGGCGGCAAAAGTTGCCGAAACATGGCTGGTTGTTGCGCCCCCCTCTGCAATTTCTTGCCACAGAGGGGTGGTTTTGTGTGGCACGAAAAGTGCATTGCTAGCTCAGCTAATTATTTCCGGATGGCAGCCATGGTCAGCAAACTTGATCAAACCATAAATTTCAACCGCCAGGCGTTGGGGCTGCGTGCCTATCGCCAACAGGTGCTGGCTGCCAATATTGCCAATTCGGACACCCCGAATTTCAAGGCGCGGGACATTGATTTCAACTCTGCCTTGCAAAATGCCTTGGCCGGCAAGGGGCAGTCCGACCTGGGCATGAGTACCACCTCGCCCCGGCATATTTCTGGCACCAGCAGTGCAGGCCCCGCTTCCCTGATGTATCGCACGGTCAATCAGCCCAGCGCTGACGGCAATACCGTTGATATGGATATCGAGCGCGCCAAATTTGCCGAGAACGCTGTCCAGTACGAGGCGAGTCTGCAGTTCATCGGTGGTCAGTTCAAGACCATGTTGTCGGCGATTCAAGGCCAGAGCGGACAGTAAGGAGTCTAGTTCATGAGTATTTTCAACATGTTCCATGTGGCCGGTAGCGCTCTGACGGCCCAGTCTGTGCGTCTGAATGCAGTTGCTTCCAACATGGCCAACGCAGACAGCATTACCAGTGCCGATGGCACTCCCTATCGCGCCAAACAGGTGGTATTCGAAGCCACGCCCATGGGCAATGAGTCGGCCCAGGGAGTGAGGGTGAAACAGGTGGTGGAGAGTGCGGCGCCGCCCAGGATGGTTTATGACCCCAAAAATCCGGCCGCCAATGCCGAGGGCTATGTGTCCATGCCCAATGTGGATGTGGTGGAGGAGATGGTCAATATGATTTCCGCCTCCCGCTCCTACCAGAGCAATGCCGACGTAATGAATACGGCCAGAACCCTGTTGATGCGTACCTTGGCCATGGGCCAGTAACCCGATTTAGGAGAGCAACATGGCAACCAGTACTTCTTCCAATACCGCCATTACGGACCCGTATGCCTCTCTGAATGGCGTGGCGACCGATAAGACGACGAGCAAAAAGTCCACGACGGCTGACGACATCCAGAGCCAGTTCATGACCATGCTGGTGACCCAACTGCAGAACCAGGATCCGTTGAATCCGATGCAGAGCGCGGAAATGACCAGCCAGCTGGCCCAGATCAACACCGTCAGCGGCATTGAAAAGCTCAACTCCACCCTGGAGAAGGTTCTCAACATCTACGACGATGGCCAGTCCATGCAGGCGGCGGCAATGCTCGGCAAAAATGTCCTGGTGCCCGGCGGCAATATTGGCCTCACCGACGGCCAGGCTGTCGGTGGTTTCGAGTTGGAAAGCGATGCCGACAAGGTGGTGCTGACCATCAAGAACGCCGATGGCGTGGTGGTCAATAAAGTGGATATGGGAGCAACCAAGGCCGGTAGCCACCTGTATGCCTGGGATGGAAAGAATGAGGCCGGCACTGTCTCTGCCAATGGTGTGTACACGGTGACGGTGGAGGCGACCAAAGGCGATACCAAGGTCACGTCTCAGCCACTACAGGTTGGCACAGTTTCTGCTGTAGTCCGTGGGACCAGCGGTTTCCAGTTGGATGTGGGAACCGGGACCTTGATCAACTACGACGACGTTCGCCAGATTCTGTAAAGGCAGGAGAACAATATGGCATTCCAACAAGGCTTGAGTGGCCTCAACACTTCTTCCAAGGCACTGGACGTCATCGGTAACAACGTCGCCAACTCCAGCACTGTCGGCTTCAAGTCGGCGGATGCGCATTTTGCCGATGTCTACGCGTCGACCCTCGGGGCAGGTGGTGCCAACCAGGTGGGTATCGGTACCAACCTTGCAGGGATCGTCCAGCAATTTACCCAAGGCAACGTGTCCACCACCAACAATACCCTGGACATTGCCATCAACGGCAACGGCTTCTTCCGGCTCAGCCAGAACGGCGCCATCAGCTACAGCCGCAACGGCCAGTTCCACCTGGACAAGAACGGCTATATCGTCAATGACCAGAATCTGCGCTTGACGGGTTATCCGGCCGGCATGGACGGTTCCATCCGGCAGCAGAATCCGCAGGAGCTTCAGGTTACGGCCGATCTGCTGAAATTGTCGCCGGTGGCGACCGGCACCAGTACCGGCGGGGAGTATGCTGGCGCACAAGTTGCCGTCAATTTGAATTCTGATGCGCCCGCCAAAACCTGGGCTGTCGGGGCAGGTACGGTGCCGAATATTTCCCCGGATGGTTTTAACTACCAGACGGGTCTGACGATTTACGACTCCTTGGGAAATGCCCATACCATGACGATGTATTTCGTCAAGTCAGGCGTCACCCCCGGGGCGTGGGATCTCTATACCAACGTGGACGGCACTGCAATGGATGGTGCCGGCGATACGCCTAACTTGGCGACGCCAGTTTCCATTGTCTTTGACTCCAACGGTCAACTGTCAACGATCAATGGTACCGCTGTGGTACCTAACCCCGCGGCTGGCGGGACATTGCCCGAGATTCCGGTGTCCATTGATCTGGACCAGGTTGCAGCTAATCTGGGGCGCGTGAGCTGGGGGGCCACGAGCCCCATGACATTCAACCTGAACCTGGCGGGCACGACCCAGTACAGTGATGCTTTTGCAACCAACCGGCGGGTTCAGGACGGCTACAGCTCCGGCAACCTGGCTGGCCTGAATATCGGCAAGGATGGCGTCATCCAGGGCCGCTATAGCAACGGCCAGACACGCAACGTCGGTCAGATGGTGCTGGCGAGTTTCGATAATCCGAATGGTTTGCAGTCTATCGGTGGCAACCAGTGGATCGAAACCTCCATCTCCGGACAGCCGACGGTGGATGCTCCAGGCACCGGTCGTCTGGGGGAAGTGCAATCGAATGCGGTGGAAGAGTCCAACGTGGATCTGACGTCCGAACTGGTGAAGATGATTACCCAGCAGCGCAACTACCAGGCGAACTCCCAGACCATC
>Ga0074197_1000053_pt1 | contig 149942 bp, 129 predicted proteins | sample EPASupsiteSAE305_FD_64526 | JGI IMG/M metagenome (GOLD analysis project Ga0074197, IMG submission 64526) | Bioremediated contaminated groundwater microbial communities from EPA Superfund site, New Mexico - SAE3-05 reassembly with SPADES | ecosystem: Environmental > Aquatic > Deep subsurface >... | reverse complement strand
CAGGGTTCCTGATCGCCGCGAAACTAAAACCGTAGGTTTCACCTACGGCTATTATTGTTCAATCCACTTTCGTGGATTGACTCTTCAAGGTAAACAAGAGCTAAAAAAACAAAAGAAACAAAAGAAACAAAAAGAACAAAAAAAACGCCGCAGGCAAAGAACAAAAGAAACAAAAAGAACCCCCCCTCCCCTCCGTAAACCAAGCCCAACGGGCTGGCCATGTAACAACCCGGGGTGCAACGCAGTGTAACCCCGGGAGAACAAAAAGAATGCCGACTAAAGTCGTGCATCCCCGAAAATTTCATTTTCGGGACAAAAAAAACAAACAAGAACAAATAAACATCTAAACAAATAAACATCTAAACCAAAAGAACAAAACAAACGCCGCAGGCAAAGAACAAAGAGAACAAAAAAAACAAACAAGAACAATCCCGATCCCGATTGCCTTCAAACCAAAAAAGCCATAAACAATTAGCAAAAAACCTATGTTTTTTGTATCTTTACACCACAAAGTAAATTTTTATGCTGTCATTGGTTCAACAATTAAATAAGGTATATTTTTGGGATGTAAATTTCGAAAACTTAAACGAAATCAAATCCAAACGGTTAATTATTGAACGGGTTTTATGTTTTGGTAATCTTAATGAAATTAAGCTGTTAATTAATTTTTACGGAAATAAGGAGATTATCAACACCATCTGCAACCTTAATTATATTGATCCCAAAACACTAAATTTTTTAATGTTGCTTTTTAATCTACCAAAAAAAAGTTTTCGATGCTGCACAAAGAAACAGTCGATCCAAAAACCCTGGAATTAATTATTAAACTGCAAAGTAAAACTTACCTCAAAGACTTTTATCTGGTCGGAGGCACAGCTTTGGCTTTAAAAATAGGCCATAGAAAATCAATTGATATCGATTTGTTTTCGAATTTTGATTTCGATACGGAAGAATTATTAGAAAACCTTTCAAATGATTTTTCATTTCATCTCTTTTTTTCTGCTAAAAATACAATAAAGGGAAGTATAGATAATGTTCAAATTGATATATTAGCCCATCGTTATCCCTATGTTTGCGAACCAAAAACCATTGATCAGATTTCAATGTTGTCTGTTCCGGATATTATTGCCATGAAATTAAATGCTATTACTGTAAGTGGCCAACGGGTAAAAGATTTTATTGATCTTTATTACCTTCTTTATGATTATTCGGTTGAAGAAATGATCTCCTATTATAAACAAAAATACGCTCTTTTTAATGAAGTTAATGTTCTAAAAAGCATGACATGGTTTGATGATGTTGACACAAATGAATGGCCGATTATGATAAAAGATAATAATCTGAAATGGACTCAAGTGAAGAAAAACATTAATAGTCACGTTAGCAAATATTTAAAAAAACAATTTTAACGGATTCAACAATTTAAATATCAACCAAATACAATATTGTACCCGCTGTCCAGCGGGTACCTGTTTGCTACGAAACTAAAACCGTAGGTTTCACCTACGGCTATTATTGTTCAATCCACTATCGTGGATTGGCTCTTCAAGGTAAACAAGAGCTAAAAAAACAAAAGAAACAAAAAGAACCCTTCAAACAAAAAGGAATGCCGACTAAAGTCGAGCATCCTCGAAAATTTAATTTTCGGGACAAAAAAAACAAACAAGAACAAATAAACATCTAAACAAATAAACAAATAAACATCTAAACCAAAAGAACCAAACAAACGCCGCAGGCAAAGAACAATCCCGATAATTATCGGGAGAACAAATCAACTTTCCGCCAACCAAGCCCAACGGGCTGGCCATGTAATAACCCGGGGTGCAACGCAGTGTAACCCCGGGAGAACAAAAAGAATGCCGACTAAAGTCGAGCATCCTCGAAAATTTCATTTTCGGGACAAAAAAAACAAACAAGAACAAATAAACATCTAAACAAATAAACAAATAAACATCTAAACCAAAAGAACAAAACAAACGCCGCAGGCAAAGAACAAAAAGAACAAAATAAACCCTTCGAACAAAAAGAACATCCCAATCCCATCCCCTACCCAGCATCTAATCACCCCCCCACCCCCCTCTTGCAAAAACCCCGTTTTTAAACTATTTTTGACTCAATTATTTTCAACCATGAATTTGCCCCGACGGTTTAAAAGACTCAGCAGAAAGGAAAAGAAACTCTTTTTCAGAGCTTTCAGATGCCTGTTCGTGGCTTTCCTTAAAACATCCTTCCTCCCCATGAAAAAATATATCCTCTGCATGGGTACCGAAAATAAGGTCGTCAACTTTGTTCCGGATGAAAAAACGGCCGCATTCCTTGCTGATCTGAAACAGGCCATACGCCGTGCCGCAAAATATGCCCCCTTTAAATCAAAATGCCTGCAACAGGCCTACGCCGGCAAACTCATCCTCAACCGCGAAAACATTCCGGCTACCATTTTTTTTGGCGTGGCAAAGGATGATATGGGCGGACTAAAAGCCCACGCATGGCTCAAATCAGGCGATTTTTTTGTCTCCGGCGGCAAAGAAAGCCCGGCATTTACCGTTGTTTCGTTTTTTTCCTAATGTGGAGACGCAATATTTTGCGTCTCTTTGCCAATCCAATATTGCGTCTCTACATAAATATTATCCCCCACGGCGCCGAAGGCCCGGATTCATTACCCGCCGAATCAACAGCTGAAACCTGATATTCATATTTTTTTCCCGGTCTGGCCGATTTGTCAGTAAAAACCGTCTCCCCTGCCCCTATCGCATTTTTATTCAGCAAAACCTTTCTCCCCTCTTCGTCCGTGCGCCTCAGATAGTACCCCGCCGTTTGCCCTGTACGGTCGCCAAGCCACCGCACAACTACGCCTTCCTTTTCTGCTTTTACCTGAGTGATCACCGGCTCCGGGGGCGCCATTGTATCAGGCAGTCGCACCGCCACCGTATCCGACAGCGTGCTTTCGTTAAACGATGAATCTACCGCCGACACACTATAAACCATGGTGGTCTTCATTCCGGCTCTTAAATTGTCTGTATACCTGCTTTCTTATAACGGCTTCACTGTTTGTCTGATGAGCTTCCCCGACATGCTTGTGCCTCTGTACACATGGTATCCCGCAAGGTCTGATTCGGTGCTTGCGCTCCAGGTAAGTATGACGCTGCTGTTTTCGGTACCGGCACTCAGCGACAAAGGTGATAACGGTTCGCGGGTGTCCCGGATATCCAGTATCTTCGGAAAGGAAGTCACCTCTCCTCTTTTTTCAAATCGTACCCGGATTTTAAAATAATATTTCCCGGGCTTCTCAAATTTCAGGGTATCAATTCTATTAAACAACGAAGCATCTCCGGATTTAAAAACCTTATAACCGCTCCCGTTTTCTGAAACCAAAAACTCATAATCCGAAAATTTTTCTCCTGAAAATTGCCATGAAACTGTTGCCGAAAGATGGGCATACTGCTCCGATAATATGGTGATTTTACCCAAATTGCTTGCGGGTTTGTATATTTCAATGCAGACTGCCGAATCTCTCAGAAAATCTATACTCCCGGCATCAACGGTGTTCCCGAAATAATCAATGCACACCAGCCGGTAACACACCGAATCTCCGTTGCAAAAACCGGTTGAATCTGAATAAAATAATGGCGGATATACCAGCTCTCCATTTACGTTTTTAACTTTTGAAACGATCACGGGCAATGCATTTATTTTTTTAAATGGCGATTGGTTTAACGACCGGTAAATATCTGCAGCAAAGTATTTTTCCTTCTCCGGACGCCATTTAATGTTCACCGCTTTTTCTTCCCGGGTAAGCTGAACTTCTTTTGGAAACATGACTTCTGGCGGTTTCCCGGAAATGATTTCCTGCGGATTGCCTATCTGAATTTCTTTTCCTCCCCGCAATCCGGTTACTTTATAAAAATAATCTGTTCCCCCGGTGCAAGAGGTGTCAACATACATCATTCCCAGGTACCGGGCAAAATCATTGCTTAAAACCGCTTTAATAATCAGAGAAATTTTTACAAATCCCCTGAAATTTTCACTGCTGATGGCGTCTGCAAGCTTTATGTAATCCTGAAGCGTACTGTCATTTTTAAACTCAATGGCGGCCGGAACTGTTGCTCCCTTTTTTACAACAACAGGGTTAAGCAGAATATAGTCCTCTTTTCCTTTTTCAGCTCTGTAAATTCTGAATCCATCGTAAGCCAGCAGATTTTCTGTAAACCATTTTACCATCACCTCTTCCGGATTATCGCGGCTTGTTCCAACAATAATTTTTTCCTGAGAAAACAGGTTTGTGACGCTAAACAGCAGCAATAACAGCAGGTATTTTTGTTTTTTCATTGATTAAAGTTTGATGAAAATGTTTCCATTGGCAGTGTTACCCTCAATCCAATTGTTTAAGAAAACTCATTTCAAAATCAGCGCTGATACACAGGATTGTGATTTCTCCGGCAAGCCTTCCCTCAACCTTTATGGGTTTCGGGTCAAAAATTACTCCGGCCGACCCCGAAATATAAGCTTCAGCCAGCGTCCATGTTCCCGAGTCATCTCCTCTGGTCCAGTCGGCCCCGATTCCCGCCCAGGCCTCTGCCCAAACCGATGCCTCTTTTATCCTGAATACCGGATTGTATTGAACCTTTGCAGCTATTCCTGCCGCGGCATAAAATCCGGCAAACGGTGTTACTTTATAGGCGCCTATTGATATGGGGTTGGGCGTGCGTGCCATGGCCGAAAATGACAATCCCAGTCCGATTTCTGCATCTGTCTGTGTTAAATTTAGCCAGCCCGTTGGCGCCCAGCCTGTGCATCCGGGGAGAAAAACCACTTTGTTTTCGGGCGATCCCACCCGCAAAGACCATTCTCCGGGTTTCACATCTACCGCCATATCTGCCGAGGCACATAAGCCCGGATTGTTGATCTCAACTGCCGCCAATCCCAGAAAATGGTCGCTTTCGGAGTTGTAGCTGAAATCCAGACTGCCTTTGACAACGGCACTGTTGTCGATGGTGAGGAGTTGCGGGTTCGGACTTTTTGCCTGAACATTTCCCGAAAATTCCAGATCATAATTCCCCGATTCCTGCACCACAACAGTTGTCCCTGCTTCAATCCTCAGATTGTGTCCGGCATTCACTGCGTCAAAAAACACCATGTGCAAACCGGCACCAAAATTTACTGCGGCATCCGGAATTATCCCTGTCTCTGGATCATCTGTCATGTGCTTGTAAAGTCTGCCACAAACGCCCATGAGCTTGACCGGACCTAATAAAAGCGGCTGGGTCAATGGTTTGGCCTGCGGAGTTATTGGTCCGCCCGGATTTGACAATCCTCCCGGCTCTACCTGACAAAACCAGTATTCCGTTTCGGAATTTTTTCCGGAAGTATAAATTCCCCTGATGGAAAACCCTTTTTGGGCAGAGGGAACCTTTACAAAAAAGTCCATGTCGCCGCGCCAAACATCACCGAAAACAGGATCGTCGCTGATAAAATTTACCGTTCCTGTTATGTCAACAACGGACGAGCTGATGGAAATGTTTGTGGGATCCATGGCCAAAATACCCGATAAATCGCCGCTGGCAATGCGCGCCCCCAGATTGTCAAAATTAAGGTCAATATTGTCGGCCAGCAGATTCATCAGCTGTTCTCCCGCAATAGCCTCAAGCAGTGCAGCAATCTCATCGGCATATTGCGAAGCGAGCTGTGCAATGTAATACGTGATTTTTTCGGCCACATCACTTTTGATGTTGTTCCAGATATTGTTGAGGTTTATTCCCTGTATTGCATCGCTGACCAGACCGGCAACGCAATTTTCCCATCTTCCGGTCTCAAAGCAGCCGTCGAAAAAACCGGTGGAAATGCTGTCGATAAAATCAACCGGAGAGAAATCGGCGGGCGCACCGGCAATGAATTTCATGGCGTTTGCTGTCACAAAATTTTTCAGTTGTATGGTTATGTTGTCACGGATGTTTTCGTTGATGAACGATGAAACCGGAATGGAAATATTGTTGTTTACAGATGCGCTTACCGATCCGCAAAGCTCCATGGCTGTGTTGTTTCGGCAGGAGGCAATTACCTCTCCGATGATAGCCTCAACTTCAATTTTATCGTTTTGGAGTGCCTGGATGAGCTGATTTTGAATTTCAGAAAAAACCACGTCCAGTTTTTCACCAATCTGCCCACAGGCAAGTTGATTGAACCCCTGAATGCGTGTGTCAAGCATTTCGTTCAGCTGCTGTGCCTTGGTGTCAATAAAAGTGTTTACCGGTTCAAGAAGCAGCTCAACCGTGGTTTCAATAAGCAGACTTTTGTAATATTTTAGTTTTGTTTCCAGTGAACTTTTTTGTGCCGGGTTTAAATGGAGGGAAAAATTCCGTATCAACTCCAATGTCTCTGAAAACTCCGGGGGCATTGAAATTTCTATGTTTCCGTAAAATTCGAAAAGATCCGTTTCCTCCGATGCAATTTCCTGTGCTGCAGGAAAACCGGTCATTATTTCATCACCGGTGGAATAGGAGGCAGTATCTGAAAAATCCATGGAGATATTTTCTGATGAAAGACTTTGGAGCAGATCATTCTGCACATCATTCAGGTCTTCGTTTGCTGATTCGATGGCAGCAATCTCATCCTCATATCCGTTGGTCTGATCAATGGCTGAAGTGTCCACCGACACCTCTGTCCCGTCATCCTGAAGCAGGGAGTTTTCAGCGATGCTGTAGAGGTTTATCTCGGGCTGGCCATCCGGACCGGTAACGTCGTTGCCCAAATTGATGCCGCAAACCAATCCCAGTGAATAGTATTTTCCCGATCTGCCGCAGCCAACCGCCCGGGTAATTACCTCATAATCGCCAACATTTCCTGTCACCTGCTCGGCAAGGTTAATGACTCCGTCCGGCACAATAAATCCCGCATTTCCGTTTCCCCAGATCCGAAGGTTGCTGATGTTTTCGATGGTAATGTTCAGTGCCGGCCAGTGCAGTGAAATATCCGTATCCAAAAGGCAATGGTTTTGAAAAACAGCTCGGGTAACAGTCAGATTGATTTTCTGGTCCTCGTTTTCCGGATTGAAACAAAACTGCAGGTTTCCGGGCAGATTGGTAAGATAGCCATCATAAAAGCCATTGTCGGTAAGCGGAATTCTGAACCTGAATTTTTCTGAAATGCTGTAAAAGGGTACTTGAATGTTTCCGCATAATGCCCCTTCAGAAAGAACGTTGTTTTCGATATTGAAAAAGATACTGTCGAGCACACCCGAAAAACTGTTGAAAAATACCGGCGGATCATTGATCTTCGTCAAAACAGCGCAACTCAATCCATCCTGGTCAAGGAAAGCAAAAGCCTGATTCTTCTGGCTTTCAGAGATCGTGCAGGAAAACGGTGAATCAAAAACCAGCTGGTTTTCCAAATCGGCCAGCAGGGGACAAATGATGCTAAAATTATTAAAATACAAACCCTTCCATGTTTCATTCCCCGAAAATTTACCCGGAGATTTCCCGCTGTCAAAATCAAAAACTGTTTCGCCGGGATTGAGGCAAAATCCGGTTTCGGAAACAAGCCTGATGCCTTTTTGAAGCTCCCCTGCACTGCTAAAATATACCAGATTGGGCGCATTGCTGAACCTGACGGTCATGGTGTCCTGATTGCCGGCAAAAACCCTGTACGATTCTGTTTTTCCGGTCAGATGCAAGGCAAAACTATTTCCGGTAAAGGTTATCCGGGAGCTGCTTTCAATCTGCCAGTTGAATCCCGAAGGAAAAGTCATGTTATAAGATCCGTCATCCACAGCAGTGGAGCCGTATATTTTAAGTTCGTTATAGCTGAACCATTTTTTTGTTGCGGTTATTTTCGCCTTGGATCCGGGAGTTACAGCATGTGGAAAATTCATTTCGAAATGCCCGCTGATCCTGAAATTCTGGTTATCCAGACAAAAAGAATCGGGAACAAAAATGCCGGCAGGATTTTTTGAGTCTTCGGGGTTAACCGGAATATCGTTTACCGCAGTCACTTTTCCGCTTATCACACCGCTTTCCAGCAGATACAGTCCGGAATTTTCAGAAATTCTGAGATCATGGTATTCCACTTCCTGCATGGTTCCCGATGATGTGATTTTTACCAGTCCCTTTCCCGAAAACTTCTCTGCATCTGCGCTGAAAGTCCGGGTAACAGTAACAAGTTGATTTCCTGCATAAAACTGATCAATCATGGGCGGACCGGTGAACGTTCTGATTTCGCTTGAGGCCACTTCTTCGCCCTGCGTAAAGGCTTTTACCTGCCAGGCATATTTGGCAAGGGCGGTAAACATCGTGTTGGTTACATGAACGTTTTCGGAATGAATAACCGTTGGCCCGATTTGCGCTTCAGCCCAGAGAATGTTTGTCTGGATGGCCATAAGAGAGTCCGATTCAAAAATCACAATTTTCAACCGGTAAGTCAGTTCCTGTCCGGATACCACATTATCCGGAGCAGTCCAGCGAAAAACAGGCAAATCATTTTTCATGAATGAATAACCTTGTCCGGGCTCAATAAGACCAATATTTCCCCCGGTGGGATACCCGTAACAAAACCAGCAGGCCTCACTGTATCCGTTGTTGGCAATGATGTTTTGATTTAGCTGATCAACCGCTCTGATTCGGAAGGTGTATTTTTTTCCGCGTGAAAAAACGAGGGAAGGATTTGGGAGACTGTAGGAGGTTGCTGCGAGGGGCTCAGATTCATAAACTTTCAGCACCTGGTTAAGATTTAAGGCCTGAGACGGGTCAGAAACAGTACCGGTAATTTCAAAAATCTCCAGTGAATAACTCAGCGGATTTGCAGGGTCATTGATAACCGGATTTGCCTGCTGCCACTGAAAAAACAAAGAAGGCTCCGTGGTATTGACAACATTACCGGCCGAAGGAAACACACACACAGGGGGATCGCCCAGCTTCAGAAAGGCACCAGAGCAAACGGTTTCAGAAAGTTTTTTATTGCTGTTATAATCGTAAACGGTAACACACAGGGAATAAAATCCCTCGGGAAGTTTCATGGGCATTCCTGAGGTTTTATCCACTCCGGCCGCCACCGTGTTTGAAGCAAGAAAATACTGTTCCATTTCGGACTTTGAAAACACATAAGCCACCCCGGGGTAAAGAATGGCGGGTTGCTCAGGAACATATCCGGGGTTGGTCCTGACCAATACCGCTGTGCTTTCCAGAGTAATTTCAAGTCTTACAGGCCACGAAGGTTCGCTCAGATCCTTTAATGTGGCAGTTACGTTAATATTGCCGCCTCCCGTTTTAAAATAATCTGAAGGAAAAACCGAATAGGGCGGCAACCAAGACAATCCGGCTTCAACCGGAAAAACCTGAGAAAAACCTGAGAAAGAAAGGAATATCAAAATTAATAGCAAGCTGTGTTTTCTCATATTAAAAAGAAATTTTAAGGTACACATTAAACTGGGTGATGTTTCTGAAAGGGGAATTGCCCGTTTTGAAAGATTTTGAAAAATCCGCCCCCAAAGCAGATGATTTTATCAGCTGATAGGTAAATCCCGCACGGATATTATATAAACACGCTGTTTCAGATTCGCGGAGTATGCTTATGACATCCGAAAAAGTGACAGAACAGTTCAGTTTTTTTTTGAAAAGAATTTTTCCGGCCGTTAACGAAGGAATACAGGTAAAGCTTTGGCTTTGATCGTTATCCATTTTGTTTCCTGAAATCATGGCATTGAGGTTGAAGCCTGACTTTTTGAATGACTTAACCTGCGACAGGGACATGGAAAAAATTCCGGTTTCATTTTGAGCCCCATCCCTTGCTGCAGTTGCCTTTTGAAAAGAAGTAAAAAAACTGAAAGCCGACTTTTGAGTTTCATTTTCTGAGGAAGAATTGAAAGAAACAGAGTAGTTTTCGTTAACCTGAAAATACCTGATCGAATCAGTCATTTCAATGCGTGCAGGAACCAGGTTTGATGAATAATTGGAATAGCCGAGCGCTGCAGATTTGCCCTTGCTGATGTTCCAGGAAATATTTGCCCCCGAAATATATTTCATTCCGGTTGATTCCAGAAGTTTATCCAGGTTGTTTCGCTGGATTCCCGTATTACCGGAAAAATTTACTTTGTTTTTAAAAAATGCCCTGGCAATATTTAGGGTATAAGATTCCAGATCATTTGAAACATAAGGTATTCCAAGCGTTTTATATCCCGGATCAATATGCCTGAAACCCAGTCCGACAGTTTGTTTTTTCATCCTGATTTTCAAATCCGAAACAAATACTTTTTTGAATCCCGTGGCCGGATATTTTGCGAATCCGGGGAAAAAGCTGTTCGCAAAAACCCCGTTGTTTGATGCTTCTGTATTAACAAGGATGTTTTCATTCAGGGCGCTCAGAGCCAATTCATTTGACCAGTTAAGGTTTTTCAGAATGTTGGATTTGGAGGTAAAGCTTATGCACAGGTTGTCGGCCGGACCTATATTCAATCCCGGGGGTAAATTCTCTGTTTTTGTGAGATCAAAGGCCCTGAACAGGATTAACTCAACACGATTCTTTTTGCCTTTCAAAGCAATTTTGCCGGCATATCCCCGCCGGTCGAAAAACGGATGGATATTCAAATATTCCCGGTCAATATCTTCCATGGCAACATTTTCATAATCCTCGGGCTTTTTGAACCGTCCGTATAAAACTGTAAACTCGTACCATTTTCGGTTGGGCTTGTATTCGATGGCCCCGCCCAAAAAGGTAGTCCCCGAAAGAGTAAATCCCGACAGGGCCAGAGTCCTGTAACCCCCGTGAACCGTAAGGGATTTGTAGCACGGACTTATTCCGTACTCCTTGTACTCCGGACAGTCAACTCGTTTTTCCTGTTTGGTATAGGTTCCGGAAAGCGGCACATCAACCAGACCATAAAAATTCAGGTTCACATTGCCTGATAGAAAATAATTCCATGGATTATTTTCTGTCACACCATCCCCAAAAACCATATACCCTTGCCGGGCAGTAAAATTCCCCCCGAAAGTCAGCGGCTTGTTGTTTTTCACGGATGAAATATCCTGAGACGCGGCCATTGCCGTAATAAAAACCAAAATCACAAAAAGAGTCATTGCCGGTCCCGCTTTTTTGTCAGTCCTCATTTAAACCCCTTTTTAATGATCCTGTAAGCACTTTTATTTTCGGCAAACCATTCGTCCGTTTTCTCCATGATTTCCCTTCTGCTGCCCATTAAACCGCCTCCATTATCCCTTTCAACCGGAAACCCTTCCACGTGTTCGCTGAGATCATTCAGAATTTTCAGTGAACAAAGCACCAAACTTTCCGAATCAGGATTGCCGCATGAACAATAGGTTTTGCCTTCAAATACCAGGGAAAACAGATAATCATAAATATTCCTTGAGCAGGAAAAAAGCAATCCGGGCAAAACCTCATAAACAAAATCATCATTCACCGTAAGAATTTTTACAGAACCAAGGAGCAAATCCTCATAGGTTTTTTCCCCGCATCTGACAAGAGAAATCAGGGCATACCATTTTTCTTCCGGAGTCAGTGTTCCGTTATTCCACAAAGTTTTTATTTCGGCGATGGTATTGATATTGCCGGTCAATCCGGCAAGCAGCAGCAGGTATTTTCCGGGATGTCCGGATTTCCTCAGCATCATGCAAACCGAGTCGTGGGCAGCGTTGTCGAAATCATCCTGAAAAAACAGCAGCAGTTTGCGCCGGCAGATGTTTCGGATACCGGCATTAACATCATTATATCCGGCCAGCAGAGCCGTCACTGTTTTCCGGCGTGTTTCAGCTTGTCCGGATTTTAATCCCTGCGATGCCAAAAGAAGAAAAGCATTTTTTCGCACCATAAGGAAGGTATCTGCACAATAATGCAGCAAAGCCTTTTGAACCCGCTGTTCGTTTTTTTGCAAAAAAAATGATTCCGGCACAGCCGGATTGTTTCCCCCGGAGATTCCTATAAAATACCGGTCAATTTCAGCTGATTGGGAAAAAGAACGACTTAATATGTTAACAACAAATACTAAAATTAAAACGAAATTCCTGTTCATACCGGATCAATATGATTACAAAACAATAATTTACAGTTATACCAATTGTAATTATAAAACAGTTTGGACTGTTTTATAATTTTACAATGGTTAATACTCGAAATGCAAAACAAAATAATTAGTCAATGAACTATTTTATAATTCATTTCGGTATTGTTTAACCACCATTATTTCATCAATCCGGATACAGGCGCGGGAAAAGAATAAAATAATTTATTGTAAAATAAATAATAAATAATTAAACAACCAAATGATTATGGTAAAATTAATGATGGTGCCTGTTGTTTGATTAATCTGCCCTTTCAGGGCGCGGGGTATATTCACATTATTACCCGAGGCGCTGCCATCGGGCTGAATTGTGCTGCCCTTTCAGGGCGGGGATTACCGTTTGGTAAAAGATTATTTCAAACATCAAAATTATAAAAATTTAATCTTTTTATTATACAATATATTTTATTATATACATTTGTGTGTTTTTAAAAATAAACAAAACTGATTTAAAACGATGAGTTCAAACGCCCTGAAAGGGCAGGTAAAACAACAACTATGTCACAATCATTATCAAAATTATTTGTTCATATTATTTATCATATTAAAAACAAAAACGCATACATCCGTAATGAGGAAAAAAACGAACTGTATTCATATATAGGTAAAATCACTAAAGACTTAGATTCTATTCCCATTTTAATAAATGGTGTAGAAAACCACGTCCACATTTTGTGCGTGATGTCTAAAAATATTGCCCTCTCAAAACTCATTGAAGAGATAAAGAAAAACAGCAGCAGGTGGATAAAAAAATTTGGTCCACATTATTCGTATTTTGAATGGCAAGGTGGTTATGGTGGTTTTTCAGTTAGTCCTTCCATTTGTGAAAAAACAAAAAAATACATTGAAAATCAGGAGGAGAGGCACAAAAAAATATCGTTCCAAGAGGAATATTTATTGTTTTTAAAAGAATATGGTATTGATTACAATGAGAAATATTTGTGGACGGATTGATTTCATGGCGCGTGGGTCAATCGTATGATAACCAACAATTGTCAAACAAACTACTCCTCCCTCACATACTCGAATTTCATTCCCCTTTGTTTTAGTTCAAAGGATTTTTCTTCCACATTAAAAGTCATGACCACCCCGGCTTTTCTGTTTTCAAAAACATTTTTATCAATGGCTGTCAGCTCAAAGGAAGGTTGTCCTGTTGCCTGGGCGACCAGAATATTTTCATCCCGTGTAACGGTAATCTTCATGGCCAGTTTTTTAGAATTGTAAACCCCGGTAAAAACATCCAGTTCTTCGGCAGAAAGTTCCACCATTTTAAACTCAGGAACATCAAAGGGTTTACCAAAAACCGCACACAATACCGTAATGGAAATATCATTCATGTTGCAATTCAATCCGTTTGAAACTATGGCAAAAGAAACGCTGTCGGATGAGAAATATGAAAATACCGAGTTAAAACCATCTATTCCGCCCGTATGACCAAACCCTTTTTTATCGTAAAAAGGTATCTGAAACAGTCCGTTCCCATAATGGTCGGTGATGGTTTTCATAAACTCCAGGTGCTTTTGTGAAACCAACTTGCCCGTAAACAAAGCTTCGGCAAAAACATTAATGTCCGCAGCAGTCGAAACCAGCGCACCAGCGCCAATGGGAATCGACATGTCTGTCTCGTTTTCGGGCAGCCACTTATTCTTTTTGCGGAAATAAGAAAACGCCTGATTGTTTTCGGTGTTAATTTTTCCTCCGTACCTGGTGTTTTTTAAACTCAACGGCTTGATAATCTTTTCCTCCAGAATCTCGGAATAAGTCTTTCCATAAGCCTTTTCAAGTATCAGACTTAATAAAACAAAATTGGAATTGCTGTAAGCCGGACCTTTACCCGGTTCAAAATCGCTTCCCCCGGCGGCAATAATTTCGACTAATTTTTCACGTGTAACGGGATCCACATTCCATTTGAGATATTCGGGATCATCCGTAAAGTTATGAATACCGCTTCGATGGTTTAACATTTGGGCCAGCGTTATTTTTTTAGCATTGGGAATGGCGGGGAAAAATTTGCTGAGTTTTAGGTTCAGACTAAGTTTTTTTTCTTCAACGGCTTTCAGCACCAAAACGGAGGTATAGGTTTTTGAGATTGACCCGATCCTGAATACTGTTTCATGGTTGTTTGCTATTTGCTTTTCCACATCTGCAAAACCAAGAGAATTGCTGTAAATTTCCTTTCCGTTTTTTGTTACAGAAACACTGCCCATAAAATTCCCTGAAGCTTCAACAGAGGCGAAATATTCGTCCAGTTTTGCTTTTTCAAAAACCTGCGCAATCGTTGCATGCATGGTAAAAAGCAGCAGCATCAATAAAAAGAATTTTCTCATTTTTTTAAAAATTCGTTAAAAAAAAAAGGCAGGGTAAATGCCCTGCCTCTTTCCTGTTTAGTACGTTACTTATTTCCGTTTTTCATTTCCTTTTTAATAAACTGGTCAAGCGCCATAGTCATTGATGGAGCCTGAGGCATGGGGGCTTCGATATCAAGTCTCAGCTTTGCATCAACAACAGCTTTTGAGGTTGCCGGACCGAAAGCCGCAATTTTAGTGTTTTCCTGCTTAAATTCCGGAAAATTCTGAATTAATGATTTGATACCTGACGGACTAAAAAACACGAGCACATCGTAATCGATCTGGGCTATATCCGATAAATCGCTGCTCACGGTACGGTAAATAACCGCTTCGGTGAAAGTGATCTTGCTTTTTGACAGTTTTTGGGGGATTTCTTGTTTATGGATATCGGAAAGCGGAAGCAGATATTTTTCTTCCTTATGTTTCATGATAATGTCCATAAGTTCCTCAAACTTGCTTTTGCCGTAGAAAATCTTCCTTTTTCTGTAAACGATATACTTCTGCAGATAAAAAGCCGTAGATTCAGAAATGCAGAAATATTTCATGGTATCCGGAATAACCACCCTCAGCTCTTCACAAATCCTGAAAAAATGATCAACAGCAGTCCGGCTGGTAAAAATAACCGCGGTATGCTCTCCAATATTTATTCGTTCCTGTCTGAATTCCTTTGCAGATATGCCTTCCACCTGGATAAACGGCCTGAAATCAATCTGCAGGCAGTATTTCTTTGCCAGTTCGTGGTAAGGCGACTTGTCTGTAGTCGGCTCAGGTTGCGAAACTAATATCCTTTTGATCTTCAAATTGATACCGGTTAATTATTAATACTTACGTGCCTTTTTCAATTCAATAATAACAATTTATACAGAACCGCGAAAGGTAGAATTTCAAGGGTACAAAGGTACAAAATCATATAAAATAATGAAACACCTGACTTAAAACAAATTTGAAATCCTCTGAAAATTCTCAAAACAACTGATAATGTGAAGATTAGAAATCCGCTGTAGATCAGAATTTCTTTTGTGTCGGAAGGCATGTAAGCCATACCGGTAAGCAATGGAAACAGTATGATACCGAATAACTTATGATATAAAAAAATCTGATGGATATACTCGTCGAAATATTTACCGGCTAAAAATAGCGTCCCCAGTATTTTATAAACAACAAACTTTAAGATGTAAATAAGAACAATAATTCCACAAACCGCAAAAAAACTAAGGACAGAATTATTTCCAAAAGGATAAATTTCGTGAAAATGAAGGATCAGATGGATAAAAAAGCTCAGGTTTATCACAAATACCATGTTAAGTAGTAAGGCCGCACGCTGTGTTAACGAGTTTTGCTCCAGATAAACCTTGTGTGAGAGCTGGTTATCGACCGCGGCCATGAAGAATTTCTTTAATTCCTTATTAAAAAACAGTCTGATCCATCCCAGCATCATAACCGTAAACAGTAAAACACCCAGATACCAATCCTGTTTAAATTGCATTCCATCGCCTTCAATCATTCTGGTGATGGGATTGTCCTCCTTTTTCACAAGCATGCTGTCGGGAACGGTAAAAACATTTTCATTTGATTTAATTACCGTGATTTCTTCTCCGGGCAGACTATCAGCCGGCATTTCGTTGTAAAAATGAAGTACCGGAAAAGTTTTTTCCTTTTGCCGGGATAAAATCTGGCCGGGTTCCACCAAATATTTTTTATGATATAAAGAATCCTTGGTGATTTTTGTGAGATAATTGTAATATTTCCGCAACTCAGGAGTCAGCTGTTCATTTTGTTGCTGTCTGTCTCTTCTTAATTGTTGATTATCAGGACTTTGTAAGGCCATTCCCGATTTGTAATTACTGTTTATCCCGTTGTTTTTCAAAATAGTCTTTAATTATTTGTGCTTTTTTCTTACCTGAAATTTCCGCAATTTGTTCCAGGGTTGCTGCTGAAATATTTCTTACGGACCTGAATTTTTTCAGCAATAATTCTGCCGTTTTTTCACCTATTCCGGCAATTTTTTCAAGCTCAGAGGTCGTAAATTCCGAACTTCTTTTATTCCGGTGAAAGGTAATCGCAAACCTATGTGCCTCATTTCTAATCTGTTGTATTATTCTGAGGGTTTCCGATTTTTTGTCCAAATATACCGGAATTTGGTCATTCGGGAAATATATTTCTTCGAGTTTTTTTGCAATGCCTATTACAGCTACTTTTCCCATCAATCCGAGTTCATCAAGAATTTTAACTGCCGCGCCCAATTGCCCCTTTCCGCCGTCAATAATAATTAATTGTGGAAGTGGCTCATTTTCATCTAATTTACGACGATATCGCCTGAAAACAATTTCTTCCATGGATGCAAAATCATCGGGACCGTCGACCGATTTTACATTAAAATGCCGGTACTCCCTTTTTGCGGGTGCGGCATTTTTAAACACGACGCAGGAAGCCACGGGATTTGTCCCCTGAATGTTTGAATTATCGAAGCATTCCATTAAAACAGGCAATTCCTTTAATCGAAGATCGCTTTTTATACGCTCCAGTTTTCTGGTAACCGGAGGAATTTTTTCGGTTGTTTCTGCCTTTTTTCTTTTATCGGCTTTATAATACAATACATTTCTCATTGAAAGGTCGAGCAATTTTTTCTTATCGCCCATTTTTGGGACATGAAATTTTGCTCCGGACAATGCCGGTGAAAGTTCAAAAGGGACTATTATTTCGGCTGCATTGCTGAAAGTTCTTTCCCTGATTTCGGCTATGGCAAAAAGCAATAAATCTTCATCCGATTCATCAATTCCAAGTTTCATTTCAACCGCATGCGCTTGAATCACTGAACCATTTACCACTTTCAGAAAATTCACATAGGCAGTTGATTCGTCGCGGGTAAATGAAAAAACATCCACATTTTCTATGGAGGAACTTACAATAGCCGACTTACTTCTGTAATGCTGAATTTTCTCTATTTTTTCTTTTATTTCCTGTGCTTCTTCAAATTTTAGTTCTGCCGCCAGTCGCTTCATTTTTTCCTTTAATGTTTCCAGGACCGCGCCCACATGTCCTTTCAGGATATTTCTTATTTGGTCGATCTGACTGTCATAATCAGGTTCCGTTTGCAACCCAATGCATGGAGCCTTGCAGTTTCCGATATGGTATTCGAGGCAGACTTTAAACTTTTTTTTATCAATGTTTTCTTTTGTGAGATTCAGTGTGCACGATCTGGTTTTATAAACCTGAGTGATAAAATCGAGGATGGCATTTACCATGGGAACGGAGGTATACGGACCAAAATACTGATCCTTTCCTTTTTGCACGGTGCGTGTTTTAAAAACCCGGGGAAATGGTTCGTCGGTAACACAAATCCAGGGAAATGTTTTATCATCTTTGAGCATCACGTTGTACTTGGGCTGATGCTTTTTCACCAGGTTGTTTTCCAGCAACAGTGCATCCGATTCGCTTTCTACCACAAGATGGTCAATCCTGTGAATCTGCGAAACCAGTATTCGTGTTTTAGCATTGTTATGGTTTTTATTAAAATACGAGCTGACCCGTTTTTTCAGGTTTTTGGCCTTTCCGATGTACAAAAGTTTTCCTTCGGAATTATAAAACTGGTAAACGCCCGGTAATCCGGGCAGATTTTTCAGATCGGTATTTTTTTCATCTGTCATCTGCGATCAGAATTCAAATAAAGAAGTGACTTCCGATACTTTTTCAAGTTCTTTTCTTCCGTCAAGAAAAGAGAGTTCGCAAATAAAATTAGTATATATTTTTTTTGCACCACAAAGATTGATCAGCTTTATTCCGGCCAAAGCGGTTCCCCCGGTAGCCAGCAAGTCATCGTGCAGCAGAACCACGTCATCTTTTGTAATGGCATCTTTATGCATTTCTACTTTTCCTTCGCCATATTCCAGTGAATAAGAAACCTCCCAGGTATCAGCGGGAAGTTTACCCGGTTTGCGAACCGGAACGAATCCTGCATTTAGTTTATAGGCGATAATTGAGCCCAGAATAAATCCCCGGGATTCTATTCCCACAACCTTTGTAATCCCTTTGTTTACGTACATTTCAGCAATGGCGTCGGCCATATAACGGAATATTTCAGGGTCTTTCAAAGCAGTGGTAATATCTTTAAACATGATGCCTTTTTTCGGAAAATCGGGCACATTTCTAAATGAATTTCTTACATCGTCGATTGTAATTTTTTTCATAGATTTTTTATATATTAATTTTTCGATTTTTCTAAATGAATTTTTGTTTTCCTACATCAAACAGACCTTTATCGCAGATTTTTATTTCAGGAATTGGTAAAAGTGTCATAAAAGCCATGGTCATAAATGGTGCTTTTAATTTGGATCCCAGATTCCGCGCATTATTTTCTATTTTCTTATATTTTTCGGCTAATTCGTAGCAATTCATATTGGTCATTAACCCACCGATTTCAAGCATCAGTCCGTTTTTCATCTTTCCCTCGGCCAAAGCAATACCGCCTTTCATTTCCACAATTTTGTTCAATGCCTGGCAAATATCACTGTCGTTTGTTCCGATAGCAACCAGGTTATGGCTGTCGTGCGCAATACTTCCTGCGATGGCTCCTTTTTTAAGTCCAAAGTTTTTAATAAATCCCACGGCTGGTTTTTCATTGTTATACCTGCAAGCCACCACAATTTTCAGCACATCATTTTTAATATCCGATTCAAAGTTTTTTCCTTTTGCCGGATTTTTAATGACTTTTTTCAAGGTTAACAATTCCCCGTCTATTACTTCGATGACCGGAATTTCTTTTTCGTTGCTGACAAATTTTATTGCCTCAGGTTTTATTTTTGTCCGGATAAAATTATTTATAGCAGGTGAAGCAGTGGCTTTAAATTTTGTTTTGCCATTTTCGTACACCGTTTTACCGGAAATTACCGTTTTAGATATATTTAAATCCTTAAGGTTATCCACCACGATGAAATCTGCAGGGTCATTTACCTTAAGCATTCCAATTTTCAAATTATAGTGTTTTATGGTATTATATGAAGCTGCGCGCAGCACATTAAACAGATCAAGTCCGTTTTTTAATCCGTTTTTTACAATTTCATTTATATGGCCGTTAATTAAATCATCCGGATGTGAGTCGTCGGTACAAATCATCACATGATCGGGATGCAGATCAATAAGTTTATGCAGCGCTTCAAAATTTTTCGCAGCCGATCCATCGCGGATCTGAATTTTCATTCCGGCCTTAATTTTTTCCACCGCTTCATTTATATCAACACATTCATGATCGGTTGAAATTCCGGCAGCCACATATTTTTTTAAATCTTTCCCTTTTAAACCCGGCGCATGACCATCCACCGGTTTGTTTAGTTTTCGTGCAGCAGAAAGTTTTTTTTCTATTTCGGAATCGCCGTTCACCACACCTGGGAAATTCATCATTTCCGACAAATAATGGATATCCTTCCTTTTTAACAATCGGGCCGTATCCTTAGCATCAATATGAAAGCCCGAAGTTTCAAAATCAGAGGCCGGCACGCAGGAGGGCAGACCAAAATAAAATTTTACCGGCACCTTGCGGCTGTCGTCAATCATAAAATCAATTCCGCGCTCCCCCATAACATTTGCGATCTCGTGCGGATCAGAAACCACGGCAACTGTGCCGTGCTGGACGGCAATTCTTGCGAAAGCCGAAGGAGTAAGCATGGTGCTTTCGATGTGCACGTGCGAATTGACAAATCCCGGCATTATATACTGATCCGTTACGTTTTTTGCCGGAACAACGGAAATGATTTTTCCATTGTGATAACAGATCTCTCCGTCGAAAATTTTCTTGTCGCCTACGTCGACTATTTTCCCAGATATTTTTTTCATAGTTTATAGTGTTCCACGTGGAACAATTTTATCTGCCTAAAAATATTAACAGGACATTAATGTCAGACGGACTAACTCCGCTAATTCGGCTTGCCTGTCCAATACTTTTTGGCTTAACTTTATTTAATTTTTGTCTTCCTTCAGTAGAAATAGATTTAAACTGCTCATAATCAATGTCTTGTGGTAGTTTGACGTATTCCAGTCTTTTTATCTTCTCGGCCATATCTTTTTCTCTTTTTATATAACCACTGTATTTTATCTCTATTTCAGCACTTTCCGTAATTTCTTCCTGCAAATCCCCGAGATTTTCCAAATATTTTTTAAGACTTGCCACCTGATTTTTCAAACTACTTATGTTAATTTGTGGTCTTGAAATCAGATTTACCATTTTAGTTTTTTGCGTAATGGGTGTTGACGCATTTTGCAAAAGCAGCGTATTTATTTCATCTGGTTTTACTGATTCATTGTTAAAATATTCAATCAGTGCATCCCGCTTTTTATATTTTTCTGTAAACAGGTTATATCTTTCACTGGTAACAATACCGGTTTTAAATGCTTTCTCGGTCAGTCTGCGGTCCGCATTATCCTGACGCAATAAAATTCTGTATTCTGCCCTTGAAGTAAACATCCTATATGGTTCATCAACTCCTTTTGTGATCAAATCATCGATTAACACTCCGATATAGGCATCATCGCGGCCAAGTATAAACTCTTCGTTCCTTTGATTGACAACTGCATTAATACCGGCAATAAATCCCTGGGCCGCGGCCTCTTCATATCCTGTGGTTCCGTTAATTTGTCCGGCAAAATAAAGACTTTTTATTTCCTTAGTTTCCAGGGTATTTCTTAACTGTGTGGGTTGAAAATAGTCATATTCAATTGCATAACCCGGACGGAATATTTTAACCTTTTCCAATCCTTCAATTTTTCTTATTGCTTCATATTGAATTTCGAGCGGGAGAGAGGATGAAAATCCGTTTATATAATATTCATTTGTGCTAAATCCTTCAGGTTCAAGAAATAACTGATGACTTTCCTTTTCATTAAAAGTAACGATTTTATCTTCAATGCTCGGACAATATCTGGGGCCTACTCCTTTTATGGTTCCCGAAAACAAAGGGGATCTTGAAAATCCCTTTTCCAAAATTGCATGAACCTCAGCATTGGTATAGCAGATGTGGCAACTTAGTTGATCTTTAATTCTTATATTTCCGGGTAAAAACGAAAATCCATAAATAAATTCATCTCCTTTTTGCTCCGTAAGTTTTTCAAAATTAATGGTTCGGCCATCAATTCTTGCCGAAGTCCCGGTTTTCATTCTGGATGCCTTTAGTCCGTTTTCAGTAAGCTGCTCCGTTAATTTATATGCAGAAAGTTCGCCGGTTCTTCCGCCCGTATACTGGACATCCCCAACATGCATCAATCCATTCAGGAATGTACCGTTAGTTAAAATTACGGCTTTAGAATAAAACGATTTATTCAACTGGGTTTTTACACCGTGTACAATTTTATCCTCAATGATAAGAGCGTTAACGGTATCTTGCCAGAAATCCAGGTTTTTCAGTTTTTCGAGCTCTTTTCTCCACTCTATTGAAAACTGTATTCGGTCGCATTGGGCGCGTGGACTCCACATTGCCGGTCCTTTGGATCTGTTCAGCATCCTGAACTGAATCATTGACCGGTCGGTAATAATTCCTGATAAACCACCCATTGCATCGATCTCTCTAACAATCTGGCCTTTTGCAACGCCTCCCATTGCCGGATTGCATGACATCTGAGCCATCTTAGTCATATCCATTGTAATCAACAATGTACGCGCACCCATGCGAGCTGAAACAGCTGCTGCTTCACAACCTGCATGTCCGGCACCCACAACTATAACATCATACATCGTTTCCATTGCAAATTTTTTACAAAGATAAATTTTATTATTTATACAGTTGGTTACCTTTTTTTTTAATTTTGCGTCATATTAACCTTTAATTTAAATAAATATGAATAAACCATTTCTTTTAGTTTTAGCATTGCTTTTAGCAATCTCCCCGGTTTTTATTTCCTGTTCTGACGATAAAAAAGAGGCTTCTGATACAGTTGAAAAATCAGATACCACAACAATTTCAGAAGAAGAAGTGAATAAAAGCCCTGATTGCCTCGGTCTGGTTAAAGACTATAAAGATATGGCTGTTAAGCTCATTGAGGTGATGACCAAAATGAAAGATAACCAAAATATTACTTCCTCCGACTATGTTGATTTACTGAAAAGTGCAGGTGAAATTGAAAAACAGATTCAGGAGATGGGTCAGGAAAAAGTAGGGGAGACCTGCTGGCAGGAATTTCTGCAGGTACAACTTCAGATATCAGAAGCCATGGCCAATGCTGTTTCCGATTTGTCGCAGGGAGATGCGCAGGGTGCCGCTTTAAAGAATCTTAATACCTTGAATGATGCTTTAAATACAATGAATTCGGTTCAGAAAATTATTAATCCGTAAACACATCGTGCTTAAAGACCGGAATTATTAGTGATATTCACCAATATAATGATCTTCGAGCTTTCTCATAAGAAATTCTTCGGCTTTTGATTTGTCATTATAACCACAAAGGTGGAGTACACCGTGAATGATAACCCTCAATAGTTCTTGCTTATAATTGAGCTGAAGTTCCCGGGCATTGTCTTTTACCCTATCGGCACTGATAAACAAATCGCCACTGATAATGGCCTCCACATTATAATTAAATGTGATGATATCGGTATAATAATCGTGATTAAGCTGCTTTTTATTTATTTTATAAAGATACTCATCGGTGCAGAAAATAATGGTAATCTCACCTTCGGTTTTTTCCTCGTTTACTATGGATTTGGAAACCCAGCTTTTAACTTTTCTTTGATTGACGATACCGGGTTTAATGCCTTCAAAACAAAAACTTACGGGCACTTTTATTTAATTTTGAATTTCAATTCCACTTCTGCACCATGGTGGTTAAATTTTATCTCATCAACCAGATGTTTCATAAGAAAGATTCCCCGACCGTGTGGTTTTTCAATATTTTCAGGAAGTGTTGGATCAGGAATTTCATCAAATTCAAAACCCTTTCCTTCGTCCTTAATAAAAAATGTGAGATAATCGCCGTCAATGCTATAAGCAACATACACAAGCTTTTCAGGATCCAGTTTATTTCCATGAAGTATTGCATTGTTCACCGCTTCCACAACAGCCACCATCATATTTCCGTAAATCTCAGAGCTTAGTTCATATTTCCCGCACAAGTCATCAACCAGTTTTTCAACGTAACTGACGTTCTCTATTTTTGACGGAAAGTTAAATTCACTTTTCATTTATTCTTCCAGTTTTAATAAATACTCTTTATACTTTTTGTCATAGAACTTGTAAAGCTTTAGACTCGAAGTGTTTAAAAGTTCATCGAACTTTGAATTCTTACTCTTATACTGAAATATTTCCTTAGGGTTACTAAAATTTTCAATTTTTGACTCTTTTGACTCTCTTTTTTTATCAATTTCTCTCTGATATTCACTGTTCTCGGCCTCAAGAAGTCTTGTAACTATTTGACTTTGACGCTTTAACAAAGTTGGTGTAATATTTTTGTTTGCAAGGTCCCTTTCGTTCTGTTCCACGAGATTTTTTATCTCTTTTAATTTTTGTGCAGATTCGGGGCTCAAAGAAGAGTTGTTTATCATGTCACTGAGCATATCCTTAAATACTTCCTGTTCAGCGATCATTTTTGCCAGTTGCTTATTGGTTGACTTGGGGTCAAGTTTGCCCTGACCGTCTTTCATTTGCTGTATCATTTGTTCAAGCTGCTCTTTCAGTCCCTGTTGTTGCTGACGCATTCCGGGTATTGGGCTGCTGCCCGGTTTATTTCCCGGTTTACTACATTGTTTATCTCCCGGTTTATTACAGTTAGAGTTTGCCTGCTCCATCATTTGCTGTAGTATTTCGGACAGCAATAATAATAGGTCGTTTGCCGAAGTCATGACATATTGCTGTGATTTTCCTATTTCCATAAGATTTTGATCCGGGAAATTCTCATTGGCTTTCTCCATGTCGCGCTGTATGTTCTTAAGTTTTTCATTTATGGCGCTTCCAAGCATGGGAGACCGTTTTGCCAGGGCATACAGGGAATCTTTTATAATTTCAAAATCATCCTGCAGTTTAGCTTGTCTTTTATTGTAATCTTTTATTGCAGGATCGCCTCTTTTTGTTTTATTTACCGTGCCCATAAGGTCTTCCTGATTAAAAGAAAACGTAACGAGGTTGTCAATAATCTGGCGCAGATCGTCCATGTTTTCGGAGTTCTGTGAGCAGGAGCCCGAGTTCATGAGGTTTTGCATGCGCTGGGCCATTTGTTTCAGATTCTGGGCGTTTGTTTTTTGTGATTTGGAGGCTTTATTACCCTTATTTTGTTCCATTGATTCCTTCTGCTCCTGAAAATTCTGGTTTACATCCTGTTGTTCCTGTTCCATTTTATCAAGCTGCATGGGGCTTTCAAGCTCTTTGTTTTTTTCAAGGGCGTCTTTATAATCCTTCATGACTTCCTTGAACTTATCGGATTGTTGCTGTTGTTTCTCCTGCAATTCCGATTCCGTTGCCTTTTTATCCTTCACCTCTTCAGAAAGCTTTTCCTGTTCCTCGGCCAGTTTATTTAATTCTTCGGCTGCTTTTTCAATGGTGCTTTCGATGTCGTATTTTTTCATGAGCTCCATGGTACGGTCGAGCTGTTCAGATAAATCATCCAAAGAAAGTTTCATATCCTTGGTGATTTCCTCCATCTTGTCTTTATTGAACTCTTCCATCATCTTATTGAACTCTTTTATCAGATCTTTAATTTCATCATTAAGGAGTTCATCCATAATTTTTTCGAGTTGCTGCTGCTTTTCCAGGATTTCCTTTTCCTGCTCCGAAAAATTGTTTAGGAAGTCATTTTTCTGTATATTTTCGAGGGACATCTGGTTAAGCAGACTTTCAAGTTTCTGCTGTTTTTTTGCGATGTCTTCCATTAATTTGTTTTGTTCCCATTGGGTCAGGTTGTCTTTGATCATTCTTTCTTTCAGACTTTTGACATCCTTTTTGATTTCCTCGGTAAGCCGTTTGGACTCCTCCAGTCCGGACTGAACATTTTCGCTGGCTTCCTGTTCCACTTTCTTCAGTTCTTCGGCCGACGGGAATTTAAACTCCATCATTCCCGATCGTGTTGATTTACTGCCATTAACCTGATCGTTATCCCAAATCTGGAAATAATATTCAATAACATTGTTGTCGCCTTTCAGTTTAGAAAAGTCGTAGGCAAAATAAAACTGTTGTGAATTGGTGTTTTTCAGGACCGGAATGGTTTCGGTGCGCACCGAGTCCTTTTCGCTTGTGCGATAACAGAATTTTAACTTTGAAAAACCATAGTCGTCATTTACAAGTCCCTGAAAATAAACCACAGATGGATTTACCGAGTCACTCAGTGAATTGATAAATATTTCGGGATAGATATCCGGAATCACATTAACAGCATAAGAAATCACATTCTTTTTTCTGAAATACTTATTGGCCAGGGAAACAGCATAATTGAAAGACCTCATGGCCCTTTTTTTGAGTACAAAATCAAATGTTTCACGTGAAGCATTTTGTTTAAGGGAGTCATCAAAAACCAGAAAAAGCTCTTCATTGTCAGATGTTTTAAACATCCATTTAATATTTGTTCCCTGCGGAACAGCAAAGTCACCTGTGTTTTCAAGTTCAAAGTCCTTTTCACCGGTATATTCGGGAACGTCAGCTATAACCCTGAAATCGATAATGGAAGGAGGGGGGAGGACATCAATGGTATATCCGGCCGACCGGATGCCCTCGGATTCAAATTTAAATCCCAGGCTGTTGTTAATATTTCTGAATTTATATTTAAAAACCGATTTGGATTCGCGGCTCATAAAAAACTGATTCCCGCCGTAGGAAATGCTTACTTTATCGGGAACATATTCGCCTTCGATACGCACCTGTATTTCAATATCGGCGCCTTTTTCAACCACCAGTGAATCGTTAAGCAGTTCGAATGCAAAAGGAGCTTCTTCAACATAAACGGTGTTGTAACTTAAAATTCTGTTTGTTCCTTCGGTAATGATTGCCGGAGAGAAGATCAGAATAATGGTAATAACAACCCCAAGCAAACCGATATGTCTAAGATATCTGAGATTTTTACGGATATTCACGGCATTGGTAAAAGGGATGTTTCTGAACTGCATGGTTCTTTGCTGAATGCTGGCCACAATAAGGTCTCTTGAACGATCGCTTATTGTTGCAAGTTCGGCCAATTCGAGGGTATTAAGCAGTTTATCTTTAACTTCGCTGAAATGTTCGGCAATAATTGAAGCGGCCTGTTTATGAGAAATGATTTTGCCTATCTGATAAAATTTCAACATTGGGATAACAAGGTACAAGACAAAAACCAATGAATAAAGGCCAAGAGTTGTCCAGAAGATCAATGTCCTTACTCCAACCGGAAATCTCCCGTAATATTCCAGGAAGCTGACAAGCAGGAGGGAGGAGATATAAATAATTACCGAAAGGAAAACACCTTTAATGATGCGGTTTTTATAGTATTTTCTAATAAAACCATCAAGTTTTTCAATCAATATGGTAATGTTGTCTTCCAATTTGCTTTATAAACAAGTAATACAAATAATAACGCAAAGATAAACCGCTAATTACTGTTTCGGTATAAAAATGATACAAAAATTTGTTAAATGCATAAAATGACTAGGGGAAAATCCCATTGTCTTCAGGCTTAAGTCTGTAATTATCAGCATTACTGTTATTTATTAATATTTTGTCCTAAAGCCGGACGGGCTCTTACTTTTCCCTTGATGGAAAAGTAAACAAAAGATCAAGAACAAACGATGCTTCCCCCCGCTCTGTCAAATCTTTGAAAATAATAGCAAAGTAGGATAAACCCCTTTGCTTTATTTTCTAAAGATTTGCCATTCACCCCACCGCATGGCCCGCCGTTTGTTCAGGCCAGCGCACAGTTTTATCAATAGTATTAGCATTTTCGTACAAAATTTGAAAATAAAAAAACAGCACAAAATCTTGTAAATGTGTCTGTTGCGAATATTAACCTGATAGTTACGGGGGAAAAACCCTGCGGGAGGTACATCAGAAATTAAGAATGAACCATTTTTTTTCTCTTTTGATGAGTGTGATAATGGATTCCTTGTCACCGTTAATTCCATAGCGAATGGGCACCCGGGCGGTGTCACCCTTGATCATGACATTATCAAGAATCATTCCCTCGGAAAATTCATGAACAAAAATATCAATTTCATCATCGCTGAGTTCACAGATTTTTCTGGATCCATCATTGTTTTCGCCAAACGGGTCGCAAAGATTATTGAGAATTTCCAGATTATAGGTCCGGGCAGCTTCAAAAACAGATTCCACGACCTTAACAGGATGGTTAAAGTTCACGTGTTTTGTTGCGGGTTCATCTGAAAAATCAGATATTTTAGAATCAAAGCTGGTGGCATTGTCAATTGTACTTTCGCTGTCACATGAAAGGAATATAAATACCAATACAGCAGCACAATACGGGTATAAATTTAACTTTTTCATATATATTCTGGTCCAAAAAACAATAAAACATATTTCTCTAATCGTCCCCAGGGGCGGAGTATTAATCTTTTTTTTACCCCGACAATTTTTTTGTCGAGGGTTGTTCAACTAAAATTTTTGATGCGTTTTCAACTTTCAAAAATTTAGTTTCACGAATCAAAACAATAATTTTTCCTGTCCCGGGTTTATTTTGCCAAGATGTTCATAAGCAATCTGAGTAGCTTCGCGGCCCCTGGGCGTTCTTTTAATATAACCTTCCTTAATCAGAAACGGTTCATAAACCTCTTCAATGGTTCCGGCATCTTCGCCCACCGCGGTTGCAATAGTGCTCAATCCCACCGGTCCGCCCTTAAACTTTTCCACAATAGTTTTCAGGATGCGGTTGTCCATTTCATCCAGTCCGTGTTTGTCGATATCAAGGGCAATCAAGGAGTACCGGGCAATTTCAATATCAATTCGTCCATCACCTTTAACCTGGGCAAAATCTCTTACCCTTCGGAGCAATGCATTGGCAATCCTTGGTGTACCGCGACTTCGTCCTGCAATTTCCTTAGCAGCTTCAGGTTTGATAAGAACTTTCAAAATATCAGCCGAACGTTCAACAATACGGGTTAAAATTTTAGCATCATAATACTCAAGATGGGCACTGATACCGAATCTGGCGCGCAGCGGACTGGTTAGTAAGCCGGACCTTGTAGTGGCACCGATAAGCGTAAAAGGATTCAGTGTAATCTGCACCGATCGTGCGCTGGGTCCTTTATCGAGCATGATGTCGATTTTATAATCTTCCATGGCTGAATAAAGGTATTCTTCGACAACCGGACTAAGCCGATGTATTTCATCAATAAAAAGCACATCGTTTTCTTCGAGATTTGTCAACAATCCTGCCAAATCACCCGGCTTATCCAAAACCGGTCCTGAGGTAACTTTTATTTCCACCCCCAGTTCATTGGCAATAATATTGGCTAGTGTGGTTTTTCCCAATCCCGGAGGTCCGTGCAGCAACACATGGTCAAGAGATTCTTTTCTCATTTTTGCAGCCGTCACAAAAACCTTCAGGTTGTCAATGATTTTTTCCTGACCGCTGAAGTCATTGAAATTCAATGGCCTTAGCTGTGATTCAAATTCTTTTTCCTCTTGAGAAAAATCTTCTTCCCTTATGTTGATAATGTCGTCCATCAGTTTTTCAAAATTATTAAAATTCTCGTTCAATAAAAATTAATTTTTAAACCATGGTCAATAACCGATGGCTGTATATGTTTATCAACTTTTTGGGTATTTAATAAATTATCTTGTTATTAATTTTGAGTAAGGGAAAAAGCATTTATTCACGATTATTATTTACTTGAGGTTTTTACAATATCATTATAAATATCGCTGAAATTTATTTTTACATACAAATGATAGACAGGCGAATTGAATTTTTGTTTTAATTCTGAACTACTGGTGGCAACCAGGCGATATCCAGCACCAAAACCCAGGGCAAGGTATTTGATTATCAGATAATGGCCAGTCAGATTTGTTTCATAAACCATTACCGGAGTTTTATGTAGTTTTTCCTCAAAATTTGTTTCATCTGTTTTATAAAAAGAAGTCCCGACACCCACCTGAATTGGCAAGCTGAATTCCCATCTTCCCTTTCGGTAATAGTTATACTCGGCAAAAAAGCTTAGATAGTTGAGTTTGAGCAGGTATTTTACCAGAACATCATTTGGATAAAAGTATTTTTTAATTTCAGTATCCAGGTAATTATAACCGGCCCCTACCTGAAAAACACCATTGTATTTAAGACCAATCTTTATTCCTGAAATTCGGGCATTTTGACTGGATATAAACGAATTGCGGTTATCAAACTTGAGTACAATTTTAGGTTTTTGCTTAAGGGAGAAAGCAATGGTATCAAAAACCTGTGCTTTGGAGAATAGAGAAAACAATACAAAAAGTAAAAGAAAGCTTTTTTTCACTGATTCTGTGATTTAGATTCCTTCGGACTGCGGATTTTATAGCCATCAATTTTTATTTCCTCGCCATCTAAATAGGTTATGGTAATAAACACACTTCCATCGGGTAAGTAATATTTCCAGCTGCCTTCTTTTTTACTCATAAGAAAGCGGCCTTCGGATTTTACTGTACCGTCGGGCCAATAATATTTGTGTTTACCATTTTCATTTCCAAGGATGTATTTACCCTCGAAATATAATTTGTCTTCTTTGTAATAAAATTTCCATTCCCCATCCTCCAGATCTTCTTTAAATTCGCCTTTCTGAATAATATCATTTACTGCATAAAGCCAATCGCCGGTTCGCATTCCATCCTGGTACATACCCTGTAAAATGATTTTTCCTTCACGGTCATATTCAGTCATCATCCCCTGTTCAACGCCATTTTCATAAATTTCTTCCCTGATGGGTGAACCTGTTTTGGTGACCCATTTCCATTCGCCCTCTTCTTTTCCGTTTTTATAGCTGCCTGTTTGTTCAATTTCGCCCGTTTCGTAATAGAATTTCCAGAGATTAACTTTTTTATTGTTGCTATAAGCACCTTCTTCTTTCAGGCTTCCCGACTCATAATAAAATTTCCATTTGCCCTGTTTTTTCCCTGATTTATCCACAATACCCTCGGCAATAACCAATCCGTTTGCATCATAGGTTTTAGAAGCAATTACTTCCTCGTTTTCATCGTATTCGCGGTGCACGCCAACCGGAACGTTTTTCAAATAATTACCCTGGTATTTTATTTTGCCGTTTTCATGAAATTTTTTCACCAGATCAAGATGTTCATCATCTTCGGTGATTTCTTCGGTAATTTTCCCCATGTTGTATCTGATTACCGAAGTCAGATTACCGTCTTTTGAATATTCACGGTACGTACCGTGCAGGGTATCATTTTTATATTTTGCCTCAATTTTTAGTTTATCACCTGGATAAAATTCTTTCCACACGCCCTGTTTCCATCCCTGTTTTGAGCGCCGGTTAATTTGTTCCCTTTCAATAAGAAAATCATTTTTGTATCGGATCAGGGTAATCAGGGTACTGTCGCGGCCAAATTCCTTAGCAATATCATCTTTTCGGCCATTTAAAAACGGAATGATAAACTGAAGTTCGCCGGAGGGATAATAATAAAATGAATTTCCCATCATCACATCGTTCACATATAATTCTTTTGAGACAAGAAAATTATTTTCAACACCATTATTATCTTCAATCAACTCATATTTATACAGATATCCGTTTTTATGATCTTCGCGGTAAGAAATTTTTTGCGTGATATTGCCCTTTTCATCGTAAAAATTCCAGATGCTGTCAAGTTTAAAATCCAGTCTGTTTCCTTCCGATTTAAGCATACCGCTTTCGTAGTAGGTTTTCCAGAATTTATCAGGTTTTCCATCGCGCAAAAACCCCTCACTGGATTTTTTTCCGTTTTCGTAATAAAAAACGTTGTATCCATTGTTATTCAGACTGTCATTTCTTTGAGAAAAAGAAGCAACAGAAACGAGTATTAATAATATACAAATAAAATTTTTCATTTATAAAGCTGATAATCCTTTCAGAATCTGTAAAAATAGTAATTAAAAATCAATATGAAAAATGTTTTGGATAAACGGAAAAATAATAATAAAATTATTCTATACAATTCTGATTACTTCAATGACATTGATTTTTTTTAGAAAGTAGCATTCAGCAGAATTTTTCAAAACACTAAAATACTTTTTCAATTGTTTTCATTGGTAAAAACATTTTTTTGCTGTCGGGAAGCAAAATAAAACCATATTTTTTATAGAACAATACAGCATTATTATCAATAGGATCAACAATAACCGCCATTGAACCCAGAGATTTTTTTGAAACATTCAATGATTCTCTCAATGCATGCATAAGCATATACTCTCCTTTTCCAGTTCTTGCATATTTTTGATCAACAGCTAAACGACCGAGCAAGGTAACCGGAATATTTTTGTATGATTTAGGCAGCCTTTTTTTAAATTTATCGGGTATTTCAAAGCCTGGTAAACTAAAATTTGACAGGGTTGAGAAAGCAATAATTTTATTACTTTTATCAGCCATTACGAAACAAACAGTCAGATTTTTTTTTATATCCTGGCTTACCTGAAATTTTATATAATCATCCAAAGCCTTTATTCCACAGGAGAATTTATTCCGTATGTGCTTATTCTGAAGAACTGAAATTACAAAATCCATTTTAATCTTTCAGGTTTTTCAAGTATTTTGACGCTGCTTTTTTAAGTTTAACTTCTGGTTCATTAACTTTAAGTATTGCATCAAAAAATATTTCCTTGTCTTTTTCGGAAGTCAAAAATCTCTCATGTTCTTCTATAACCTCTTTGGCGTGTTTTTTTAGGGCAAACATTACAAAAGCAGATAATGTTTTATGACCGCTGATTTCAGAAGCTTTTTCAAAAAACAACCTTTCTTTTTCAGACAGTCTTAATTCAAATCTGGAAAGTTTTAATTCTGCATATTTCATAAAATAACTGTTTTATACAAATGTACGTAAAAATTACGTACAAAGATATAACTATTTTAATAAAATACTTTTCACCTTTTTTTATATTTTCAACTTAGCAGATAACTCCAGCATTTTCTTTATCGGAATTACTGCTTTTTCAATGAGTTTTTTATCCATAATAATTTCAGGTGATTCATTTTTAAGAGAATGATATACTTTTTCTAGTGTAATCATTTTCATATATTTACAATCATTACATCCGCAAGTAGAGTCAATAGGGGGGGCCGGAATGAATGTTTTTTCCGGATTTTCTTTTTTCATCTGGTGAATGATTCCGGATTCTGTTGCCACAATATATTTAAGCGAAACATCAGTTTTGGCGAATTTAAGTAAAGATGAAGTGGATCCTATATGGTCGGCAATTATCAATAATGGTTTTTTACATTCGGGATGGGCCAGAATTTTAGCATCGGGATTTTCTTTTTTTAGCTGAATTATTTTTTCAACAGAAAATTCTTCATGAACGTGACAGGCACCGTCCCAAACTACCATATTTCTTTCTGTTTTGCTGTTAATATAATTTCCCAGATTTCTGTCAGGTGCAAAAATTATTTTTTGATTTTTTGGTAAACTATCAACAATCTGCAGGGCATTTGATGAAGTACAGCAAATATCTGTCAGGGCTTTTATTTCGGCTGTTGTATTAACATATGAAATAACAATATAATCCGGATATTTTTCTTTAAACTTTATAAAATCTTCAGCTTTACATGAATCAGCCAGAGAACATCCGGCGTCACGATCAGGAAGAATAACTTTTTTTTCGGGCGCCAGCATTTTTACTGTTTCTGCCATAAAATAGACTCCGGCAAGCACAATAATTTTTTCCTTTAATTTTTCAGCTATTTGCGCAAGATACAGGCTATCTCCTAAATAATCAGCAATATCCTGAATTTCCGGAATCTGATAATAATGAGCCAGAATTACTGCATTCTTTTCTTTTTTCAGCTTTAATATTTCTTCTTTATAGTTCATAAAGTTTGAAAGTTTAACGATTGTAAAGTTACAAAAAAGATTAGTTGATTTGTTGATTAGCAAATTAGCAGATTAGCAAATGCTAAAAATAAATATTTGCTTGCAAATATTTATTTTTAGACTAATTTGCACATCAACCAATTTGCAAATTTGCTAATCAACTATTATTAATTATTATATTTTTAAAATTTAAAAAGAAATAGTCATATTAATAGGTCTGTTAATACTGTTTGAAAATTTATTGAATTTTATTTGTTTTTTAAGATTATAAAAAGTTAATGATGATATATCAACAACATTGTTAAAATCTGTTTACTGAAACACAAAATTTTAGATTAGAAATGAACAGAGTGTTAATAGCAAAACCGGTAATAAAAAACATTAAAAAAAAATATACATACCAGTTAAAAAAATGTTGATGAATTGGCTTTAAAAAAATGCTAAGTAATTTTGTTTTTTGAAATAGAAAATTAAAGCAAAACATTTTTTAAAAAGTCAAGATAAAAGAATCATTTTTTAGCAATATTCAATTAACAGATTTTTAAAAACCGGTTAATAAAATGAACTGTCTGATCTGTAAATTTATAATAATATTTGACTATTCTTGTGTCGTGAAAATAACCAAATTAACCGCGGTTAATAACTATTTTTTTAATAATTCTTGTAAAATTTAACTAACTAAAGATAATGGAGATAGAAAATAAAACCATCGGAATTGCCTGCGATCATGCTGCATATAAAACCAAAGAAGCTTTAAAGGAAAAATTGATGAATCAGGGTTATGCGGTCATGGATTTTGGAACTCATTCTGAAGAAAGTTGTGATTATCCGGATTTTGCACATTTATTGGGCGAAGCCATTTCAAAAAAGAAATGTGATTTTGGATTTTCACTTTGTGGCAGTGGAAACGGAATTACCATGACAGCAAACAAACACAAAGGAGTTAGAGCTGCTTTGTGCTGGATGCCCGAAATTGCCACTCTCGCAAAACAACACAATGACGCCAATATTTGCGGAATTCCCGCCCGCTTTGTAACCATTGAACAAGCTTTTGCCATTGCCGATGCTTTTATTAAAGCTGAATTTGAAGGTGGAAGACATCAGAAAAGGGTTGAAAAGATTGAGGCAGTTTAACGGCCAAACAGTATTAAGGTAATTTTGTGGATTTGATCAGCATTCGCGTATCTTCCCGCCCCACATACAATTTTCATCCTTAATTTTGGTTAGCACGACGGTGCGTATATTATTTTTTAGTTTTTCATCAAACGGGGCGTATACTTTAATATAGTTGTCGGTAAAACCATGCAATTCATTGCCCGATTTTCTGTTTTCAAATAAAACCGTGTGCTCTGTGCCCATATTTTTCTCAAAAAAGGCAATTGTTTTTTTCGCTGACAGCTCATGAAGCAGATTGCTGCGCGCCTTCATATCATTTGCACTTACCTGATTCGGGAAATCGAATGCCTTTGTGTTTTTTCTCCGCGAGTAGCTGAACACATGCAGGTAGGCAAGCTCTTGGTTTTTCAGAAAATCCAGTCCTTCCATGAAATCCTCATCCGTTTCGCCGGGAAAACCCACAATAACATCACTGCCAACCGAGGCAAGGGGCATTTCGGAAATAATTTCTTTGACCACATCTTCAAAAACTTTTCTGAGATATCTGCGCTGCATCAGTTTTAAAACCTTATCACTGGCCGCTTGCAAAGGAATATGAAAATGCGGCATGATTTTGTCCGACTTTGCAACCAGCTCAATGATTTCGCGGGTAACCAGATTGGGTTCGATGGAGGAGATCCGTATCCTTGGGATATCAACTTTCTCATTAAGCTCTGAAAGAAGCCGGTAAAAATTTTCTCCGGTGGATTTTCCAAAATCCCCGATATTGACTCCGGTCAGTATTATTTCCTTAACTCCTTTCAGGGCAATAATTTTTGCTTCATCAACAATTTCGGTTATTGCGGGATTGCGGCTGTTTCCGCGGGCCAGCGGAATGGTGCAGTAGGCACATTTGTAATCGCAGCCGTCCTGTATTTTCAGGAACGAGCGGGTGCGGTCGCCCACCGAATACGAATGGGCAAATCGGGCTTCACTGATATCACATGAAAAAGCTTTATTTTTAGGTTCCTTTTCCGCTTCCTCAACGAATTTTACCAGATCAAACTTTTCGGCATTTCCCAAAACCAGTGAAACTCCGGGCATCTCAGAAAGTTCCTGAGCTTTCAGTTGTGCATAGCATCCCACCACAATAATTTTTCCTTTTGGAAACCTGTTGTGTGTTTTTTTAATAACATCCCTGCATTTTCTTTCGGCTTTTTCGGTAACCAGACAGGTGTTGATCACATAATAATCTGACTCCTCATTAAAATCGGAATGTTCAAAAAAATCAGGATTGAACAATCGCGCCAAGGTGGAGGTTTCTGAAAAATTCAGCTTGCAGCCGAGGGTATGGAAGGCTATTTTTTTCAATATTATTTGTGATGTATTAACCCTCCCCCTGCCCCTCCAAGGAGGGGAGGTCTCAGGGAAAAAATTATTTTTTATCCTACAGCAGGTTGCTGGCCAGTTCGGCGAGGTAACTGCGTTCTCCTTTAATCAGGTTAACGTGTGAAAAAATGTCCTGTCCGCGCATCTTGTCGGTCAGGTATGTTAAACCGTTTGATTTTGAATCAAGGTATGGGGAGTCGATTTGCTGAATGTCGCCGGTAAAGATCATTTTTGTTCCTTCGCCTGCGCGGGTAATGATTGTTTTTACCTCATGCGGTGTCAGGTTTTGTGCTTCGTCAACAATGAAGAAAATATTTGAAAGTGAGCGGCCGCGGATGTAGGCGAGCGGAGTGATCACCAGTTTTTCGGTTTTCTGCATGTCTTCGATGGTCATGTATTCGGTGCTCTGTGGCTTGAACTTGTTTTTAATAACCGAAAGGTTGTCAAAAAGGGGTTGCATGTACGGACCGATTTTTTCTTTTACGTCACCGGGTAAAAATCCCATGTCGCGGTTGGCGAGGGGAACAATAGGACGGGCGAGAAAAATCTGGTTGTATCTTTTTCTCTGGAATAACGCGGCAGCCAGGGCTAGCAGTGTTTTTCCGGTACCTGCTTTACCAGTCAGGGCGATTAGCTGGACTTCGGGACGAATAAGTGCGTCAATGGCAAAGGTTTGTTCGGCATTTCGGGGTTCTATTCCGTAAACCTGCATTTTTTCCACCCGGTTTATCAACTTTTCATTAGGGTCAAAATGAGCAAGAGCACTTGATTTTAATCCCTTAAGAATAAGGTACTGGTGTGCAAAGGGCTTGAATTTGAATTTGAATTCTCCCACAGGAATACCATGATAATCCTCATACATCTTGTTGATGGCGGCGGGATCAATATCTTCAATGGTTTCAACACCTTTATTCAGTTCATCAATATTTCTTACCTTATCGGTTTCATAGTCCTGCGCCAGAAAACCCAGTGATTTGGCTTTCATCCTCAGGTTGATGTCCTTGGTAATCAGTATAACGGTTTTATTCGGGTTATTGCGGAAAGTATATTCGGTAATGGAAAGAATCCGGTGATCGGGAGTCATTTCGGGAAATGATTGGGAAACCTTTTCGGAGAAGGCTTTTCCTGTTTCAATAAACAGTTTGCCAAGTCCTTTTCCCAGCTTAATACCCTCGTTGATTAGTATATGGTCGCCCGAAAGCTTGTCCAGTTCACGGGTAAATTCACGGGCATGAAGGTTGATCAGGTCAGAGCCCTTTTTAAACTTATCAAGTTCTTCAAGAACTACAATTGGAATGACAATATCATTGTTCTGAAAAGCATAAATGCACTTGTAATCGTGAAGAAGGACGTTGGTGTCCAGAATAAAAATCTTAGTGTTTTTTGCCATACAATAGTTTTTAGAATGTCGTTTTCAAAAGTACGTAAAAATGTTCAATTGGGTTTTGGGATGATTAATTTTTGCCGCTAATGCGCGAATTTTTTTTGTGTAATATTGGTTACTTCTTCTCCCATATCAGTTTTTTTCCAAAACCCAGGCGGTTATCGGTGAATTTTAATTTGTTCAGATCAATTACCCACAAATGTGTTTTCATTAACATTGCAACGGGAAACCTTTTCAGATATCGTGCCTTGACTTTTTTATGCAATTCATCGTTGGGTTCATACATTACGCCACAAAATTGCAATCCCTGAATCTTTCCCACCAGATTGGTTTCTAAAACAATTGAGCCTGCAACCTGATTGTTTTCCTTTGTGTCTTTCACGTGTTTTGTTTCGTGATCTGAGGTAAAAACAAGCATGTTTTCTTCCTCCAGATAAACATAGAAACAATTGGCGCACCATGGCTTATTTCCTGCTGATGTTGCCAGCGTGAGCACATGATGCTTATTGATGAATTCAATAATTCTTTTGTCAATGTCTGACATTTCCTTAATTTTTATAATTTTACAAATATATTTCAAATGATTGATAAACTGCCATGAAACAAGTTTTACTGTTTTTTTTCGGCCTCATTTCTTTGGCTGCGCTTGCTCAGGTGAGGGATTTTCAACAAGGTCCGGATATCTGCTCAAAATCAAAAATTGAACTGTTCAAAAGCTATAAAAACACTAAAAACTTAAAAGGCGCAGGCGGAATGTATGACCTGAAATACCACCGGTTTGAATGGAACATCAATCCTTATATTGAATCTATTCAGGGAAATGTCACTTCTTATTTTGTTCCGTCATCTTCACTTACCGAAATCACTTTTGACCTGTCCGATACCCTGATAGTTGATTCGGTGAAATACCATGGAATTCTTTGTGCAAATACTCTTTCCGCGGATGTCCTGACCATTACCTTTCCCTCTCTGCTACCCGCATCAGTACTCGATTCGGTTACCGTTTTTTATCATGGTGAACCGCGCGAAAATTTCAGGGCTTTTACTCAGGATTGGTATAATTCCCATGCAATAATATGGACGCTTTCTGAACCCTACGGGGCAAAAGAGTGGTGGCCGTGTAAACAGGATCTGAACGATAAAATCGATTCCATAGACATTTTTGTAACGGCCCACCTGCGCAATAAGGTTGGAAGCAACGGAATCATCGTTTCCGAAACAATCAGCGACACGCTCAAAACCACCCACTGGAAACACCGGCATCCCATTGCGGCTTATCTTGTTGCCATTGCGGTAACTGACTATGTTGAATATTCTGATTATTGCGTGTTGTCAGAAGATGATTCAATCCAGATCCTGAATTACGTTTTTTCTGAAGATTCGGCCGAAATTGCCACTCTTACCCCAATTACTGCAGATTGTATGGAAAAATTCAACAGTAATTTTTTAATGTATCCCTACAAAAATGAAAAGTACGGCCATGCACAATTTACCTGGCCCGGAGGCATGGAGCACCAAACCATGAGTTTTATGGGGTCTTTTGGATACGAAATCGTGTCGCATGAGCTTGCCCACATGTGGTTTGGCGATTATATCACCTGCGGCTCATGGCACGACATCTGGGTAAACGAGAGTTTTGCCACCTACCTTTGCGGATGGGGTTATCAGTATTTTTTCGGCGGAATTTACTGGAAACTATGGCTCGATATCAATATTGAGCGCATTACCGAATATCCCGACGGATCGGTTTATTGCCCCGACACCACCGACGTGGAACGTGTTTTCAGCAGCCGTTTGTCTTACCGTAAAGGCTCGGCACTGCTGCACATGCTGAGATGGGAGTTGGGCGATTCTGTTTGGTATCTGTCCATGAGAAACATCCTCAGCGATCCGGCCCTGGCTAACAATTATGCCATGACCGAGGATATTGTCGGGCATTTTGAAGCTGCCGGAGACACTTCACTTACCGAATTTTTCAACGACTGGTTTTATGGCGAGGGTTATCCGCAATATCAGATACACTGGATTCAGGATGAATCAAACCATGTTACCATGACCATATCGCAAACACAGTCGCATGAATCGGTATCCTTTTATGAAATGCATCTGCCCATTATGTTTTATGGCGAAGGAACCGACAGTCTGGTTCGCATCAAACACAGTTTTTCAGGCGAAAGTTTTGAAATCAATCCGGGTTTTTCTATTGACAGTGTGGTGCTCGATCCCGACCTCTGGCTGCTTACCAAAGATGCCCTTATTCAAAAAATTGAAGCCCCCGAACAGGAAGAAAATATTACCATTGCACCAAATCCGGTGCGTGATTTTCTGGAAATTAAAGTGAAAACCCCTCTCGAAATAAAAGAACTTAGTATATTTGACAGCTCCGGTAAAATTGTATTCAGTACACTGGCCGGCAATGATAAATTAAAAATGAAAACCGACATTTCCCTGCTGCCCGGGGGACAATATACTGCGGTTATCACAACAAACGGGGGCACGTACAGAAAAAAAATTATTAAACTTAAAAATTAATTTATGTTTTCAGGAATTGTAGAAGAAGCTGCTCCGGTAGTATCACTGAAAAAAGAAAAGGAAAATCTGCACATTACCATGCAATGCAGTTTTGTGAATCAGTTAAAAATTGACCAGAGTGTATCACACAATGGTGTCTGTCTTACCGTTGTTAAGATTGACAAAAAAGCTAAAACCTACACCGTTACTGCCATTAAGGAAACCCTTGAAAAAACAAATCTCGGACTTCTGAAAAAAGGAAGCAAGGTTAATCTTGAGCGCAGCATGACCATGGATAAACTGCTTGACGGACACCTTGTTCAGGGACATGTGGACCAAACGGCCACCTGCACAGCTGTTAAGGAAGCAGACGGAAGCTGGTATTACACATTCGAATACGACAAAAAAAGAGGTAACATCACCGTTGAAAAAGGTTCCGTTTCGGTTAACGGAGTCAGTCTGACCGTTGTTAATTCCAAACCGGGAAAATTTGATGTAGCCATCATTCCCTTTACATACGAGGTGACCAATTTCCATCAATTCAAAAAAGGCACTGTAGTAAACCTTGAGTTTGATGTAATAGGCAAGTACATTCAGAAAATCATGGCCGGATATCTTGAAGGCATGGAAAAGAAAATGAAGAAAAAATAAAAACAGTCCGAACTTAATACATTATGGCAAGCAGACTGTTCCGAAAAAAATCCATCGACAGCATCCTGCAGCATGCGGATACAGGCGAAGGCATTCAGATGAAAAAAAACCTGAATGTTCGTGACCTTACTGCATTGGGAATCGCGGCAATTATTGGAGCCGGAATATTCAGCACCATTGGAACGGCAGCAGCACATGGTGGTCCGGCCGTTTCGCTGCTCTTCATTTTTACTGCCATTGCCTGCGGATTTTCTGCCCTTTGCTATGCCGAATTTGCCTCGCGCATTCCCATAAGCGGCAGCGCATATACATACGCCTACGCCAGTTTTGGAGAACTTATTGCGTGGATCATCGGTTGGGATCTTATTATGGAATATGCCGTGGGAAACATTGCCGTGGCCATTTCCTGGTCGGGTTATTTTACCGGAATGCTTGAGGGTTTCGGATTGTATTTACCCGAATTCCTTACCACCGATTTTCTTACTGCCTCAAGGGGTTTTGCCGAAGCATCTTCACAGATGGCAGCCGGAACAGACTTTTCTTCCCTTACTCCCGCACTCCAGGAAGCCTTTATGGCATGGAAAAACGCGCCCGAACTTTTTGGCATTTCGCTTATTGCCGACATTCCCGCTTTTTGTATTGTGGCCACCATCTCAAGTCTGGTTTACGTGGGAATCTATGAAACAAAAATGGCAAGCAACGTCATGGTAATCCTGAAGTTGCTGGTACTCATTTTTGTAATAGCCATAGGGTCGTTTTATGTGAATACGGAAAACTGGTCGCCTTTTGCGCCAAACGGACTGGGAGGGGTGTTGGCCGGAGTGTCCGGAGTGTTTTTTGCCTACATAGGTTTTGATGCCATTTCGACCACGGCCGAGGAGTGTAAAAACCCCCAGCGCGATTTGCCCAAAGCCATGATATATTCCCTGGTTATTTGTACCGTACTGTATATCGCCATTAGTCTGGTTCTTACCGGCATGGTCAGCTATTCCGATCTGGCCGTCAGCGATCCCCTGGCCTATGTTTTCAAGAAACTTGATCTCGACTGGATTTCGGGAGTCATTGCTTTTAGCGCCATTATTGCCATGGCCAGTGTTTTATTGGTTTTTCAGGTGGGACAACCCAGGATTTGGATGAGCATGAGCCGCGATGGATTGTTGCCTCCGCGATTTTCCAGGTTGCATCCCCGATTCAGAACACCCGCATTTTCCACTATCATAACAGGATTATTGGTTGCCATTCCAACCTTATTTATGAACCTTACAGAAGTGACCGATCTCACAAGCATCGGAACACTGTTTGCTTTTGTGCTGGTTTGTGGCGGAATACTCATGCTTGAGAAAGAAAATCAAAACATAAAAAAGGGCTTCAGGGTTCCTTATTACAGCAGTCGGTATATTTTGCCTCCTATAATTGCAGCAGTAATTGCAGCACTGCTGTTCATTGATATGGAAGGTGTAAAAACATTTTTCAGCAGCACAAATCCCAATGACCCGTCGATGAGTGCCTGGGAAGTTTTCAAACATAAAATTCCCATGTATGGGTATATAATTATCGGATCAGTACTGACATTATATGCGGTAAAAAGAAAGCTTTCGCTGATTCCCGTTGCCGGATTGCTGACAAACCTGTATCTGATGACAGAACTGGGAATTACCAACTGGCTGCGTTTTCTGATTTGGCTGGCCATCGGTCTGATCCTTTATTTCTCTTATGGACGATGGAAGAGCAAGCTTAGGAAAGAAAACCCGGTTTAGCAGATAGTGACTATTTCCGTTCAGGTATCCCCTCTTATGCCATGCGCAAAAAAATATCGAACAAGGAACACCGATTTTAGATTTATGAACTCAAAACTTCTTAAATCGAATATCGGTGTTCCTTGTTCTTAAATCATATCATTTTTATAGTCAATCTATTATTATAAACAGGGTTGATTTTCAATTAAAATTAAAATTTATTAGTTTTGAGCATCACAAAAAATAAACAGTCATGAAAACCATTCTTATCTTAACATCCTTACTTTTTTTTCTATGCAGTTGCTATGAAAAACCTGAAGAAAAACCAGATAAATCAAGACAGGAACTTGAAGATGCCGTGAATAAAAACAAAGACAGTATAGATAGGAATACGAAGTATTACATCGAAAATACCAGAATAAGTTTTGGAACACCTATTTGTTTAAAATCTACTGAAAACATGGCAATTCCTATAATTCTGGACGAAATTTATATGGATAAAGAAATGAATCAATATTCCTATTTTAACATTGCAGTGGTTGATTCAACTAACTACATGAAAAAACTTCTATTTGATGAGTCAGTAGTTATTGAAGACATAAAAGTATTTGAAGATAGAAAGGAATATGTTTATAATGAATACTCCGAAGAATACTCTGACGGAGATGAAAGACAATACTCCGGTCATTACAACTCTCAGGTTTTCTTTTATATATATAAATTTAAAAATAGAAAGACAGATTACAGGCGGCTTTTTGTTTACAATTTAAAAACAGATAAATTAACCCAGCTTTCACCTGAAAAGGGAAATGTTCAATCATGGAAGGCTTTTAACAATCATTCAAAAGTTCTTATTTACTATAAATTCGATGGAAATAAGGACGGAAAATACGATGAGAAAGACGATGAAAACTTAATTATGGTTGATCCCAATGACTTTAAAAAAACAGCTCCGCTATTTGATTTGGTAAAGCTCAAGGATATAAAGTACAAAGTTGCCAGGGAAAATAAATTAAAAACTGAAGAGGAAAAATGATAATCTTTTAATAGATTCTGTTTTGTTTTAACAAGAGTTTGAATCTGATTAATCCCTAAAAAAACCTATTTTATTAACAAGTTTTGTCGTTTATAATCAAATATACATTACATTTATATCCGCAAATGATAAGGTTAAGAAATGGAAGTGAGTAACGAGGAAATATTATCTTTTATTGATGCCATAAAAAATTCATCGCCTTATGATTTTTCTGAATATTCAGAAAAATCATTTCGAAGACGTCTTGAAAAAATTCTGGCCGACAACAATTACACCATGGATAAGCTGATCGCCAAAATCAACAAGGATCATCTGTATCTTGAAAAAATTGTTAAGGATATAACCGTCAACACCACAGAGATGTTTCGCGACCCCAAAGTGTGGCACGAACTCAGGTATAAAATCCTGCCCCAGCTTAAAAACAAAGAGCATATAAACATTTGGCATGCAGGCAGCTCCACCGGTGAAGAATTGTATTCTATGCTGATACTGTTGGGCGAGATGGAACTGTTTGACAAAACCTCTATTTACGGTTCAGACCTGAATTCGGATGTTATTGAAACCTCAAAAAACGGACAATACCGGTATAAGTTCAATGCCATTTACATTGATAATTACAATGCCGTTATGATTGACAAGCCGGGAAGTGAGGAAAAATATCAACTGGATTACGAAAAATATTTTACCATTGACAAAACCCGGGATATTATAAAAATGAATAAATTTTTGCTCGATAAACCGATTTTTGCCAAACATGATCTGGTTTCGGGCACAAATATTTTTGATGTTAAATTTGATCTGATTATCTGCCGCAATGTGCTCATTTATTTCAATAACAACCTGCAAAATAAGGTTTTCGACCTCTTTCATCGCAGTCTGAACGACAGCGGCTATCTGGTTATCGGATTGCACGAAAGCATACTTGGTCCCCTTACTGCCAAATTCGAGAAAAAATCTCAGGTTTATCAAAAGAAATAATCCATGGCAAAGTACCTGAGTTTATCCGATTTTGAACAGATCCTTTCTGAACTAAGCAGGCATATGGATATCGATTTTTCTGCTTTTTCTCCATTTCCCCTGAAAAACATTGTAGCCGCAAACATGCAGAAATGCAATGCCCCGGATGCCGCTCAATATATTGCCAAAATCAGCCGCGATAAATATTTTCAGGCCGCTTTACTTAACGATTTATCATTTTTCGAAACCGAAATGTTCCGCGACGCAGCTTTTTGGTCGCTTCTTCATGATTCGGTGCTGCCTGCCCTGGGAAAAAGATATGAAAAACTCAATTTTTTTCTTCCTGTTTCAAATACCGGCGAGGAACTTTTTTCTCTGATAATCCTGCTTAAGGATTGCGGAATATTTGAAAAATCAACCCTTTATGTTTCCTGCATGAATAAAAAAAATGCGGAGGATATCAGGAACGGACTGGCAGACAAGAAAAAATTTGCCGTTTGCAAAAAAAATCTTGACGAACAAAAAATGCCCATTGACCTTTCAAAACACTTTACCAGTAAATCCTGTCACGAGGTGCTAAATGAAAAGCCCAACAGCAATGTGCATGTGGAAATTTCGCTTTTCAACCATTTTCCCGATAAGGATTTCCATCTGATCCTTATGAGAAACAAACTGATGTTTTTAAGTGAAAAAATGCACCGCAGCCTCATAGGGGAAGTTGACAGCCGCATTATTCCCGGAGGATTTCTGGCTCTTGGATACAGGGAAAATATCCTTGAAAAAGAAATAGAAAAAAAATATGAGCAGGTAATTAATACCGAAAAAATATTCAGAAAAATCGGATAACATGAAAAATGAATCTCCACAAAGCAAGCATCACTTTTCCGACAACGGTCGGGTTAAAGCTATTGCCATAGGTGGTTCGGCCGGAAGTTTCAAGGTTATCGTTGAAATTCTGAACAACATGACTGCCGGATTTAACATTCCTGTTTTCCTCTGCCTGCACCGTCTAAAGCATGTGCGCTGTGGATTTGTCGAAGCATTGTCTCTTAAATCAAACCTGAAAATTTCCGAGCCGCTTGATAAAGATTTTGTTAAAAACGAAATGGTTTACCTTGCTCCGGCCAACTATCACATGTATGTAGCTCCCGACAAACAAATTCACCTCTCAACTGAAGATACCACCAACCATTCCCGTCCCTCGGTCGATAACATGTTCTTTTCACTGGCCGAAACCTATAAATCAGGATTGATAGGTATTTTGCTTTCCGGAGCGAACCGCGACGGGGCAAAAGGCATAGAGACAATACAAAAATTTGGCGGTACAACCATCATCCAGCATCCCGATGATGCCCAGGTCAATACCATGCCACTTTCTGCCCTCGACCTGATTAAACCCGATTACCTGATGAGCTCCGATGAAATCCTTGAATTCCTTATGCAATTAAGTAAAAAGTAATAGTTTAAGGTCTGAAAGACCGATTTGTAGCACCACAGGGTGAAACATAGTGTAACCCTGTGAATTAAAAATTCTTTTTTCGCATAGGGTTGCATTTCATTTCACCCTATGCAGCTACAATCCCAGGGCTTTGCCCTTGCATCATCTGAGTTTAAGGTCTGAAAGACCGATTTGTAACACCACAGGGTGAAACATAGTGTAACCCTGTGAAAAAAACCAAGAAGGGATTGCATTGACGAAGTCAGGAAAAACATTCGCGCATTCGCGGCAAAAAATACCTGCCGCGAATGCGCGAATGAAAAAGTATTTTATAGTAAGGGTAATCTTGTTTATAATATTTGTTTTGGGTTGCCTTTCATTCCACTCTATGTGATGAAATTTCAGGGCTTTGCCTTTTCAAAAAAACATTCGCGCATTAGCGGCAAAAATTATCTGCCGCGAATGCGCGAATGAAAGATTGTTTTATCATTAGTATTAAATTGTTATTTTATTAGCTTTTTTCGCATAGAGTTGCATTTCATTTCACCCTATGCAGCTACAATCCCAGGGCTTTGCCCTTGCATCATCTGAGTTTAAGGTCTGAAAGACCGATTTGTAGCACCACAGGGTGAAACATAGTGTAACCCTGTGAAAAAAACCAAGCATTGACCAAGTCTGGAAATAGTATAATTTACGTTTTTCTTATCAAAAAATTGAATTATTCAAAATGATTACTTACTTTTATCTTCTAAATAAGATTTTCTGATGACAAAGCAAGAGGATAATGGCAATAAACTGCTGGGTTTTGTATACGATTTCTTCAAAACAATGCAGGCCAATGAAATTAATCTGATTTATGAGGGTGAAATTACCCATCAGATTACTAAAGCTTTTCTTACCCTGACAGAAGCAAGCCTTGAAAAAAGCGATGACACAAACCAGGTGCAGAAAAGAGTTTTCCATGTAATGGTGGAATGCCTCCAGAATATCACCAAACATGCCGATGAAATTGACATGAGCGAATTGGTGGATGCAAAATTCAGCAAAGGAATCCTCATGATCGGAAAATGTGACGATGAGTATTTCGTTACCACCGGAAATGTCATCAAAAATGATAAAATTGACGGACTGAAAGTTATGCTCGAGCATATAAACAGTCTGAACAAGGAAGAACTCAGAAACCTCTACATAAAACAGCTTAACGAAGGTAAATTATCCGATAAAGGTGGCGCCGGTTTAGGTTTTATCGATATTGCACGAAAAACCGGACACCGACTGGAATATGAATTCCTTCCCATTAACGGACATTATTCCTTCTTTGTTTTAAAAATGAAAATTACCCGTCAAAAAAGAACAAGTGATGAAACCATTTGAATCCCACGAAAAAGAGGACTCTCCATTTGTAATAATGGACGCTGAAAATAACAACTTTATGATTTCGGGTAAATCACTGCCCGAAGATACATTCTCGTTTTACGGACCAATATTGGCCTGGCTTAAGGAATATTCGGCTAACCCGAATCCCAAAACCGAATTCAATTTTAAACTGATCTATTTTAATACCGCTACCTCAAAATCAATAGTGGACATATTGATTCTGCTGGAAAATATTAAAAAATGCGGACATGATGTTATTGTCAAATGGCACTATCCCGAAGATGACGAAGATATTCAGGATTCGGGCGAGGAATTTGCAAACATCATCGACATCCCTTTCGAGCAAATACCTTACGAGTATTAAAATTTGACTCTTGCTTTTCCCTGACCAGGAAAAACACAATCCCCTTAAAAGCGCTGACCACCGCATTTTGATGAATAGCTTCATCCAAATTCGGTATATTTAAATTGTTTTACTTAACTTGCTGCGCATTTGGCACATTAACTTTATTATTATGAAGAATTTTCTACTTTCTTTCGCACTATTTTGTGCTTTTTCTGCTTCATCTTTTGCTGAGGTTGTTTCTTTGGATTACGCCCGGACTGTGGCCGGAAATTTTTATTCCTCCCAATATCTTAAGGCAAACCAGAAATCCTGCGCAGCTCATATTATTTCTGAATTTACCGGATTTTATGAGTCCGACCCCGCTTATTATATTTTCGGAATGTCTGACAACGGCTTTGTAATATTAACCGCCGACAACCGCGTTTTTCCAATTATCGGATACTCCTTCGAAAACCGTTTCGACCCTTCTCAAACGCCCGAACAGCTCGAAGCTCTGCTGAACGCCTTTGCAAATCAGATCAACTTCATCCGCCAAAGCGAAACAAAAAATTCATATGAAAAACTCTGGTCCGATATTTACAACAACAAACACACCAAGGATCTGTATGATTTCAAAACCGTTCCCGCCCTTCTTACCACCAAATGGAACCAGGGCTATCCTTACAACAATTACTGCCCCGAGCATTTCGACGGTCCGCATGGCCGCTGCTACGCCGGTTGTGTTGCCACTGCCATGGCGCAGGTAATCAAATACCACAACTACCCCGAACACGGCAATGGTACCCACGATTATTTCTGGGGCGATATTTATACCGTTGATTATGAAAACACCTATTACCGCTGGGAAGAAATGACCAACTCGGCCACCACTTCAAGCGCCGACGCCATTGCCGAACTTACCTTTCATTGCGCCGTTTCGGTTGACATGAACTTTGGTCCCTACGGCTCTTCCAGCTACACCGAATGGGTTCCCGATGCACTTAAAAACTATTTCAATTACCGGCCTTCCATCCGGTTTAAAGACCGTGTTGGCGCTGATTACGACCCTTGGGATATGATGGTAAGGGACAATCTTGACAACGGTCTTCCTTTGATTTACAGTGGCCAGGGATCGGGCGGACACGCTTTCGTTTGCGACGGGTATCAGGATACCTGCTATTACCATTTTAACTGGGGATGGAGCGGCTATGGCGACGGCTGGTACTATTACAACGACCTCACGCCTCCGGGCAACGATTTTTCCTATTACCAGGGGGCAGTTTTTGACATTGCTCCGTATTTCGCACCCTATTGTGCCGACGGAAAAACCATGATCGAATACAACCGCAATTTTGGCGATGGCAGCGGAATGTCATTTTACTGGAACAACACATCCTGCGAATGGCTTATTGCGCCCATGGCCGATTCGGCCGAGTACATTTCCCTTTGGTTTAACTCATTCAACACCGAGCTGGGCAAAGACATACTCTATATCTACGATGGAGCCGATGAAACCGCCCCGTTGATCAAACAATGCTCGGGAGGAGCAGTTCCCACGGGCGTAACCTCAACAGGAAACACCCTTTTCCTGAAATTCGTTACCGACAGCATAAACCAGTTCCCGGGCTGGGAGGCCACATATATGTCGGGAGCCATAGGCATCAATGAGCTTTCTTCGGGCAAGCCTGTTAAAATCTACCCCAATCCCGCCAGCAGCATCGTTACCCTCGAAACCCCGGGCAAAGCAGACTGCACAATCCTTGACCTGCACGGAAAAACCATCAGGAAATTTTCCAGCACCGGAAAAGAACTGATTGATGTTTCTGCCCTGCAAAAAGGAATTTACTTTATCAGGGTTGTTTCGGCTGAATATTTTGGCGTGGTTAAATTGGTGGTGGAGTAGTTTTCACCGAACCAAAATTTTATTATTCACCGGGTGACTCAATGTCACCCCCCAAATATAGATACCATTTATAACCCATCACCCATCACCTATAATCCATCACCTATCACCCATAACTTATAACCCATAACCCACTTATGATAACTAAGCCCCGTCAAAAAGCTCGTTAAATTCACGGTCGTTTTTCAGACTTATCAGCAGCTTGCGAATAGCTTCGTGCTTCTTTTTTTTGCCATTCTCATCACAACCCCAGAAACACTGATTGGAAATTTTTTTGTTTTTTCTGGACACCTCCGTTTACCGACTGATAAATATTAACCTTGAATTATTTTAACTCTTCGGGCTACTATTTTATATGAATTGGAAATAAAAAATTGTTGTTTTTACCCTCCAAACAAAGAGCAGCTACAACAACTAACTTAATTACTCGATAATTATGAGTTGTTTTTACCCTTCAAACAAAGAGCAGTTACAACTGAGAAAGACCACATTACCAAGACATAATTGTTGTTTTTACTCCCCAAACAAAGAACAGTTACAACAAAAAACAAGATATCATGAAAACTTTTGTGGTTGTTTTTACCCTCCAAACAAAGAGCAGCTACAACCAATTCAAATCACTCGAAGACCTTGTTGTCGTTGTTTTTACCCTCCAAACAAAGAGCAGCTACAACAAACGGGAACAGCAGATGATGTGTATAATAGTTGTTTTTACCCTCCAAACAAAGAGCAGCTACAACCATTATCCTGAGATTGCTTTACGCAGATCAGTTGTTTTTACCCTCCAAACAAAGAGCAGCTACAACACTATTCATTGACAGGCAGATTGAAACAAAGTTGTTTTGACCCTCCAAACAAAGAGCAGCTACAACACCATGTACTGAAGAGTCGGTAAAATCCAGTTGTTTTTACCCTCCAAACAAAGAGCAGCTACAACATATCAGGAGTTTACAAATAGATCACCAATGTTGTTTTTACCCTCCAAACAAAGAGCAGCTACAACAGGCGAATATTTGGGAGAATATCAGCAATGGTTGTTTTTACCCTCCAAACAAAGAGCAGCTACAACACTACTATGATGATAAGTTACGTAAACTTAGTTGTTTTTACCCTCCAAACAAAGAGCAGCTACAACTATATTTGGAATTTAAGTGCTGCAACCATTGTTGTTTTTACCCTCCAAACAAAGAGCAGCTACAACACTAAGTGCTGTAATGTTTTGTTATTTTAAGAGTTAAGTCCATTTTTTAATTATTAAAACGGCTACATGTCTTTTGTTTCATTTTATTTTTTCAAAATTACTTCTTTGTAATACATATTATTTGCTTCATTTCTTTTTTTCTTTTTATCCTTTTCTCTATGGTTAAAGTAACTACTGTGTATTGATTTCAACAAAGCATCACAAATTGATTTTTGTTGCTTATTAAAACTATTGTAATCTAAAGGAAGTGATGGCCTTATTTGTTCCTTTACAAATTTATTTTCCATTCTTGCTATAATATCATCATAGCTTTCTTTTGGGACTCCAAAGTGAAATGCCTTTTTTCTTGTTAAGCCTGAATCTGAGAAATAAGCATTCCAAAAACTAAATTCATCAACATCAATTCTGTTATTTTTTATTATAGATTTTTTTTCATTAAAAATAAAATATTCTTCAAATGATAAAGCAACTTGTGTAAATTTTACCGAATTGCTTAATATGTGGTTATTGATCTTGTTAAGGTCATCAAAGTCAAGTTTTTTAAAGTTTATGTATTTATTGCATATTGAACATGACTCCTTGTTTTTTGTTTCTTTGCAAATCACATTTACAATGTATGAAGGCATGTTTCCAAGAAACGATGTTTTTTTATTTTTCTTGTCATTTTCTTGGTCTTCTTTATGCTTTATTAGTTCAACATACGAATCAATTTTGTTAAAAGGAATGCTTAAGTCATACAAATGATTGCTGTTTGCGTCATTAATGTTAAAAACCACATCTTGGTTTAGTAAATTGGTTACGTTTGTTCTGGCTTTTTGGACTATTGTATTATCTATTCCTAAATAGTACATGGAAATTTCATACAACAATGCATCTTCCAATTTAGCTGACATCAGTTTATTAAATAATTTTTTGCAGTTTTTTAATTCGTTTTCTTCAAGTTTTACTTTATAATAGTATTCTGTAATTAAGTGTTTTTCATTTTCTAAACATGGGTATATTATTCCCCCTTTTTCATTTCTTCTTATTTTGTTGATAATGTCCAAATAAGCAATGAAATGTGATACATTGATATAAAATAGTTCATCAGTAAAAAACTTTTCATAATTTTTCAATGAATATTTATCTGGGTTTTTTTCATTTGTATTGTTGTTTTGCATCCATCCCTCATATATTGCTTTTGTTTTACCATACAACCCGTCTAAAGATGAACTGTTTACAAATAGCGTCCTAAAATTGCTTATTTCCAAAAATCCTTTCTGTTCAAATAAAATCATTAGGTAGTCTTTATATTTCGGAGTCTCATCAAAGGCAAACATCCATTTTGAAAAATCATTGAACTCTTCTCTGCTGATATTAAACCGCCTGTGATGGCCTGAAAATTGAACTTGCTTCAAATAGTGATCCTTAAAAAACAAAATGTTCCACGCTTTCCTGATAAATCTCAGTTTAAACTGTTTTCCTTTGTTCCGTTTCAAAAAATCTTCTTCATACCCATCTTTTTTTGCCTTTTCCAATAATTTAACATACCTTTCCTCTGCTTCTTTTGTTTTTGTCAGTATTTGTTTATAAGTTGAATTTTCCGGTAGGTTATTTTGAACTGCTGGTGAATAACGGTGCAATAGCCTTTTTGGCAAAATCTTCTTGAAAGTTGCTTTTTCCAATAAGCTTATTGTATCATTTTGCTTTAATGTCAGTCTGCTTTTTTCAAATCCTTCTTTATGGTAATTGTAATAATTCTCAATTAATATTTTTCCTGCCCCTTCAATTTTATCATTTTGCATGTTATACAATGCGTCTTCCAAAAAGTAGGGCATCAGGTTTCTTTGGATGGACAATATCTTGCGTTGCCCATTGTCAAAACAGACAGTTAATTGAACAGCATTGTTTTCAACAACAAATGGCGTGTCCCAATTTTTGTATTTTGCTATATGATCAGCATAAGTAGAACAATGAACCAATTTGCCCTGATGGAATTTTAATTTGTCAAATTCTTTTTTTGATATTGTTCTTTTTAACCTATCTATTTCTTCAATTTGTTCATCAGTGGTGAAGAATTCGTACATCTTAAATTTTGCGTCTTTGCCAAAATATCCGGTTTCGGCTAAATAGCGGGTGGCAAATTCCATAAACCTGTCCTGGTTTCTTCCATAAAAAATAAAGTTCAGGTTTTGACTTATCTGTTTTTTAAGTTTTTCGACTTTTTTGTTGGTTATTAATTCTTCGTCAAAGGTTTTTTCTTTATCCTTAATCTGTTTAGTTAAGTAATCAGCATAAGCTTTGTTTTCTTTATAATATTCTTTTACAACATATTTCAAAGCAAACATTTTAAACGAATTGTCTTTAAATTCACTACGGTTAAATTCATTGTTTTTAATGGAAAAATATATTTTTCTTACTTCATCATTTTTATTGATGATATCCAGATATATATTATTATTTTCACATTCTATAATTTTACCGTTTTTAAAAATATAATTGATGGCAAATTGATTAAAACTAGAGTTACTAGCCAATTCTGGAAAACAACGTTTAATTTCCAGCTCAATTATTTTTTCTTTAAGCCTTTCGGTCATTATTGGGTTGTTTGATCCCAATTCTAAATACTTGTTCCAAACAGTTGGATAATGATTAAGATATTGCACCAAATCCCTGAATTTGACCAAATGGTTTTCTTCGCTGTCAATATCCTGACTGCTGAATTTTTTCGAAAAGAAGGTAAACAAATTGCGTTTGCTCATGAATTTATTATCGTCATTTCTTTTGAACCCTTTTATTTTTGAAATTAATTGATTTGCTTCGCCTTTATATAAAAACATTGCAAGCAAAAACAAACATGCCTCAAATGAAAGATATTTACCTTTTGAAATCTTGAAAACCGTATGCGTTTCAAAAATATTCCAATTATAATCGGAACTTACATTTATAAATAGAATTTCATTAATAGCTTCATCTTTTGATTTTTTCTTGAAATCGCTTATTAATTTCTGATGTTCACTTAAGTCTTTTGAATTATCAATTTTTGGATAGAATTTATCACATAAAAAATCAACTATTTCTTTTTCAGGGTTTCCTCCACCAGTAAATTCTTCGTAATTGATGTTTTTTTCATCCATACAGGTCTGCAAAACAGCTAATTCAAAACTTTGCTTTAAAAATTCAATGATGTTTTTGTCAATACTGTCTATTTTTATTTTTTCAAAATCATGGATAAAATGACTATTAATGTTTCTGATGTCACTCATCAAACATTTCAGCTCATTAATAAAAGTGAACTCGGTGTTTTGCAATGCTGAAAATTTTGTTGGTTTTTTTACTTTGGCCACCTCATCAAGCAATACGGTAAATATTTTTTCTGTATCAATACTTTTGAACACGTGTCCTATTGCAAAATAGTGCAAACGTTGTTGTGTGTTAATCGGGTTTAAATTTTTAATATTAAAATTCCTATTGGCTTTTTCTGCAATTGGGGCAACGTTTCCTTTAAATTCGAAGAAACGTTTAAATGATTTTGATGTTGAATTATCCATTGTATTCAATTTTAAGTGTTGTACTTTTTAAATATTATAGAAATATTATCTTATTTTTTAATTAATTATATGGTGGGTAAAAATGGTAGGTGATTATCAATTAACCTTCATACATTACGTTTAAAAAACCTGACATCTCTGCTCCCGAATCTTCCCCTGCCATGGCCCATAAACATTGCGCCACAAAAGTATAGTGTTGCAATTGTACTTAAAATAACTAAATAATCAAGGTTTGAAAATCCATTCCATTTAAAAGAAAAATGTTCCACAAAATACTGAATACCAATTATAACCCAAATAGCAACAAAAAATCTACTAACTATATCATTAATTTTTGAAACAGAATATGTTTTTCTTATGGTAACAATTTTGTAAAGTGGCCCTGTTATTTTATCTTCAAGCATATCAACATGATTTTCCCAATGTCTTTGCCAGATTTTACTTCCAATATTTATACAAACCCATGCAAGAGCCGAAATAAACCCAATGCAAATTACAAAATATAAAATCTGAGGGTTTTTAATGTATGCCTTAGAACTAAATACTGCAAAGTATCCAGCAAATGAAGCAACTTGAAAAGCCCAAAAATAGGTTGCTCTTTTCCAGTAGTTTTCATTTTCAAATTTTTTTGCTTCCCATGCTTTGGAATATGTTTCTTTTATTTCTTCAATAGTTCTGTTATCAATGAAAACATTTTTATACTCATCTATTGAAAAATCACTTAAGTCAGATTCTTTTTCAGAATAAAAAAAATTCCAAATAGCAATTGTTTTTCCTTTAAGTATTTTTGTAATGTTTTGAATTAGTGTCATTGTTTTTAATATTAACGTTGTTTTTAAATAATCTTTTAAGTTCCTGAAATTAAGGCTTTTTTAATTGACCGTATTCTCCTCTAAATTGACCTAAACACTTTTGTATAAATTCTCTTCAAATTTCATTTTATTACCTTATAAAATCATCCTAGTCATAAGATGCATTCCCCTAAAAAAGTACCCATCAAAACCCCAACTGTTTTTCAAAAAACCCGACCCATCTCCAAAATCCCCGCCATCACGACCATTCAAAGGACAAGTTTTACAACATGTCGTCTAAAAAACAAAACATATTATTAAATATGCCTTTAATTAAAGGGGTTTAATAACGCTTTTGCAACAATTTTCAGTCAACCCCCTTAAAACCCCAACCCTCAAACTCAGCCACTCCAAATCCCCCCTCTCAATCTCATAATCCAACTTATACCGCGAATCAATATAGGCCCTCTTCAGCAAATTAAACAACCGTTCCTCTTCAGCATTAGTTCTCGGGAAAACCGATTTAAACCGGCTGTCAAGTTTACAAACCATCCTGTTTAACTGGTCCAAATCATGTATTTTGGGTTTATAGTCGATATAAACCAAAAGAACAGTCATAAAAAAACGCTCAGTGGCTTGGTGAAGCATAAAAGAGGCATGTTTGTATTTTTGCAAATTGAAGTTTCTTTCAAAGTCTTCAAAAAAATCATTCGCATCTTTAAACCACATTTCAAAATACATCTTAGCTTTTTCCCTTCTCTGTTTTTCGTTCAGGGACAGGGGCGAGGCCAGTTTATGTTTTCCGCTGTCATACAGCAAAACCCCATCCTTTAAAATATCGGTAAAAAAGTAATTACCCTGTTCAATTTCAGCGTTCAGGTATTCAATGCCATGAAAAATAATATTCAGTGGAGTGTTTTTCGGTGCAACAGTTTTAATTTTCTGTTTCCACCTTTTTTCTGTCTCTTTGGCAATAGCCTGGCTCTCGCTATCCATCACCACCAAAATATCATAGTCGCTTTGGTATTCGTAGGTAATCCCGTTTTCAACATATTTGTCGCTTACTTGTTGGCCACGGGCGTAGGATCCGAATAGGATGATCAATTGAGCGGGGAGTTTTTCTTTAATTACCACGATTACCCTGTTTAATTCGGTTTGTTTTTCTTGAGGCAGATGGTTATATGTGGTTTTCATTTTGTTTTGATAAACACTATTAAATAATAATCTTAAGTCTTGAATTCAAATTTACACCATTAAACTCTTTTTTTTGGTTAATTATTTTCTGTGTTACACTCTGGGCAATTATATGGTTTTTTGTCAAAATCACGATAATAAAATTTTTTACATGATGCTGTGGTACATCGTCTAATCTTTGTTTTAATGAATTCATCAAGATTTAATGTGGGCATAGCCATAAAAGCTAATCGAATATCTTGGAAAGCATATTCATTAACTGCCTTTGCGTTTTTTCTTTCAACTAAACCTATTTTTTTTAAAAACCCTGCCGTTGTCCATGGATTAATAATATTTCTAATTGCAGGCGAATCGGCAGCAACCTTTGCTGTAACAAGTTCTTCAATTGTAAAAGAAACACGATTTGTTTTTGTAAGATATTTGAAGTTTGTGGGGTTTACAATTAGTTCGTGAGCCTTTTCTCTACAGAATTGTTCTATTGATCTGTCAACAACGGTTTCACTGAATTTATTTTTTGCAGGATTCTCTTTAAATTGCTCAGATAAAATTCTATTACATATTCGAACACAATCCCGTGGTGACAATTCAGAAAATAGTATTATCCTTCCCAATGATTTCCTGTTGTCAAATAAGTTTTCAAAATTTTGTACTTTCCCTCTACTATATGCACTAGCTCTTTTTGACAGCATCTCAACAATTTGAGACCAAGTCCAATGCAGATCATAGGAAAAAACCCTATCAGGTCTTGCTGCTTCAACTGTATATGGTTTTAAAGCGTCCCATAAAAAAAACTTGAAACTAATATTTGGAGTTTCTAATAATTCTAAATCCTTTATTAAATCTGAAATTAAATAGAAACTCGCAGAAGGATTATTTCCTGTTAAACTTTGCTCATCTACTTTATCAACAAGTATATAAATTGAATTATATCCTGCTTTTTTTAAAAGAGAAATAATGTTTAATGTATTATCCTTATGGCTCTGCTCTAATTTTTTATCAATCTCAATCTTTGAGAGATCTATTTCAACTCCTTTACTTAAAGTAATCTGTTTTATCACATTAGTAATAGGTTCTTTAAAACCTTTCCATAAGTCAATAGCATAATCTTCCAACGTTTTTAAGGACAATATTGCTTGATTTGGAAAAGAAGCGGGTGTATCATATAAATAAATTCGAGCTATTTTATATAAATATTGTCTTTCTGCAAGTGTAAATATATTGTTGAAATTAGACTCTTTATCATTTATTCTGCTAAAAAAAGAGAGTAATAAAAGTCGATTTAGATAAGTTAAATGGTAATTCAAATTAACCATTTCAATACTTTTGAATTCTGTTAAATCATGATTTGTATAAGTTATTGCTAAGATATCCTTTGTTTCTTTAGCTCTTTTCTCAATCATGATTCGTTGTGCCGTCTTCCCTCCTCCTCTTGGAGCATATACAATGTTTGATACAGGATTATATGGGTTTCCCCAAACATCTTCAAAGTAATCTGGTTTAATAAAATAAGCGTCTAAGTATTCTACTTCTTTGTCAGCATTTGAGTATTGAAATGGATTTGTTTCAAATCCTAAATTTAATATGAATTGATCAATTGTCATTTTTGAGGTGTATTAAAAAAGATAGCTTATTTTTAAATTTTATAATACAATATTACAAAAAAAACTAGCCCAACCAAAAAACTTTAGCTTAAATGGTTGGGCCGGCATTTAAAGAGAAAAAAGTATTTTACTCCATTTCACAATAAGCCCCAAGCCCCGCCTTAATAATAATTGCAAGTGCAATTGAAATCAGTGCAATATAAACCGGGCTTAATACAACACCCACCGCTATCAGTCCTAAAATTGCCGGTATTGCTTTCACCAGCATATCTTTTAAATTGGCTTCACCACTTATGATTTTTTGAATATCCTTATTTTCGCAAATAGCTTGTTGAATTTTCTTGCTGAATTTTTTCCAAAAAACCTTTCCTCTGGTTTCGGCTTTTTCTTCATTCAGGGGGGCTGTTCGTGTTACAAAATTATATGCCCTTGCTGCACTTATTGTGATGCCAACCACATCAACCCTTTTAAACAATATGCCCTTTTCATCAGAGGCAACAATGCCCAAATCATGGGTAGCATGTCCAAGCACCCTGTAAAGTTGGTTTACATTTTTTTTGCTCAATCCAATAATGTCAGCCGCAATTCTTTCATAATCGGCCTTTGTGTAATCTTTAAAGTTTTTCATGTATTAAATTATTTAATTTTTGCCTACTCTGTTCGGTTTTCGGCTGCTCCGTTTAGGGTAATAATCTTTTTTTGTTATTCATAATACTCTTTAATTTCTCCAACAGATAGTTTGGTCATCTCCCTTACCTTGTCTGAAAGAGCTTTTGCAATTAATATTTCAGCTTCATTTCCTGCCTTTGTTTGTCCCTCTGCCGAGATCTTTCCCAAATCATCCCATGTTGGCTTTGCCGTTTCAGCACATAAATCAAGTAATTCCTGCCTTTTTGTCGGAGTCATTTCCTTAATCACAATTACTAATTCTATAAATGAATTGTCTTTCATAAGATCTGAAACGATCATGTCCTGCTTTTTGCCCTTTATAAATTTGCTCAGGTCTTCATCTGTAAAACAGTCGTTTTCCGAATTTCCTGGTTTAACATTTTGCCTTTGTTTTTCTTTAATAATTTCAATCAGTTTTTCCGGCATTGGTTTTACATGTCCATCTCTTCCTGTGCCATCAGGTATTTCTTCAGTAATAACTAATTTGGCTTCTTTCAACTGTTTAATCTGCTCGTCCATTCGCTCAATTTTCCCGTTCATAATCATAAACATCGAACCGAAGCCTAAAATAATACCAACCACTACACCGGAAAATACCTGTGACCAGTTAATGGACATCGATTTTTCTTCTTTCTTTTTTGAACTTGTTGTCATGTTTTATTGTTTTAATGGTTATTATTTAATACAGTGTTTTTTATCTTAAAAGTGTTAACTATATGATGCAGAAAAAGACAAATAGTAGACACTTTTTTTAACTATTAATTTTAATCACCCGAATTTTGCCCGGTCTCGCTGTCCTTGTTCTTCAGTTTCTTTATGGTTTCTTGAATTACCTTCAAATCTTCAATAGGCAAAGTTTGCAGCTCATGGGTGTAATTCACCTCATCCTTTGCCTTTATCAGTTCATTCAACGGGTGCCCCGGCGTCTCTCTCTTTGGCACATATTCAAACAGGTCGTTCGGTGTGCATTTCAATAAATAGCATATCTTATAAATATGTTCTGTCCTAAAATATTTCGCTTTTTCGTTTATGATCTTATGTGCAAACTCATGCGATATTCCGTTTCTTACCAAAAAGGTGTATGGTTTGTCCACCGCCCTCAGTTTGCACATCCTTAAAAAATTAATCTTTAACATGCTTGCTATTTTTGTTTGTTGTTATTTGGCTATTTTGTTTACTTACTTCTTATTTGTCTAAAATCATTTCTTAATTGCCTAATTTGATTTCATGTTTGACTAAAAACACTTTTGTTTTAACTAATTTTCGTTCTCTTTTGTCTGAATTCATTTCTTGTTTGTTTAATTTCATTTCTTGTTTGTCTAAAATCGTTTCTTAATCATCTGATTTCACTTCTTATTTGTCTAAAATCATTTCTTGTTCGTCTAAAAACACTTCTTGTTTGTTGAATTTTTTCTCTTTGTTGTCTGATAATTTGTTATAAGTAATAAATATATGTTCAGCATAAAACAACATTCAAATATAATTATGTACATTTTAAAAACAAAACGCCGATTTTTTATAAGTATTTTAAAAAATTTAATTACAGCACATTACGAATAATAAATAACTAAAATATTTTATATTCGTCTTTTTTCATTACATAATATAATTATAAATTTGACCGTCTAAATAATACATAATTAAATATAAATTACTATGAAAGACATTCAAGAAAACAAGTTAAGCATGTATTTGGCAGTTAAATTAGTCTGCGAAAAATACAACACAACATGGGCAGCGCTTCCGGCTTTTTCAGATGCGTTCACCGAGTTTCGTAACAAGCTAAAAGACCTTCAAAAGGTTGTTAAAAAGCAAACCACTAACATTACAGGGGTGGCAAAGGACAAAGTCCAGGAAAAAGAAGAAATGATCCTTAAAGCTCTTCAGGTTACCTCCGCCATTTATGCCTTTGCCAAAACAACTGGCAATGATGAACTGGCAAGTCAGGTAAAGTTCAGTCCCTCTCAACTCCGGTTTACCCGCGATGCGCTTTTGCTTGAGTTCTGCCACCACATTCTCGATATGGCTAACGAAAATGCAGCAGAAATTGTACCTTATGGCATAGCCGCTGCCGACATTACCGAACTCGAATCTGAAATTAACGATTTCGAACTAATAATTGCCAAAACACGTGAAACACTAGGTACAAGGGTTGATGCTACCAAAGACATTACCGTTCGCATGAAAGACATTGATGGTATTCTCAAAAATCGCCTCGATCAACTTATGCTTAAATATAAAATTACCAACAGTACTTTTTATGCAAAATACAAAAATGCCCGCATGATCATTGATCTTGGTATCCGGCACGAAAAAGAAGCAGCAATTGACATTGCACCAATAACCGACGATGAAAGCGTAGCGTAAACCATGCCCAAAACCCAAATCACCATTCTCTCTATTACACACGGGCATGGCTAAACAAATGGGGGCTGCAACAGCAGCCCCCATTCTTTTATATTACAGTGAGTTTTCCGTTTTTTATTTCGTATTTTATTTCCCTGAAGTTGTTGGCAATAGTAAAATACATAATATGCTGTATAACTAAACTTGGTAAAATTGTTAAAGCGCCTATAATAATAGCATTTAACGATAAAATATTATTAATCGTATAACACATTAAATAAACGGCAATAAAACAAATAACCGCATTTAGCAACATTATAATAAGCACCCAGTAATATGTCCCTGTAAAATATCTGGCCTTTGGCAATGTGTATTTTGAAAGTTGTAAAATATTCCAGTACCGCACATCATTTTTAATAAAATACTCCCGGATATTATTTATAATGCCATACTGTTCCAGTTGAATTCTCCTACTTCGTGCAAGCACACCAATAAAAAGAAATCCGATAACTGTTACAAGCATCATTAAAAGACCAATAAGATCAGTCATATTATATATTGTCTTTGCATCAACAATATTGTTCTGGAACAAAAACACAATTCCCGAAAGGGCAATACCCGCAAAAGTCAGGTAAAAACTCGTTAACTTGTTTCTAAAGTTATCTACATGCAGGGTAAGTTCGTTGGCCGCTTTGTATTCTTCAACCAAAAAATAATCGGTAATGTTTATATCGTCGTTGTCTATCATAAAAAATGTAATTACAAATTGAAATGAAAAATAACAACAATATATTAAACCGACAAATGTTTATTGTAAATAAAATTGTTCAGATCAGTTGAGCTTCCATTACAATATTTTTTTTTCTTTTTTAATAAAAATGATATTTAAATACATCATTATGATTGTAATAATCAAGGTATATTTATAAAGTTTATTGTACTTCTCGGTGTCATACCATACTTTACTTGTTAAACAACTTACAGATTCTACCAAATCTTCATCATTAATATTATTTTCAATTTTATATTCAAGAGCATTATTTGTGTAATTATTGCCTTTAATATAAAAACCACAATCTTTACTGTGTGCAACAAATTCATGTGTTAGAAAAATAAAAAATACAAACATGCCGATCAATAAAAAAAAGGAGGACTTTTTTAACAATATGAGTCTTTTCTTTTTAATTTTAATTGCTTCAATATTATAGTATATAAATATTGAAATTAAAACTATAATAATAAATTCCATATAAAGCTTAAATCCATGAAAAAGCAGGTCTGTAGTAACTGTAATAGTCCCATGTATCACTATTGCAAGGATAAAACTAATTGCGCTCACAATGCTATTTGCAATATTTCTTTTATTCATAAATTAATTATTGAATAACGGGTATTTCAACTGACTTCACTTCATTATTTTTGGGTTTAAATTCCCCCGATATATTAACTTCTTTTGGGTATGATTTTAAACTGTTTCTTTTATAGCTATCTATCAGCCAAAACATATAAATGCCGGGTAGTATTTTTTCACAAGCTGGTGAAGTCAATTGTCCATATTCCATTGGTTTACATTTTTTATACTCCATTGCATAATTATATTTTACTGTAAGTCCGTTTACTTGGGTATTATTACTGTTTATTGCAGTAACCTTTATCGGATATCCCTCTCCTGTATTGCAATCAAGACAGCTGTTTATATGTAAATCATCATTTATATTATAAAACCCTTCTTGATCAATTGAACTATACAATATTTCATTATCTTCATTCTGTAAGTATCCAATTCTATCGTAAGTCAGTATATAATTGCATAATTCAAATATATTGATGGTAAGTATTTTGAATTTTTCATCATATAGCTTATACTTTTTGAATTTTTTTTTATTACTAAGTATTTTTAAAGCTTTTGTATAATTATCCATTAAAATATTTAATGAATTTAATTCTTGTGTAGAAATGTTGAGTTTATCAACATTAATCTGATTAAAAAACTGTTGTAATTTTAAATATTTAGTAAAGTCAATATTTTTATAAATGATATCATTCTTTAATTTATCAATCCTTTTATTTGATTTATTAATTTGTTTGTTTAATTTTTTCTTCTTCAACAAGTGTTTTTTATAAATAGTATTTTCAATTGAAATCTTTTCTTTTAAAGTATTTTCGATTACTATATTTGATTTATCATCATTTGGTTTAACAAAAGGTTTTCCCGGCAATAACTTTTTTTCATAATTTGATATCCTTTCAAGGCTATCTAAAAACAATTCTATTTCAATCTCAAATTTTATTTTTGAATTAAATAATGTACTGTCTCTATTTTTATAGTTAATGCATTCTAACATTTCTTCAGACAAAATAAAGGGGTCAACTTCTACAATTATTATATTTTTTATAATTTTCTCAATAATGCACTGTTTTATTGGTATCTGTAAGTGATATTGTATTTTGTCAATGGTTATACCAGAATTAGGTTTTGTCATTGTAGTTCTATAGTGCATTGTATAACCTTTTGCAAACCAATTAAAACCCATCATAACGCTAGTAATGCAGTAATTTTCTTTATTTATAAAATTTACTCCGAAACCATAATCACCATTTTTATCAATATATAAAAATGGTTCATCACTACTTACATTATAATTTATTTTATCAATTTCATAATTAGGCTTTGTAAGTTCAATTTTACAGTTATTAATTTTGCCTATTACCCTGATAGAGTCTTTTAAGGAACTGTTTATTTGTGCAAAATTTGGATTTAATATTAGCAAAAAGAATAACCTTAAGTAATAAATTTTTGTTATGTGATTCATTTTCATTGCTACGAATTATTATCGTTATAAACAGTTGTTTATTATAGTATATTAAAAAAAGTCTAAATTCAATTCATATTTACTCCAATGTACAAGTTTATGATTATGGGCACCGTTCCTGCATTTAATTGTTTAACCATTACCATGGGACTGCTTACCAAACCCCTCAACAATTTTCTCCGCCTCTTCCTGTCGCTGCGTGCCGATAAGTACCTTGTCCCCGTTTTTCAGCTCCAGTTGTATCCCGTATTTTCCCGATACATTAAAAGCCCGTCCGGCGCCCCTGCTCATCGCACCCCTGATGCCCCAGCCGCCGAATTCCTTTACCGGACTGTATTTCCTTACATAACACTTTTCAATATCGTTCCAGCTATAGGTCCTTTCATGGCGCAACAACGGAGGAAATTTTATGTGCACCCCCTCTTTGTCTATGCGTGTGTGCAACTGCAACGACAAAAACAGCCACAGCAACAACAACGGAATAACCTCAATGATAAACAGCATATAATCGGGCCCCGGATTGTTCCCAAATGGCTTTTTTAAAATCACCTGCTGCACAATGGCATACAAAGTCAATAGATTGATTAAAATAACCACCGCCCAGATCCATAACTGACGCGGTCTTTGTTTTTCGGTAAAAATTGTTTCCATATCCATAGTTTTTTTCAAACTTACATAAAAAAAATCTTTCTACCCATCAAACCACATTTTTAAAGTTTCGGTGCGCTGCACCTTGGTTTGTTATTGGTTTTATGTTTTCTATTAAGATTGCGGTGCTCTGCACCTCAGTAAAGCCCACAAAACCATCAAACAAAAATTCCATCACCCATCACCTATAACTCATAATTCATAACTGTTTGAAAAGCCTGTCTACCCTCCCCCAACCCCTCCAGGGAGGGGAGTTGTTTCGTCCTCAATTGTGTACATCGCCCATAACCCATCACCTATAACTCATCACCCATAACCCATAACCCCTAAAGCGCCTCCCAATACTCCACCGCCCTCCGCGTATGCGGAATAACAATAGTGCCCCCCACCAAATTCGCCACCGAGAAAATCTCGAAAAGTTCTTCAGTGGTTACCCCAAGTTCATGGCATTTTTCCAGATGGTACTTAATACAATCGTCGCACCTCAGAACCATCGAACCCACAAGCCCCAGCATTTCCTTGGTTTTTCCAGGCAGCGCGCCGTCCATATACGTCAGCGTATCCACCGCGTAAATCCTTTTCATAACTTTATTGTCCGCTCCAAGGATCTTTTCATTCATCCGCTTCCTGTACTCCCGAAATTCTTTTACCCGTTTATCCATAGTTTTTGATTTTTTGTTCTCAGTTCTCAGTTCCTTTGTCACCCTGTTACCCCGTTACCTTGTCACCCTGTTACCTTGTCACCCCGTCACCCCCAACAACGACTATCTTACCGCCCAACTCCACCATTTGCTACTCCCACCCCAATCAAAGTAGCCGAAGTACACCGTTCAATCCGCACCATCACATAATCACCGATCTTATAATTTTCTGCCGGAAAAACCACCACCTTATTCTGTGAAGTCCGTCCCGACAAATCCTTTTTCGATTTCTTTGAAAACCCCTCCACAAGCACCTCATAAGTCTTTCCCAGATCCTTTTCCTTGCTCTCCTCCGAAAGCTTGTTCTGCAAGGCAATAACCTCATTCAGTCGGCGCACCTTAACTTTCTCCGGAACATCATCCTTCATTTTTCGGGCTGCGTAGGTATTCGGCCGTTCCGAATATTTAAACATAAAAGCAAAATCGTATCCCACCTCCATCATCAGCGACAGGGTTTCCTGCTGGTCCTCTTCCGTTTCGCCGCAAAAACCGACCATGATATCCGTCGAAACAGAGCATTCCGGAACAATTGTTTTAATAGCATTGATTCTGTTCATATACCATTCCCGGCTATAGCCACGGTTCATGATACCGAGCAAACGGGTCGACCCCGATTGTACCGGCAGGTGAATACTTTTGCAGATATTCGGATATTTTGCCATCATATAAAGCACCTCATCGCTCATATCTTTAGGATGAGATGTGGCAAAACGCACGCGCAAAGCCGGACTTACAAGAGCCACTTTTTCAAGCAACAGGGGAAAGTTCACGATTTCCCCATCCGTCCATTTATAACTATCCACATTTTGTCCCAACAAAGTAATTTCCCTGAACCCGTTATCAACAAGTTTTTTTGCTTCCTCAACAATGGTCTGCGGATTACGACTGCGCTCAGCACCGCGGGTGTACGGAACAATGCAATAGGCACACATGTTTTCACATCCGCGCATGATCGAAATAAATGCTGAAATTTTATTGCCATCGGTGCGCACCGGCGAAATATCCGCATAAGTTTCCTCCCTCGAAAGCAGCGTGTTTATGGCCTTTTGTCCGCTTCCCGCAACCGTCACCAGACGCGGCAGGTCGCGGTAGGCATCCGGACCAACAACGATGTCAACCATTTTCTCCTCCTCGAGCAATTTTTCCTTTAGCCGTTCAGCCATGCAGCCGATCACACCAATGAGCAATCCCGGTCTTTTCTTTTTAACCTGATTAAACAGATTAAGCCGTCCGCGCACCCTCGTCTCCGCATTTTCGCGCACCGAGCAGGTATTGACCAAAATCAGGTCCGCCTCCTCCATCATTTCAGTTTTATCGTATCCCGCTTCGCTGAGAATTTTAACCACCACTTCGCTGTCGGCAACGTTCATCTGACATCCGTAGGTTTCAATATAGAGTTTATGTTTGCTGTCTTCCATTTTCAAAAATAAAACACAAAGGTAGGGTAAAGTTCTTATTTTTCATAACCCCGGCCTGAAGGCCGGGGTTATAAAAAACAACCCCGTTGAATAGTTTTCTGAAATATTATTCTGACATTTGTATTCAAGAAATAACTCGTATGAAATATATAACACTATTATTGATTCTGTTTGCTATGACCGGCTGCGAAAAAGAACGCACCGCTTCCGAAAAGGCCGAACTGATTTTTGCAATGTACATGAGCGATAAACAATCGGCTGAAATTGCCGAAGGCATTGACTTTTTTGAAGACCTTCTCATGAAGTATTACAACGTGGATATAAACAATATTAATTATGCCTACGACTATTTTCTGAACGATCTTTCCTCAACAACATCCCACGACATGTTTCAGAATCCGGCTGTTAAGAAAAAAATAGAAGAGTTCAGAAAATCCGGTCTCCTCGACAGCTTATATATTATCACAACCGTAGCAGGTACCCGGTTTTATAATATAAATACAACAGGATTGTTTTATAAGAGCCTGAAAAAGCAGATAAAAATTTCAACCCGCATGAAGGAATATATCGAAGGAATGAAAAAATTTCCCGAAACAAAACTGACCGCCTGTGCCGAAACCCTTGCCTCAACCCTGATTAAAAAAGAATATTCCAATCCCGTTGTCAAAGCATTGGTCACTTTTGATATTTTTTTCAGGATCGCGCTAACTTTTGAGTAATTTATTACATAGTTTTTATCATTTTTCCTATTTTTACATTGTTCATTTTAAAAAGCAATACCTATGTCAGGACATAGTAAATGGTCAACCATTAAAAGAAAAAAAGGAGCCCTTGACGCCAAAAGAGGGCAGATTTTTACACGCGTTGTTAAAGAAATACAGCTTGCTGTAAAAGAAAGCGGTCCCGACCCCGAATCCAATCCAAAGCTTCGTATTGCCATTCAAAATGCCAAATCGGCCAACATGCCCAAAGATAATATTGAGCGGGCCATCAGCAAAGCCAGCAATGAAGGGGCAAATATTGTCGAGGTTACTTTTGAGGGCTATGGAAATTACGGAATTGCCATTTTTATTGAATGTTTAACAGATAACAACCTCCGCACAGTCAGCGCCGTCAGGTCCGTTTTTAACAAACGCGGAGGCACCATGGGTACAAACGGCTCACTGAGCTTCCTGTTTGAAAGAAAAGGGGTGTTTACCATCAACAAAACCGGATTGATCCGTGAGGACCTCGAACTGGAACTGATTGATGCCGGACTGGATGAGCTGGATGAAGATGATGTAAATTTTATCATCTACACAAAACTTGAGGATTTCGGCAGCATGCAGAAAAAACTCGATGAGATGAAAATCAACATCGAAAACGCCGTGCTGCAAAGAATACCCAACGACACCAAAGTGATTGATGTATCATCAGCAAAAAAAATTCTGCAGCACATCGAGGAATTCGAAGACCTTGATGATGTGCAAAATGTTTACCACAATCTGGAAATGACTCCGGAACTGGAAAAGGCCCTGAACGAATAATTTCAAATTGAGCGACATACAACCGCAAATAGAAGAATCGTGGAGACAGGTTTTGGCAGATGAATTTGCCAGACCCTATTTTTCTGAGCTCAAAACTTTTCTTACCGAAGAAAAATCAAAATATAAGGTTTATCCTCCCGGTTCCCAGATTTTTTCGGCCTTCAATTTTACACCTTTCGAAAAAGTTAAAGTGGTGCTCCTCGGTCAGGATCCCTATCATGGTCCGGGACAAGCACACGGACTGTGTTTTTCGGTGCCCTATGGAGTCAAGCCGCCCCCATCGCTGGCAAATATTTATAAGGAAATTCACACCGATCTGGGATTTTCCATTCCCAATCACGGCAACCTTGAAAGCTGGGCAAAACAGGGCGTGATGCTGCTCAATGCTACGCTTACCGTAAGAGCCAACACAGCAGGATCGCATCAAAACAAGGGATGGGAAAACTTTACGGATGCGGTAATAAAAACACTTTCCGAAAAACGCAGCAATCTGGTTTTCATTCTGTGGGGAAGATACGCCCAGGCCAAGGAAGCACTCATTGACTCAGCAAAACACTGTATTTTAAAAGCGGCACATCCATCTCCATTCTCAGCTTATAACGGATTTTTCGGATGCAAACATTTTTCGAAAACCAATGAATTTTTAAGAAACAAAACCATCGAAGAAATTGAATGGAGGATTGGTGATTATGGGCTTTATGGTTAGTCCCGATGGCCATCGGTATGGCGGCAGGGTGGAGGTAAGATGGTGAAATAGTGTTCGATTTTTTAAAATTTGTTACGATTTGAATCAGATAATTTCAGTTTCAATTACTTTAAACATGAATCTACATTTAAGTAAAAGCAATTCAAAAGCGTTGAGTAAATATCTGATAATATTTATAATGCTGACTTCAGCTTCAGCAGTATATTCGCAAATTGACAGCGTAATTTTTGACAATAATTTTAAATTTAAAGATGGTATTTACACCAGCTTTGAAGAAGTAATCAATAATGACCCAAAAATTCCCAACTTGATATTGGAAAAGGAAATACATCCCTTATGCAAAAAAAATATTTTATTTTATTATGATGACTTAAATAACAGACAAAAATATACAGATTCTGTGTTTGCATTTGCACAAAATAACGTTTTATACATCAAACACCGCAAGGAATACAGTCAGTTAAAAATTAAGGGTGCTATTTCGGTTTTTTTTAAAAGTCAAATTATTGTTGATGTTAAAAGGGGCACAAACATTAGTGAAGACACATATATTCTGGATCTCTCAACAGGAAAAATAGCCGCTGTTTTTAGTGATTTGTTTGAAGAAATCATTAAAAGAGATTCAGTTCTTTATCAGGATTTTATTACGGATTCGCCTGAAAGCAGTTTAAACTTTAATAAGATAAAAGCTTATAATATGTCATTTCTATTTAAATATAATGCTCAAAATCCAGTTTATATTTATAGGAAAGATTAATCCTGTTTCCAAAGAAACTTTCAAAATAGTTAACTAATATTGTTGTGTGGAACGGTAAAACGGTATGGCGGTAACGGCCTGGAAGGCCAGGTCAATTCAGCCCGGGGCAACGCCCCGGGATTAATCAAGGGTTTAATTCCGCCGGCCATAAACCAAAAAGAAAGAAGAATAACATTCCGGCGGAAATGAATGATGAGGATGGTTGGAAGGTAAAACGATGCAACATCGATATCATAGATACACACAATGTGCGTCTATCAAACGATCTGAATCACAGATAAAACAAACAAAACAATTACCATGGCAAAAAAACTCATCAGAAAAAACAAACAACCCGGGGAGCTTCTGCACATCGGAGACAAAAAAATAGACCTTCCTTTACTTCATTTATTCAGCTATAATGAAAAGGAATTTTACGAAACCAGACCATTTCCGGTTAAAGATCTTGTATCGCTTGATTACAACCGTGAAGACAAAACCACCTGGCTTAATCTTTATGGCCTGCACGACGTGGATGTGGTAATGAAAATCGGCTCCCTGACCGGCACCGACAAAATGGTTCTTGAAGATTTGCTCAACACCCACCACCGACCAAAAATTGAAGAATTTCCGGGGTATTTCTTTTTTACACTAAAAGTTCTGAAAATGAAAAGCCAGGTGCTTGAAACAGAACAAATATCCTTTATTGTTTCACAAAATTATCTGATTTCTTTTCAGGAAGATCTGGGCGATTTCTTTGACCATATCAGAGACAGAATACGAAACAACACGGGGGCTGTAAGACAAAAAAAAGGTGATTATCTGCTGTACCTGATGATTGACGCCCTTCTTGATAATTATTACCTTCTTGATGATGAATTTGAAAAGGAATATAAAAAACTGAATTACGAGATCATACATAAACCCAATAAAGACACAGCTTTTAAAATTGAAAAGTTAAAAAACAACCTCACTTTTATCAGGAAAACATTGTCTCCTTTAAGAGAAAGTATTTTGCGCCTTGAAAAAGGAAATAGTTTTATCCAACAAGATAACCAGAAATATTTTACTGATCTGAAAGACAGCTCCCTTGAAATAATTGATTCCTTCGACACCTATATGCATCTTCTTGAAAGCTGCACCCATCTTTATTTTTCTCTGATCAGCAACCGAACCAACGAAACCATGAAAGTGCTGACCATCATTTCCTCAATTTTTATTCCGCTTACCTTTATTGTCGGGGTGTACGGAATGAATTTCATTTATTTCCCTGAGCTGGGATGGGAGTACAGTTATCCTGTTTTATGGGGAATAATGATCTCGATTTCCGTTGGAATGATGCTTTATTTTAAGAAGAAAAAGTGGCTGTAAATGGGAGAGTGGCTGGCTTTTTCAATTCTAGGAAAAGAGCCATCATCCCTCATGCACCTCCACCACCTCAGCAAGCGGATGCGCAACATAAAACCGTCCGGATAAAACATCCTGACAGCGGTATCGTTTTTTGATTTTTTCAAGTTTTTTGAACTGGCGGCCATTTTTCAAAACAAAAATCGCATTTTCAGGAACATCCTCCACGGTTGTTGATTTTTTTTCTGAATAATTCCGCAGCAACTTTTTTACCACATCGTCTGATTTGGCTGTAAATCCTTTTTTTGATAGAAACCCTTTAATTATTGCATTTTCAACATCTTCAGGAAAAAACTTAAGATTAACGGCCTCTCGCAGGATTTTAACAAACTCCTCTTTCCACTCTTGCCCATGGGGCATCACTCTGTTTTTATAGAGAATCCAGGTATTCATGTGGGCCATTTCGTGCAAAAAAATAAAAAGGAATTCAAACTTGTTGATGTCACCATTCACAGTAATCCTGTGACCTTTTTCCTTAAAGGGATTTCGGTAATCGCCCAGCTTGGTGTTCCTTTCCTTGGTAATAATAAGGTGTACTTCTTTTTCTTTCAGAATATAAAAAACATACTCAATACTCTTTTCGGGAAGGTATCTTTTTAAAATCAATCTGAATTTTTCCTCTGCGGTCATGAAAACAAATTATCTTTTTTCATTAAAAAATTGTACTTTTAGGCGGTTTTTATCCTTTGCAAAGATAAAACAATAATTAAGTACGCTGGTTGTTATAAAGGTACTTTTCAATATTCAGTACCCCATCACATCAGCTAATTAAAAAATAAAATTTTATAACTTTATAACTTATAACCCATAACCCATAACCCATAACTTAAATTGGATTTTTTCTTTCACATAGGACGTTACTTCTCTCTCATGGGCAAAGTCTTCAACAGGCCCGAGAAAGGATCCATTTACCTTACCCGCATTTCAAAGGAAATTGAGCTAATCGGCATTAATTCCATTGGCATAGTTGTGATCATATCCTTTTTCATGGGAGCGGTCATTACCCTGCAAACAGCCCTCAACTTCGATAACCCACTTATACCCAAATACCTCATCGGCTATGCCGCCCGCGAGTCGGTTATACTGGAGTTTTCATCAACCATCGTGGGATTGATCCTTGCCGGAAAAATCGGCTCCAACATTGCTTCTGAAATTGGCTCTATGAGAATTACCGAGCAAATCGATGCCCTTGAAATCATGGGTGTCAACTCGGCAAGCTATCTTATTCTGCCCAAAGTCTCCGCAGCCGTCATCATCAACCCCTTCCTTACCATGATCAGCATGTTTGTTGGTATCGTGGGCGGTTACATCATTTGTTTCTCGGGGGCTTTATCGCCCGAAGATTATCTGGAAGGAATACATCTGTACTACAACGGTTTTTACATTGTTTACGGATTGATCAAATCGGCTGTTTTTGCTTTTATCATCACCTCAGTGCCTGCATATTACGGTTATTATGTGAGCGGGGGAGCCCTGGAGGTGGGACGTGCCAGTACAAAAGCAGTTGTTTTATCGTGTATTCTGATTCTTTTGTTTAACCTTTTACTTACCGATTTGCTGCTCACATGATTGAAGCCACAAACATAAACAAGTCTTTCAACGACAACCATGTTCTCAAAGACGTGACTGTATTCTTTGAAAAGGGGAAAATCAATCAGATCATCGGGCAAAGCGGTATGGGCAAAACTGTATTGCTGAAATCTTTAGTCGGACTGCATGAGGTGGATACCGGACAAATCAATTTCGACGGACGAAACTTCACAGCCATGAGTTTTATGGAACGCAAGGAAATCCGTAAGGAAATAGGAATGGTTTTTCAGGGAGGCGCTCTTTTCGACTCACTCACCATTCAGGAAAACATCAAGTTTCCCATGGATATGTTCACCAACTGGTCTGAGGAGGAAAAGCTCGACAGGGTAAATTTCTGTCTGAGCAAGGTTAATATTCCCGACACCAATAAATTGTTTCCTTCAGAATTAAGCGGGGGCATGCAAAAACGCGCAGCCATTGCACGCGCCATTTCATTAAACCCCAGATATCTGTTCTGTGATGAGCCAAACTCCGGACTCGATCCCATAACTGCCCTCATAATCGACAACCTGATACGCGAAATCACCATCGAGTTTAATATTACCACGGTGATTAACACCCATGATATGAATTCGGTGATGGAAATCGGCGATAAAATCATTTTCATTTACCAAGGTTACAAATGGTGGGAAGGAAACAAAAATGATATTTTCACCAGCGACAACAAAGAACTCAATGACTTTGTTTTTGCCTCCGAACTCTTTAAAAAGGTAAGGGACAACCACCACAAATAGCCCATTACCTGCCCCCAAAGCAATCTCTGCACATCCGCACATCAACAAATCCGCACATCTGCACATCAACTAATCTGCACATCAACTAATCTGCTAATCTGCTAATTAATTCACACCCTCCCGGCAACCATTTCACCCCCTTTTTACGTCTAATAATCAAAGACAATTTCCGGTATTTTATATTTAACATTTTTCTCTGATATTTGCAGAAGTGTAATTGCTGTAACTTTTTGCAGCGATTTCCGTAAATTATCAGGTAATTTTATACATTATTATGAAGTTAATTTACAGGCTTTTATTCTTAGTGTTTACCACAATGTTAATTTGCCTTCAGGTCGAAGGGCAAAAATTATACTGGGTAAACGGCGAGGGCTCGTGGAACGATAAAAACCATTGGTCAACTGAAAGCGGTGGAACAGGGGGAGCAGTGCTCCCCAATATCAATGACGAAGTGATTATTGATAAAAATTCCTTCCCCCGGGGGGATAATGGCAAGATAACCATCGACCATTTTGCTTCCTGTAAATATATTGTCTCAACCGAAAAAACTGAAATCTCAGGTGAGGGCCGTCTATTAATGGCATACCAAACCGAATCAAACAAAATTAATTTTTCAAAAAAGCTTGACATAGATGTTGTTGCCAATGGCACAAAAACACCATTCACTATTACAATGTCTTCAACAGCGGTTCAGTGTCACGACAGTTGCAACGGTACTGCATCAGCTGTAATCACAGGCGGCACCGCTCCATTTACAATTTTATGGTACGACGGGGTTGGTATTCCTGTCCCGGGATCTGCCGGATTACTCACCATAAGCGGGTTATGCCCCGATACCTATTCAATTGTTGTTGAGGATGCCGACGGGGATGTGGTTTCAGAAAGCGCTGTTGTGGCAAACCCGCCAGCACTGATTATTGTACAATATAGCCAGATTGACCCGGTTTGTAATGGCATTTGCGACGGACAGGCAAAAATAAACCTTGTGGTGGGCGGAGTACCCCCAAGGACTTACAACTGGTCCCCCAACGGGTACACCGGCGACGGAACCAATACCTATTCCGATTTGTGCGATGGAACTTATGTGGTCACCATTACCGATTCAAAGGGATGTACCGCTTCACATACTTTCACGCTTACTGAACCAACCGTAGTCACTTCAAATATGGTAGAAACTACTCCCACCTGTAACGGCGACTGCGACGCAACCGCAACAGTCAATGCAGGGGGAGGAACACCTCCGTATGATTATTTATGGGACGATCCGGCGGCTCAGACCACCGATCCGGCAACCGGACTATGTTCAGGCACCTACAATGTAATCATCACCGACGACAACGGCTGTATTCTTACCGACCAGGCCACCATCACCGATCCTCCCGTTCTTGTTGTTACCATTCCAACCAGCACTGATGCTGTTTGTGGCGGCGACTGCGACGGAACTGCCACAACAAACGTTGTTGGCGGTATTCCGCCTTATACCTATCTTTGGTCAAATGGCGAAACGACTCCAAATGCCACTGCTCTTTGCGGACCGGCCTGGGCAACGGTTACAGTGACTGATGCAAACGGTTGCGAAAAAACCGCAACAGTCTTCATTGACGCACCAATTTCGGCTGTGACTGCAACAATAACAGGTCAAACAAATCTTTTATGTTTTGGTGTTTGCAACGGATCTGCAACCGTGGCAGGAGCCGGAGGAAACGGAGCTCCATGGACCTATGACTGGTCACCAAACGGTTATACAGGAGATGGAACTGATACTTATTCAAGTCTTTGTGCAGGAACCTACAATGTTACTGTTGAAGATGCCATGGGATGCTCCTCCACCACATCGGTCACAATCACCCAACCCGCAACAGCTGTCACAGCAAGTATTCCGGTTCACACCGACGTGCTTTGTGCCGGCGAATGTACCGGCTCTGCCACTGCCGCAGGAGCCGGAGGAACTCCTCCCTATACCTATTTATGGAATACCATTCCTGCTCAGAATACCCCAACAGCAACCGGACTATGTGACGGAACCTATACAGTTACAGTTTATGATTTTAATCTGTGTACTGCCACAGCAAGTATTACTATTACCGAACCCGCAGTTCCTCTTACAGCAAGCATAACAGGTCAGATCAATGTGCTTTGCTTCGGCCAATGCACCGGTCAGGCCACTGCTGCCGCTGCCGGCGGAACGGCTCCTTATACAATATTATGGGATGACCCTGCACCTGCCCAAACAACTTGGACAGCCACAGGTCTTTGTGCAGGAACTTATACACCCACTGTAACTGATGCAAACGGATGTACTGTCACAACCTCGGTGACAATTACTGAACCCGCTACTGCTGTAACTTCATCAATAACTGCCCAGACCAATGTGCTTTGTTTTGGACTATGTAACGGAACAGCCACTGTTACTCCTGTAGGCGGGACTCCCGGATACACTTATTTATGGTGCAACGGACAAACAACCCCAAATGCTACCGGATTATGTGCAGGAAACTGCACCGTAACCGTTACTGATTCAAACGGTTGTACAACCAGTTCAACAGTTACCATTACCCAGCCCGCAACAGCAGTTACTGCAAGCATTACTGCCCAAACCAATGTTACCTGCTTTGGCTTGTGTGATGGAACTGCAACGGTTACACCTGTGGGTGGAACTCCACCTTATACTGTGGTAGCCTGGAGCGATCCATCAGGTCAAACAACATTTACTGCAGTTGGTTTATGTGCAGGAACTTATAGCGTAACCGTTACGGATGACAATGGTTGTCTTGCTTATGCATCTGTTACCATAACCCAGCCGGCAACAGCCGTTTCGGTTTCCATTACCGACCAGGACAATGTTCTTTGTTTTGGCGAATGTACAGGAACAGCCACCGCTGCAGGAAGCGGAGGAACCGGACCATATGATTATCTGTGGGACAATGGCCAGACTACCGCTTTGGCGACAGGATTATGTGCCGGAATTGAAGGCGTAACCGTTACCGATGACAACGGATGTACCGCCTCAACCACTGTTACCATTACTGAGCCCGCAACCGCTGTCTCTGCATCCATAACCTCACAGACAAACGTGCTCTGTTTTGGCCAATGCACCGGCTCGGCTACCATCGCCGGAGCTGGCGGAACACCTCCATATACTTATGGATGGCCTGTATCTGCAGGAGGTGTAACAACGCCCACCGCATCTAACCTGTGTGCAGGAACCTACACTCCCACGGTGACCGATGCCAATGGTTGTACCACGACCATTAATGTGATCATTACCGAACCCGCTACCGCCGTTTCGGCCAGCATCACCGCACAAACCAATGTTGTCTGCACAGGTACATGTTCCGGAAGCGCAACGGTTGCAGGGGCCGGAGGAACACCGGGATATATATATGCATGGCCGGCTTCAGCAGGCGGAGTAAATACCCCTGACGCTATTAATCTGTGTGCAGGATCTTATATCGTAACCGTTACCGATGCCAATGGCTGTACAACCACCATTACCGTTACCATCACCGAACCCGCTGTTGCCATGACCGCCACAATAACCGGCCAGATCAACGTTGCCTGTCCCGGTGAATGTACCGGCGAAGCCACCGCTGATGGTGTTAACGGCACGCCTCTTTATACTTATTTCTGGAGCGATCCCGCCAACCAAACAACTCAAACTGCCACCGGCTTATGCGACGGAGTTTATACCGTTACCGTTACCGATGCTCTTGGATGTTCAGCTTCTACATCAGTTACCATTACCGAACCCCCAACAGGTGTTTCGGTTTCAATTACCGATCAGGTCAATGTTCTTTGTTTTGACGAATGTACTGGAACCGCTACTGCCACAGGCGCTGGCGGCAATATACCCTATACCTATTTATGGGATGACCCCGCTGCCCAAATTACTCCCGTCGCCACCGGATTATGCGATGGAGTATATACCGTAGTCATTACCGATGCCGGATTATGTACTGCCTCAGTATCCGTTACCATTACTGAGCCCGCAACCGCTGTCTCTGCCAGCATCACCGATCAGGATGATGTGCTGTGCTTTGGCGAATGTACCGGCTCAGCTACCATTGCCGGAGCAGGCGGAACACCGGGATACACATACCAATGGGATGACGGACAAATAACCCCTGTTGCTATTAATCTCTGCGACGGTACTTATAACCCTACCGTTACCGATAACAACGGATGTACCGTTTCTATTCCGGTTGTCATTACCGAACCCGCCACTGCTGTGGATGCAGCAATAACCGCACAAACAAATATTATCTGTACCGGGACATGTACAGGTGAAGCTACTGTTTCAGGTGTTGACGGCACGCCCCCATATACCTACCAGTGGCCTGCCGCTGCCGGAGGTGTTCTTACCCCAACCGCCAGCAACCTGTGCGTCGGGACCTATACTGTAACTGTTTACGATGCAAACCTTTGTGATACAACCATTGATGTTACCATTACTGAACCTCCGGTCGGACTTTCTGCAATAATTACCAACCAAATCAACGTTGCCTGTATGGGCGACTGTACTGGTGAAGCAACTGCCGACGGTGCCGACGGACTTGCACCCTATACGTTTGCATGGGACGATCCTTTAAGCCAGATAACTCAAACTGCAACCGGATTGTGTGCAGGAACTTACAACGTTGTCGTTACCGATGCCAATCTATGTACCGCAACAACTTCAGTTATCATTACTGAACCGGCAACCGGACTGACCGCTTCCATCACCGATCAGGACAATGTGCTCTGTCAGGGTGAATGTACCGGAACGGCTACTGTTACCGGAGTTGGCGGAACAATTCCTTATACTTATTTATGGGATGATCCCATTCCTCAGGTTACTCAAACAGCCACAGCATTATGCGATGGCACTTACACAGTTACTGTTACTGATGCCGTATTCTGTACTGCAACTGCAACCGCTATAATCACTGAACCGGCATTACCGCTTGGTCTGACCATGACAGGTACCGATGTGCTTTGCTTCGGCGGAAGCTCTGGAACAATCACTACCACCGTAACCGGTGGAACACCTGTATATTCTTATGTATGGTCTCCCGCTACCGGTGTTTGGGACGGAGTTGATACTTACTCCGGGCTTGCCGCAGGAACTTATGATGTGACCGTGACCGATGCCAATGGCTGTACCATCACCGGCTCCTACACTGTTAATGAGCCGTTAGCAGCAATTACTATAACACTTACTCCCACAAACGCATTATGTAATAACTCCGACGACGGTTCAATATTTACCGTTGTTGCCGGTGGAACTGTTCCTTATTCCTATGCGTGGTTACCCGCTACCGGAACATGGAATGGCACAGATACATACTCTGACCTCGCTCCGGGAACTTACACCGTAACTGTTACAGACGCCAACGGCTGTATCGAAACCGAAAACGCAACAATTACCGAGCCCAATGCTTTGGTAATTAACCCAACCATAACCGACTCGCATTGTACTTTATCTGACGGAGCTGTTACCGTAACCGTTCTTGGAGGAACTCCGGGTTACACCTACGACTGGTCTCCCGATTGTTGTACCGGTGAAGGCACCAACACTTATTCCGATTTACCCGCAGGAAACTACACCGTAACCGTAACCGACGCCAATGGCTGTACCATTGAATCGACAAGCAGTGTAACCGACCAGGATGCCGGAACAGTTAATATTATCAACGTAGTTCAGAATGAATGTTTTGATCAGGCCATGGGCGAAGCTTTCGCTGATATGGTGGGCGGAACTGCTCCGTTTACCTTTATCTGGACCGACGGACAAACTACCCAGCTGGCAACAGGATTGACTGCCGGAATACATTGTGTAACCGTTACCGATACTCCGGGTTGTGTGGCTACTGCATGCATCACCATTACCGAACCCGATTCCATCGAAATGACCGCAGTGGTTACTCCGGTAACCTGCTTCGGCGGAAATGACGGGGAAATAGATCTCACAGTGATTGGCGGAACATCTCCATACACCTTCGCATGGACCGGCGGCTATGTTACCGAAGACATTATCAACCTTACTGCCCAATGGTATACAGTCACTGTTACCGATGACAATGGTTGTACAAATACCGACAATTTCGAGGTTACCGAACCTCCTACAGCAGTGAGCGTTTCATTTGTCGTAACTGATTTGTTGTGTAACGGAGATAACACAGGAGATATTGACATGACGGTTACTGATGGCATTCCTCCTTATACTTACAACTGGTCAACAGTTCCTGTCACTGCAACAGAAGATTTGACAGATGTTGCTGCCGGAACCTATGATGTAACCGTAACCGATAACAACGGCTGTTCTGTTACCGGATCAGCCACCATCAATGAACCCACTGCCCTTTCCCTGACCGAAACCATTACCAACTCACACTGTCTGATGTCTGACGGACAAATCGCTGTTGTTGTTGCGGGTGGCACTCCGGGATACTCTTATATTTGGAACCCGGGTGGTTATCCCGGTGATTTGACCGATACCTATACTTCATTGCCAGCCGGAACCTATAATCTCACCGTTACCTATGCCAATGGCTGTACAATTTCTGATGTTTACTCTGTTTCAGACGAACTTCCCGGAACAATATCATTTATCAACATTATTAATAATGATTGCTTCAATGACCTCAACGGAAGTTTAACTGTTCAGGTAACAGGCGCCGATCCGATTGCAACATACGATTGGGCTCCCGACGGATATACCGGTGACGGTACCGATACCTACTCAGGATTGCCTGCAGGAACCTATTCAGTTATTATTACCGACGTTAACGGATGTATATATTCAGGCAACAACGATATTACCGAGCCCGATTCCATTGAAATTGTCTTTGCAATAACTGATGTACTTTGCAGTGGCGATTGCAGTGGTGAACTGGATATTACAGTAACCGGCGGAACCTCTCCGTACAGTTATGACTGGTCGAATCTGGCCACAACTGAAGATATTACAGCACTTTGTGCAAACAACTATATTGTTACCATCACCGACAATCTGGGCTGTACCAATACAGATGATGCAGATATTACCGAACCCACAACACCAATATCTTTATTACCGGCCATTACAAATGTTACTTGTAACAGTGGAACTGATGGCTCTATAGACCTTACCGTTGTAGGAGGAACCGGTCCTTATACTTTCGAATGGAATACCGTTCCTGCACAACTTACTGAAGATGTTGTTGGTCTGGCTGCCGGATTTTATGATGTTACGGTTACTGATGATAACGGATGTACCGTTACAGCAACCTATGAAATTACCGAACCAACAGCCATCACCGTGACCGAAACCATTTCTCCGTCACACTGTCTGATTGCCGACGGAAGTATTGTCATTTCAGTATCAGGCGGAACACCCGGATACTCTTATGTATGGGATCCCGCAACCGGAACATGGGATGGAATTGATACCTATTCGGCCCTGAGTGCCGGAGCATACAACCTCACAGTCACCGACGCCGTTGGTTGCGAAAGAATTGATGCCTTTGTGGTTACTGATGAAGATGCAGGAACCATTTCCTTTATTGATGTTCAGAATGAACCCTGTTTTGGTGATGCCCTTGGTGAAGCCACTGTTGTAGTTATCGGTGGTGCAGGAGGAAACACTTATGAGTGGAGTACCATTCCGGCACAACTGACAGAAACAGCCACCAACCTTTCAGCCGGAACATACTTTGTTTCAGCTACTGATGCCAATGGCTGTCTGGCTGTTGGAAGTATTGACATTACCGAGCCGGTTGAACTGACCATAAGCTTAGTCGGAACCGACATTGTTTGCCATAGTGAATGCACCGGAGAAATTGACATGACCATTTCAGGCGGTACACCGGCATATGATATTGTATGGTCTACAGTTCCGGTTTCAACTGACGAAGACCTTACCGGCCTTTGCACCGGAACATATTTTGTTACCGTTGAAGATAATAACGGATGCCAGGTAACAGATAATCTTTCAATATTTGAACCGCCAACAGGCATTTCTGCAACCTTTATAACGACCGATATTTTATGCCATGGTGCCACCGATGGAACTGTTGATATGACACCTGCCGGAGGAATTGCTCCATACACCTTTGAATGGCTGCCCGGTGGTCAAGTAACTGAAGATTTGACTTCACTGGCTGCCGGCACTTATTATATTACCATCACCGATGCCAGTTTATGTACTTACAGGGATTCTGTTACCATCACTGAACCCGATACACTGGAAGTAACCGGAGTAGTTACCGGTTCAAGTTGTGGAAACGCTGACGGATCAGTTGTTGTTACTGTTACCGGTGGTGTTCCGGGCTACACATATACATGGGATCCCTTAACAGGAAACTGGGATGGAATTGACACCTATTCAGATCTTTCATTCGGAAACTATATACTTACTGTAACTGATGCCAATAGCTGTACTGCAACATATATCGCTTCAGTTTCAGATATTGATGCCGGAACCCTTGATTTTGATTCGCTGCCCGCAACATGCTTCGGATTCTGCGATGGTGAAGCAACCATGACCGTAACAGGAGGAACTCCTCCGTTCACTTATTTGTGGGGCGACACACAAAACACCCAGACAGCTACCGGCCTGTGCGCAGGAATTATCCTGGGAACAGTGACTGATAACATTGGATGCGGTCTTGTGGGAACAATTGAAGTTACCGAACCCGACTCCATACAGTTTGATTTTACCATCAATAATATTACCTGTGTTGGTGAAGTGGACGGAAATATCCATGTTGAAAATACTGGCGGAACTCCGGCTTACAGCTGGGTATGGGACGATGGAACGCCCGGTCAGGATTTAACCGGATTATCAGCAGGATTTTACGGGGTAACCGTTACCGATGCCAATGGCTGTACCAACAGCGATCAGGCCGAGATACTGGAACCCACCATGCCGCTTGTCCTGACCATCTCAGGAACACCAACCAATTGTTTTGGTGACAGCACAGGAACAGTAACTGTTGTAGCCACAGGCGGTGTACCCGATTATTCATATGTGTGGTCAACATCACCAACGGATACACTGGATGTACTAAGCAATGTTCCAATTGGCACATACACCGTTACCGTAACCGATGATTATGGCTGTACCGCTGTTGAATCTTACACTGTGACTCAGCCCGACAGCTTATATGCGACCTTCACCGATACCGTTCAGGTTAATTGCGACGGATTGTGCATCGGCTCGGCAACCATCACTCCGGCCGGCGGCACACCTCCATATACTTATATCTGGGAAGATGGACAAACTGATTCCATTGCCATTGATCTTTGTGCAGGAATCACCTGGGTTACCGTAATCGACAACAATTTATGTGAATATGCGACATGGATTGAAATTACCGACACTTCAGATCTTGAGCTGACCATCACCGACACAATAAATCCACAGTGTGCGGGCGATTGCAACGGTCAGGTTATTATCTCAGTAACAGGCGGAACCACTCCATATATTATTAACTGGTCAACCTTAGATGTTGATGTGGACACCATTTCAAACCTTTGTCCGGGCATATATTCAGTAACTATTTCGGATGCCAACACCTGCAGCCGCGAAAGCTTTGTTGAGCTGTTTGATCCGGATACTTTATATTTCAACTTTACAGACAGTTTAATACCATTGTGTTCCGACTCATGTAACGGCGCGCTTACGGCTGTGGCGACAGGAGGCGTTGAGCCCTATTCATACGAATGGTCAACCGGAGCCACCGACACCATTGTGACCGGATTATGTCCTGGGTTTGTATCGGTTACCGTAACAGATAACAATGGCTGTCAGGATACACTTGACTACGCGTTAAACGGACCCGACCCACTTGATCCGACATTCCTTATTGACACGGCGCAATGCTCGAACCACACCTTTGATGCAGCCATAGATCTGGAAGTAACGGGAGGCACCGGGCCTTACTCATATCTGTGGTCAAACGACAGCACCACGCAGGATATTGACAATCTGGAAGCCGGTGTATACTACGTAACCATCATTGATGTCAACGGATGTCAGATAATTGATTCGGCGGCAACGGGAGCAGGTATTGTTGTGGATGCGCTTGCACTTCAGGATACTGTTCTTTGCTACGGCGATTCTATCCAGATCTTCGGATATGGAGGAGATAGTTTATACTGGGCTCCGGCGCTCGGGTTGAGCGATTCGCTGATATTTGATCCATGGGCACATCCGCTGGAAACAACCACATATTATTTTACTACATGGGATTCTACCGGCACATGTTACGATGTGGATTCGGTGGTCATAACAGTACGGCCGCAAATCAACATCACCGTTTCGGCAACCGATACCGTGATATTACATGATTTTACAACAGAGTTGTTTGCCGAAGGAGGCGGTGACACGATAACGTTCCTGTGGTATTATACAGATTCGGTGGAATATCCCGGAGTTATTGACGATCCTTACAGTGACAATCCGACAGTCACACCCGAAGTCACAACCACGTTCTATCTCATCAGCACATCGCCAGACGGTTGTACGGAGCTGGACACCATCACGATAACGGTGATTCCGGAAATTATTTTCCCGACAGGTATCACACCCAATGGTGACGATTTAAATGACACGTGGGAAATTGACAACATCGGACTGTTTGAAAAAGTACATATTAGCATCTATAACCGCTGGGGCGAAAAACTCTTTGAGTACATTGGCTCCGGTGACGGATATGAAGTAAAAGCCAACCAGTGGGACGGCACTTTCAACGGAAAAGATCTGCCCATAGGAACATATTACTTTACCATAGATTTCTACGGCGAATTAGGAACCAAACCGGCAACAGGCCCGTTAACAATTGTGAGATAATATGAAATGGATTAAATATATATTGCCGCTCTTTTTGCTAATTGGTGTTCACAAGGTGAATGCCCAGCAAATGCAGATGTACAGTCAGTACATGTTTAATGATTTCGTTGTCAATCCGGCAGTCTGCGGAACGCACGAATACTTCCAGGCCCGTTTGAACAACCGGTATCAGTGGATTGGTATTGTTGACCAGCCCCGCACATATATTCTGAGTATTTATGGTCCGCATAAAACAAAAGACATGGGATTCGGTGGTTTTGTTTACAATGATGTTACCGGTCCCACAAGCCGAACCGGAGTTCAGGGAGCTTATGCCAAAAATATCAGGATAAAAAATGACATGCGGCTTTCCTTTGGATTATCAGCCGGATTGTTACAATTCAAGATTGACGGTTCTAAAATAACCTGGCATGATGAAGGGGATCTTGTGGGAGAAGCGATGTACGTTGATTATATTCCGGACGCCAACTTTGGGATGTATCTGTACACAAAAAGTTATTGGGCAGGATTTTCGGCCAATCAGCTTTTATTCAGCAAGGTAAAACTGTATAATAATGTTTCGGATGAAAGTCTGACCAACGGAGGAATAAACAGAATTATGCACCATTTTTACCTTATGGGAGGGTACAAGTATAAGATAAATGAGGAATTTACATTGGAGCCCTCGTTGCTTGTTAAAAAAATGGCTCCGACCCCTTACGAATTTGAGATCACGGTAAAAGGAATATATCAGGACATGGTATGGCTGGGTGCCTCATTCAGAACTCATGAAAAGTCAATGCCCATAATGATCGGGTACAACTACGAAAACCAGATGTATTTTGGATACTGCTACGACCTGATATTCTCCGATCTGAAAAACTACACCTCGGGCACCCATGAAATCATGGTGGTAGCCAGGTTCAACAAGATCAAGCAGTCGAAATCGAGACCTAAGATTTAATGGGGATGGGGGAAAATACAAAACAATAATAGAACCGAGTCATTGCGAGGAACGAAGCAATCTCCTGATGGTGCCCATGGGCACTATTGGGGGATTGCTTCGTCGCAAAAACCTATTAGTAAACCATAGTGCTCTTTTTCGCTCCTTGCAATGACGCTGCACCCTATATGATTTTCGGCAAAAGGCGGTCCAAATAAAAAGCCTGCTCAAAAACGAGCAGGCTTTAATATAATATTTGAAATCCTGGTGGCCACTAGATTCCACGCCACCACTTAAAAAACCACTGTAGCGAAAACCAACTTTAAAACATATAGAAGCTGCCTGAAAAATGTTTTTGCAACCCACAAAATTCCTTATCTTTGATAAAAATCAAATAAAGCATGTCATTTTTCGAACCCACATGCTCTGAAACCATTGAAAATACTGTGAAATTTGCGAGAAGGTACGGATTCGGGTTTCAATGGTTAGGAAAACAAAAATAGTCTATTGATAATAACAAATTAAGCCTGCTCAAAACCGAGTGGGCTTTAATATAATGTGTTTAGCTTGGATGGAGAAGACAATTTCTTAAATATCCGTAAATGACAAAAAATGCTTTATTTTAGATTTTTCGTCAATAACAGAATTTATTCGGAACGTGCATTGAACAAAAATTGAGCCGGAACCTGATGGGTCAACAAAAAAGCCGCAAATCTGCGGCTTTTTTTATTGAATAATAATCTTTTTTAACTACCAAACATCGATTGGGATGCTTTCGGACAACCAAAAATCAGGTTCATTCCAAATCTGAATGAAACATACCGCATAGTGTAGGGCATCACGCCCGAAAATTCTCCGTCCTGCCTGATGATCTGCCAGGTGCCAAGCAGGTTGTCGCCAACGAAATAAAACTGCATTCTCCATGCCTTGAGCATAATGCCCAATCCAAGGTTTTTAAAGGTGTTGTTGGTAACGGCATAACTTAATGACAGACTTACCCATTTTTTCAGATTGGCTTGTCCCGAAAGGGTCAGACCCATCATCGGAGTACTGCGGTACAGCTCAACCCTGTACAATCCCTGAACACTGAATTTATCATTGATTTCATAATTGCCGCCCAAATAAATTTTTGGCGCCAGATAATATTTGTATTTGCCCTTGTCAAGCGTGGGAAAAAAGATGTCTACCACCGAATCGGTCAAATCGGCCACATAAGCCGAGTCTGTTTCTTCAAGATACGGAACCACATCCACTCCGTCGAACATAAACTGTCCTTTGCTGCGGATGGTGCTTACGTTATCTTTGAATGTTATCCATCCAATATCCAGTATACTGGCATACAAAGTGGTTTTTGCATTGAGCTTGTAGGTGGCGCCGAGATCAAGGGCCAGACCAAAATTCTTATTGTTCATTACATAATCCATGGGCTCGATTTCATAGGTGGTGTCAACTAAGATCACAGAGTCGTTTTCATTGTCGTACCTGATGGTATCAATCGAAAAGAACGGTTGCGACATGTTGTATTCAATATCTGTGGTAAACACCGTTTCAAAATTGCTGGTTGGATCATCAAAGGTCTTCATCAGCAAGTCGTTGTGCCTGGTATAAATATTTGCTTTGCCAAAAAGGAATTTTACTTTACCTCCCACAATGAGTTTATCGTCAAGTTTTTTTGATGCGCCAATTGCATATTCGCGGTAATGAACCACGTCAACTAACACTCCGGCCAGCTCCACATCCTTGTTCATCAATGACTTTCCGTTTCCCTCATCTATAAAAGTGAGCAGGTTTTTGGATATTCCTGTCCGTGAAAAAATCTTTTCAGAAAGGTTAAATGTGAAGTACCAGTCATCTTTCCATTTGTAACCTGCAGAAAGCAAATTGATGTTTACATCGGCAGTGATGTAATTCATTTTTCTGAGCCGCTTGTAATATTTGTCGTAATCAAACAGCGGATGTTCGGGATGGATAATGGAATCAAGCGATTTATCAATGGGCACAAGTTCCTTGATGGCAAATCCGTTCAGTCCAAAGTCCAGTTCAACCGGTGGAAGAATGGGTGTGATCAACCCGCCGATATTCCATTTGCATTCATGCTGGATGGCGGGGTTTAGAAGATTCGATTGCGGAATGCTCTCCATAAAATACAAGGTGTTGTTCCGCTGTGCGTTTAGTCCGGACATTAGTGCCAGACAAAAAATTACCGATAATATATATTGTTTTTTCATGCTGAAACCGGATTAAAATTAATTGCCAAACTCCAGATCGTCGGGATCATCTACGTAAATCTGTACCTGGGCGCCCAGACTAATATCTATGCTGTAATGCGCATATATTCTTACCAATGCGGTGGCAGAATTGGTGGTGTTGACTGTTCCGCGGTAGAATACATATTTTACGTCCTTCAGATTTTGAATTCTGTCGTGCTGCCATACAATATCTTTGGTCCAGGTGGTTTTGGAAACGACTTTGCCTATGGCGTCAAGCTGTCCCGATTCAACAATTCGAACATCTTCAAGCAGGGAATCGACCACTACATAGTTTGAATCCGCAAAATAGACCTGCACATCTGCTTCGATTGGCATACCGTTATCGGCAACAATCCTGAATTTTATCCATTCAACGATGTCACTGTCTGCATATACTTCTGTAAAATCAAAATCTGCGGTATCCTGCAGAATCCAGTATTGAGCACTTCCATAAAGAGGAAGCTCCACCTCCAAATCAAGGTCGAACCGGCTGCTGTCAGTAATAAAGTTGTAATCGCCGGTAGGCCCTGTGGGGTTTGATTCGGCCACAACACTGAAGAAAATATATTTTGGCTGTGTTTCGATCACATCCATGATGTTTGAGTTGGTTTTGTTCAGGAGCATCAGGTCTGCTGCAAATGTACCAATCTGGCTCAGGGTGGGGTAATTCATGATGCGCGGGTTGGCAATTGTTGGCACATCAGAGCCGAAAAGCGGTGTTGAGGGCATTCCTGAAGTCGAGTATGTTCCCAGTGAGGTCAGGTAAAACTGGAAAGGCATTCCATATGAGTTATTCATTCTGATATATAACCGGGGATCGTCAAAATAAGCTTCGCCATCGAGGATGTGGTTGAATATATCCAGATGGATGGAATCCATGCTCAGTGTCTGAACATAGTTTCCAAGATATCCAAACATGGATGAGTAATCGGGATTAGCAAAATTAACTACAAAAGTTATGTCGTCGGTGGCGTTTACCGGATTGCCCGAGTTGGTCATGGTAACGGTGTAATTTGCCTGAAGCTTGTTGTATTCAGAACCACCATTTGTGAGATCCATTGTGTAGCCTTCCAGGTCGTTATATGTGTTGGTAACTGTTCCTCCGGTTACCGGCACATTGATGGTTTTTTTGTAAACAAGACTTCCTTTTTTCAATGTTGGAAACTCAACATCAATGGTCGAGGCATGCTGGAAATCAGAATTTATAATAATTGTCAGTTCAGCACCGTTAAGCCTTACGCTGTCGAGTCTTTCATCAGAATTTACAATTATATTTCCCACTGTGCTGTGCGATTCTGTAATGGTCGTACCAACAGGAACGGCAAGCGGGTTAAGATCGGATGCTGCTGTAAAAACATCTGCAAACGACTGGTTTGGAAGGGTAATCATTTCGTCGGCACGGTAAGAAAGTACCCGGGCATTATAAACCAGATACAAAAAACCTGTCTCGTCTTCCTCAACCAGTTCTTCCCCATCATAATCCTGAAGAATGTCTCTCATGGTGAGGGAACCCTTGCAAATTGGAACCGCCATATTCGGGTCCCATTCAACGTCACTTGAAAACTTATTCAGTTCAAATTCATCCTTGACGCATGAATTTATTACCATAGCCAACAGGATTATTCCGGTAAGGGCAGGCATCCATCTTTTCAGCGTGCTTTTCATTCGTTTAATTATTAGTTAACTTAATTCGGTAGATAAAAATAGATAAATTTCTAATACAATATTAAATAGACTACAAAAAATAAAAAAAGGTTGAGCTTTTTATACAAAAAACGTAATTGTGTCTGTGTTTACTGGTTTTTTTCCGACACATAACAAAATAACAAAAATAAGGACAAAAAGTTCATAGAGATAAAAGTCAGTCGCAATCGGATTGGTTTTTACTGCACAGCATAATTATAAAGGAAGCTGTTTTTGCTCCCCACCAGCAAGTTAAATTTCCCGGTTGATTTTCCGATTTCGCTTATACTGAACATGGTTGCGCCCCTGAGCGGAAAGCCTTCGTATATTTCGCCCAAATATTCGAAGAGATAAATTTCTTCTTTCATTGGTGAAACAATTCCCATGCGCCTTGAATTATCAGGGAATATAAACAAAACAGGCCGTAAAATTTCTTCGTCTTCAAACTGATGGGTAAACAGCAATGAACGCTCGTAATTATATACTTCGAGTTTGTTTTTATCCACGAAAATGTAGTCGTTATAGGTGTCGCCATCAAAATCCTTAAACTCGAAATAATGATTGCGGCTGCGCGCAGGCATTTCGGCAATGGTTACCGCTCCCTCAAAGTCAATGTAAACAATTTTTCCTTCGCTGGTGGATCCAACCATCCGGTGTTTTTTTGTTTTGGGTTCCTGTTCCAGATAAAAAATATTATTTGGGGAAATCGGAAAATATTCCTTGATGTTTACCCTGATTTCACCTTTCCGGTCAACAACATAGGTGCGCAAGCTGTCACTAAAGACAATATAATCCTTGTCTTCAATCCTGAAATGCTGAACCGGGTTGTACACATTGTGGTCGGTGCCCGAAAAATCCCATCCCTTGAGCAGTTTTCCGTCCTTATCCATGGCATACACTTTTTTATCGCTGCAGGCAATAAACATGCGGTAATCTTTATTATTGTCATAGTCAAACAAAGCGAGTCCGTTGGTTGAAGGAGCCCTGAGCTCAACGGGATATTTTTCAACCGGATTGCCCAATCTGTCAAGCATGTAAATTTTTGAGCGGGTAGAAAAAAGCAGCTGAAGTTTGCGGTTTTTATAATAGTCAACCTGATACACTTCACTGGTGATTCTTTCGTCCAGACTTTTTTTCCACATGATTCGTCCAGCACTGTTTATCAGATAAATATTGTTGTTCATGTCCTGAACAAATATTTCCTTTTCGCTTGATTCATGGTTAATCACCAGCTTTGGTTTGATGGCTACGCATGTATCCAAACGGCTTTCCCACACGGTTTTAGGTTCTTCCCAATGAACTTTGGGATTAAATTTCAGAAAGATGTTTGAGAAAATCATATCCTGATCGGCAGTAAACTGCATAGCCAGTGCCTGAAACTTGTTTATGTGCGAAAAATTATTTTTTACAGCGGCATAAGTCTTCTCATCAAGATAACCGGAAAGAAATTCGGGCTTTATGGCAAGATTTACCCAAACATAGGCATTTGCCTTGGCCGAAAGAGATTCGCGATAGGACCGGTAGTCGATGTCCAGATACAGTACTTTCTGCAGTACATTTGCATAAAGAAATTTTGACACCGCTTCTTTTGAGTTTCCGAAAATCACATAATTATTATAAAAAGCAAACCAACTGCTGCCCGCTTCGCCAAAAACATCGCCAAATAAAATTGCAGGCAGGTTTTCAAACGGACAATTATACACCGGAAACGACATTTCTTTGTCAACACAATATTGCGATTTTATTCCTTCAAAAGATTTGTTTTCGTTAGCTGCCCAGGATTTTAAAAGTTTAACAAGCTCATCTTCGGCCATACTTGTTCCCTTTGTGTTCATCACAAAAAAAGTATTGTCTTTATCAGTGAGCATGGGAAAATTTGTTTTAATCACTCCCAGTTCGTTGTTCAGAATGGAGTAAAATATTTTGCCCACATCAATACCGGCTCTGGCGTTAATTGTATTAAGGCGCTCATTTTTACCGCCTCTGAAATCGTTGAGGTCTTTTTTATAAATCTCGGGTTTGTCCACAGACATAGCCATGAAAAACAGCGAGTTATTGGGAATAATTTCCTCGATGTGAAAAGCCGCCGGAGTTTGTCCGTTCATCACCTTAAACCATGATTTTTCCTTTTCATCTCCGGCCGAAAAGCCATAGAGCATCAGCTCGTCCTGTTTGATGTTCAGGTCAAGGACCGACCATCCCGAAAGGGTTTTGAGCATTTGCACGAGACCGGATTTTTCTTTCACAACCAGGGTGTTCAGCAGGTTGGGGAGCAATTTGTAGTTTATATAAATATTGGCCGCTACATTTTTTCCGCGGGTAGCTGCAATCTTTTTAAAAGAAGGGTTTTCAGTAATTGCCTCGCCGCTTTTTGCCTGATCTACAGCTTCCTCAACCAGCATGGAATTGAAGCTGAAAATCACAACGCCCTCATATATAGCATAAGTAAATTTTTTATATCTGGCTGTTCCGGTTGTTTCCGCATCATAAAAAGTGACCCCGTCGTTTTCGCGTTCGGTAACGTTAAACTGCTCATTGATATTTTCATTAAGCCAGTCTGTAATATTGTCAAGATTGCCTTTTGTTCCGGCTCCCAGCAGATACAAAAACCCGAATTTATTTTTCCCCGTGGGATGCAAAGAAACCATGAAAGTATTGCCTTCGGTCATGGCGGCCACTGCAGGATCACCGGCAAACAATTGTTTCAGATATTTTACCTGATAGGCCAAATCGTCGAAATCAGAAAAATCCCTGATTCCTTTCCAAATAAAGTTGGTGTCAGAAAGAGATTCGAGCAACCCCGGAAGATTATTGCTTTCCACAATAAGCATGGCGCTGTTAGGAACTGCGTTGATTGGCGGAGATACCGGAATATTTTTTGCCCTGATGAAAAAATAGCCGGCGGTGAGCAATCCGATTATCAAAGCCGTAATTCCAATGACAACAACTTTTTTCGACATATTAGTTTATGTTATACTCCAAAGATAGAAAAAGAAAACTGCTTTGATTTGGGCATTTTAAGATAGATAATAACAGGTTTATTAAGAGGTTAAAAAACTAAACCATAATGTTTTAAGTGATTTCCCGGGGCACATAAAATTTATTGAATTGACGTGGTTTTTGATATTTGCTTCGCGGAGATTGACCTATTTACAGGATTGTCGGTTTATATTAGCTATCATTCGCGCATTCGCGGCTATTTATTGATGTGGATATTTGCTTCGCGAATATTTATATAAATTTTAATTATCTTATTTACAGCTTAATAATTAATTTTTATTACTACGAAGTAACAAATAAGCAACAATTTCTGTCTATTTTTATCAATTAATATGGAATTTTTTATATAAATTATTCCGTTCCATTTCGTTTCTTTTAGACCTCAAAAAACGTTGGTATCTCAAATATAATCAATTTTTCAAATATTTTCAATAAAGCGGAATTATTTTAATTTGTTCACCTCCCAATCCGCTTATCCCCCAAAAATGTTTTTGCACCCATCCCATTTTTAAAATTCCAGTTCATGCGACTTAATTAGTTTTCGGTTTGTATCTGCAAAGGTGGAAAGCCGAAATGCCATCCACAACAGAAGATATCCCGAATTTTCAATTCGAGGATTACAATTCTATTCCCTTGATTTCGCTCACTCATCAAGGGCAAGAATTGTATAAATGGATATTCCTAAGTGTCCCGTTCGGGTGCTTTTGGATTCTATTTCATCGAATTTCTTTTTACTCACCCTCCGGGACACCAAGGACTATCCCTGTTGCTGGCCGTCATTCATCGGCTTTCCTTTTACCAGCAGAACAAACTCGAAAAACTAATTAAAGATGCAATATGGAAAATTTTAAAAAACATACAGTTATGTGCAAAAAACAAGAAATAAGCAGATTGGAAGGAAGTGAACTCCTCTCAAAATCTTTTAATCTGCATATATGCGAAATGTTCGTAACAGACAAAAAATCAATTAATTATTAACAAATAAATTTTATATCATGGAAACTTTAGTTAAGAAAACCAACGGAAAAGGAAACAAATCAGATTTGACTTCCAAAGTAGCAACAAACGGTCATTCGTTTGAGACAAAAACAAACGGTTATGAAACCGAAAAAGCCCCTGAGATAACTCAGGAAGTTCAAACCGCAGCCGAAAAGGTTGAAACCCCGGCAGCAATTGCGCCTGTTTTGGTTCCTGCCCTTGTTCTTTCCATCGAGCAGAAAATCGAAAAGGTTGAAAACCTTAAAACCCTTATCGACAAAAGAGAAAAACTTGAGGCAAGCCGCAAGAAACTGGGCGCTTTTGTTGTTGGTACTAACAATTTTAACGAAAACATTGTGCTTACCGACGAGAACGGCAACACATTTAAAACTTCCAACTCAGAAGTTTTTACCCGTGTTGTTTCGGTTATCAATCAGACATTGGTTGAAAAAATCAGCGAAATCGAAAAGCAGATCGAATTCTAATAAAAAGCGGGGAAACCCGCTTTTTAACCCTTTTTGTTATGGATGATAACCACAACATACAAAAACCGGTTCAGAACCAAGAAACTGAACAGGAGCAGTTAAAACGGCTCTGTGAGAAATTCCCGAACCTTGAAATTTTGATTGAAAAATTTAATCTCGAACTTATAAAAACAAATAGCCATGAACACACAAGCAATTTATGAACGTATCACCGGTATTGTTATTGAAATGCTGGAGAACCACAAAAACAATAATTACTCCGAATCCTGGATAAATTTATCAGGTGGTTCGACTTTTGCAAAAAATGCAGTATCAAACCATGTTTACAGTGGCATAAACCAACTTCTTTTGAGTTATCTCAAACGAAAATACAATTACACCCATAACTCATGGATGACCTTTAAACAACTCTCAGAACTCGGCGGACGTATCCAAAAAGGAAGCAAAGCTTCAATGGTTGTTTTTAAGTCTGTTCTGTATATCGACAAAAAGACTGAAAAAAACATTACCCCGTTAATTGAGGGACTAATTGCAAAAGGGCAAAGCACCGACCATATTGAGTTTAAAAAAGTCGGTTACTTGAAATCCTACCTTGTTTTTTCCGTTTCACAAATTGACGGACTGCCTGAGCAGTTTTACAAACTTGCAGACCTTGAACAAATGACCGGATTTGAACGTGATGAATATGCTGAGCATATTATTGACAGCACAGGGGCAAATATTTGTTATTCTCCGCAGAATGAAGCATTTTATAAAATTGATGAAGATAAAATCTATATGCCCGACCGCAGACAGTTTGATTCAAAAGAAAATTTTTACGGGGTCATTTTTCATGAGCTGACCCATTTTTCAGGCCACCCATCAAGATTGAACAGACAAATAGCTAACAAATTCGCCTCCCATTTTTACGCTATGGAAGAACTTATTGGGGAACTTGGATCAGCTTTCCTTTGCGCTTATCTTGGTTATGAAAACCGAATTACAAACAATGTGGCATATATCGAAAATTGGCTTTCTGTTATGAAAAACGACAAGCAGTTTGTTGTTTTGGCATCATCACAGGCACAGAAAGCCGCTGATTATATCCTCGAATTCTCACACGTAACAGAAGACGCACCGTTTTAAACGGTTGCGTTTTTCTGTTTGTTTTCCGGGAAGAAATTCAAACCACTGTCTTTGACAGGAGGTTTGATGCTGACCTTTGGTCAGCACCGTATTGCACCCGAACCTTACAACACTGCACCCAGACCTCAGTGTTTTTCTTCCCGGAGCGAATATTTTTCAAAATACGCCAAAAACAAATTTTGCCAACTCACCGCTGTCCATACACAAGACAATATTGCTGCATATAGCCAAAACACTCATAAAACAAATAAGGCGGGTTATGCGGTGGGTTGTATATTATTATAGTAATTCTTTATACACAAAAATATATATTTTCACAGTGAATAAATACACTGCAATTATGAGTAAAATGGGCATTTCTTTGAATCCTTGTTCATTTCCTTTTAATACCCAATTTAATCCGAATTAATACCGTCATTAAACCAAATTTAAGCGGAAAAAATACGCGGAATAATCCGAATTTATACAAAATTAATTCTGAGCCGGGTGTTAAATTTAGTAGCAATTAAGCGCACTTAACAAGGGTTAAGCACTCATAGAAGAAAGCAGGTTTTCGAGCTTTTGTACTTTTATAAGAAAAAAAAGCAATGACAAAAACAAAATTGATACCCTTGGAGGAACTATATGAAAAAAATACCATCGGAGTAAAGTTGGTTGAACAGACAAGATCCTACCAAACTGCCTTAGCCGGTGAAAAAATCGAGAAAAAAATTTCCAGGACCAAATACCTGAAGGTATGCTGCTCCTGCGGCAAGCCATATGAATCTCATAAATACAATTCATACGCTTGCGGCCACCGATGCCGACAGAATATTATCTACCGGAGAAAAAAGGGGCTTAATCCTCTAGGAAATATTGAGCAGCTGACTAAGGAGAAACGGATCAGATTGATTAAGGATGGTTTTGGGTATTTATAAATCCATTGCTCATTTTAAAAAAAGTGAGAAGGATTATATTCCTTCCCACTTTTAATAATTACGCTGCATCCCAATACAGTTTTATCTCATTACAAATTTCAATAACTTCATTGTAAATGGAATTATTTACATCTGAGCATGAAACTATCCTGCCACCATAAATGTCTAAACATATACAAAGCTCAGGCAATACGATCGAATCTTCATCAACAACCTCGTTTTGAAGATAAGTTTCGATAGCGGAGGCTACAATTTGAGATTTTTGCAAATCGAAAGGATTGTTTTTAGAAATGTGTATTTTCACCCCACCAATTACGGTTTTATTTTTAAACCTTCCTTTGACAACAATCTCCGGAGCAACAATTACTTCAACTCCAGAAATTTTTGTACTTCTAGTACCTGGTTTAATAATAGAAAAATCAATTTCCTTAAATATAGAGGGAATTTTCATTTCTATGAAACGTTGCATTGCTTCAAGAGATACCTGTCTGTCAATAACCTGTCTTTTGCTGATTGGTTTTCTGTTTAACAGGATTTGAATTGCCTCTTGAATAGGTCTTAAATCGCCTTTAAGTTCAAAGCTTTTTTTGATTCTTGCTTTTGGCAATTGATACCAGGGAATCCTTAAAATATCAGGATTTAATTGCTGTGCAATTATTCTCCTTTTTGTAGATGATGTTGCTGTTGAGAACTCAGCCATCTGGTTAATTGATATTTTGTAACTGCTCATATCATTTAACCTTTTGGTGGGAACGGGTCATTTCCATAAGAATTTCTCTGGCGAATTTGACCGTCTTTTCCGTGAATAAAAACTTCAGATTTTGAATTTATTGCAAATTGTTTTGCAACTTCAATTGCCTCCTTCTGAGTGTCAACAATAACAGATGCTCTTTGAGCATTCTCTCTTTTAACTGCCCATTTATCGTCGTTGGGCACGACATGTAAATTTTTTGTCATGTTAAAAATTTTTAATTAATACTAAATTTTTATCATGTTATTGAACAAATTCGAAGGAGGATTGTTTTATAAAAAAGATTGTTACTTTTATACCGACCAAGTTAAAAGTATTATCAAATACTCAAAACAAATACCCAAAGAACCAGTCAGAACATGACTGGTTTTTTTTTACCAAAAGTGAGCCAAACTTAATTATTAATAAAAACGTGTCATAATGACAGAAAATCTGACATTTTTTTATAAACAACTATGACAAAAAATAAAAGGATAATAAAAAAGCAACATTTTTATACTAATCAATTTGTTGCTAATTCGATTGTTTTTGATTGAAGATGCCTAAAGTTTTTATTTCTTGCTATTTGAAAGCATGCCTGAAATAACCCATGCTCCCAAAATGAAAATAATTGTGCCAAAAATGATACTTCCCCAATTAATATCAACCCTATTTGAGTATGAGGTTTGATATTGCCTTTCCTTCTCTTTTTCTTCATTTATCTTTATATTCCTTTGTTGTTCTTGATAGAGCAGAAAGTCATAATTTTTTCTTTTTTCATCATTAATAAGAATTTCATGAGCTTCATTGATAATTTTAAATTTTTCTTCAGCTTCTTTATCTGGATTTTTATCAGGATGGAATTGCTTAGCTAATTTTCTGTATGCCTTTTTTATTTCTTCTTTTGTTGCTTTTATACTTACATTAAGGATTTTGTAATAGTTTTTCATAATATTGATAAATTTAATCGCAATTCAAAATGCGAAATTTGTGCCAATTTTTTTTTGGCAGTATTTAATGTATTTTTTTAATCATTACTTTGATTTTGTCACCGGTGCAGGCAGAATATTATTTATCGGAGAAAAAAGGGGCTTAATCCTCTGGGAAATATCGAACAACTGACCAAAGAGAAACGGATCAGGGAGATTAAGGAGAGGTTTGGGTATTTGTAGAAATTGATTTTGAAAATACTTTTTATAGATTAGTTCATAATTAAAACTTTATCTCTCTAATATCTATTGGTTGTTTAATACTGAATTTAATATCTTTAACTTTATCTTTAACTCCCTTATTTTCAATTGTTAATTCTGTATAATTTGAGCAAATAAAATCAATAATATTTTCAGCTATAATACCATCATATTCAAAATCATTTCCAAAGTCATGTAATTTCTCAATTAATTCGTTATTAATGCTAATCCTCAATAAATCTGACAATTCAATTATTTGATCTTTATAAATAAAAATTAAATTTTCAATATTTGGTTCTGAAATTTCAACCCCTGAATCGAAAATTATACTATTTAATGAAAACGCTGCTTTTTTTATATTATAAGACCTTTTATACCAGTCAATTTTATTGTTTTCATTGGGTAACCCAACTTCTTCGCTTATAATCTCAATTTTATCTTTACCTATTTCTTTTATTTTTACTTTAATAACTTTCTTTAATCTCATATATTTATCAACAAACCATGGATTAATTGCAAAGTTACATGTGTCTAAATTATTTTCGACACTTGGATATATCAGAATTGGAAAATATAACGATTTACCATCTTCTCCTTCTAAAAACAATCCGTTATCTGCAATAAAAGCCGTCAAGTGGTATTTATCTTCTCTAAATTCTACAAATAATCTACTTATCTTTTCAATTAATTTTAAATATAAATTGGCTTTATTATTATCAAATTTTTCTTTAAAAACATCAATTATTTCATTAGAGGATGGAATAATTATTGACCAGGGATTGTTTTGGGATAAATTATTCACACCCATAACCTTTATTTGTATAAACTCATGTTTTTCATCCATTTCCTTAAAATCAAATCCCCATTGAGAAATATAATATTCATTACTTACCTTTACATTTTTCGACTCAAATAAACTTGTGTACGGAGAATCGCTGCCATAAAAAACACTTTTTCCAACCCAATTAGCCCGGCCCATTTTTACTCTTATTTCTTTTGGTGGATAAGAAAATGAATTAACATTAATAATATCTTTAACTTCACAACAAGGCCTAGTCCTATAGATTTTCAGATTTTCAACTCCACCTCTTTTCAATGATACAACAGGCATTACATCTGTATCAAAAATTTTGAAAAATTCATTTCTAATAAATTCGTAATCTATTTTTGAAATTTCACAATACTTTTTTATTGCAAAATCAATTTCTTCTTCATCGTTAAAAATCATATGATTAATTTATTACGCACTCCGAACCCCATACAAATACTTCTGAAACTCAATAAACAAATCCCTGACCTTGGAAAGATCTCCTAATACTACTCCGGCATCTTCGAAAGATTGATATTTGCTGGTTAGCAGAACAGGGAGTTTTTCCTGGTCGAGTTCGTCAACGCCGGATTCAATGTACTTTTTAAGTACAAACTGAATGAATTCCTTTTGTTTTTCATTCAGCACTGCAAATATTGTTGCCTGTGAAGCTTCGACTCTTGCTGCTCTTGTAATTGGTTTTATATCGCTGTTAAAGACATATTCCAACACATCAAATATATCGCTTTTCTCAGCATCTATGAGGGTTTGTAAAATTGATAATTCTTCTTTTCCAAATCCTGCGGCATCGAGTTTGTTTAGCAGTATTTTTCTGGTTAACGGATTGCTCCAGATGGTTCGGAGTTCTTCTTCACTTTTGAAAAAATCAGGCAGTGAACCAAACAGGTTTTGTAAAAATTCTTCTGCTGATATCGGTGTTCCATCTGCACTCCAAAATGAAGTGGATATCATGTGCTGAATTTCCCGGACTTTTCCATCCCTCAGCTTAATTTTTACTTTCTTTTTGCAAACACAGGGTCTTTGTCCGCAAACTATACATGGAGCCGGTGGCTCTTTAATACATATACATGGCTTCTGGTTACAATCCTTACAGATTCCCGGACCTTCTTTTTCACATTCACAAGGCAATTTTCCGCAAACCGGACAATCTTCTCCAATAGGTTCACCATCCCATTCGGGATCTGCAAAATGATGATAGGCATCAACGTAATCGTAAATGGTGAAGAATTCTTTGCCATCGAATAATCTGGTTCCCCGGCCAATGATCTGCTTGAATTCTATCATGCTGTTGATCGGTCTGAGCAAAACAATACTTCTGATGTTTCGGGCATCTACTCCGGTAGATAATTTATGTGAGGTGGTCAGAATGGTCGGAATGGTTTTTTCGTTGTCCTGAAACTCTCTTAAAAACTGCTCGCCAATTTCACCGTCGTTTGCAGAAACTCTTACGCAATAGTTGGCGTTCTTTGATTTTTTGTTTTGGTTTATCAAATCTCTGATTAGCGCAGCATGTGGCTGATTGGCACAAAAAACAATTGCTTTCTGTGACTGGTCTGTTTCATTTAGAAAAATATTAACCCTTTTTTCTTCTCTGGCTTTAATTTCAATGATTCTGTTAAAATCTGACTCTTTGTATATTTTTCCTTTCTCAATATCGCCTTCCAGTATTTCATCATCACTTGTATAAATATAATCGTCAAGGGTGGTTTTAATTCTTTTAACCTTAAATGGAGTTAAATATCCATCGTTGATGCCTTCTTTGAGTGAGTAAATGTAAACTGGTTCACCAAAATATTTGTAAGTATCAACATTATCTTTTCGCTTTGGGGTGGCAGTTAATCCGAGCTGAACAGCCGGTGAAAAATAATTCATAATCTCACGCCAGTTGCTTTCATCGTTTGCCCCTCCGCGGTGACATTCATCAATGATAATAAAATCAAAATAATCACTGGGATAATCACCGAAATACGGAGCCGGTTTGCCATCTTTATCAGTACCGGACATAAAAGTCTGGAAAATGGTAAAAAATATACTTCCGTTTGTGGGAACGTGTCCTTTCTTTTTTATTTCGTTGGGTTTAATCCTTACCAGTGCATCTTCAGGAAAAGCAGAAAACGCATTGTATGCCTGATCTGCCAAAATATTACGATCGGCTAAAAACAAAATTCTTGGCCGGCGGCTTTCATCCCTGTTAATATTCCATCTTGATTGAAATAATTTCCATGCAATTTGAAAAGCTATGGCAGTTTTTCCGGTGCCGGTGGCAAGTGTTAAAAGAATCCTTTTTTTGTTTTTTGCCAATGCCTCCAATGTTCTGTTGATGGCTATTTCCTGATAATATCTTAATTCCCATGCACCGCTTTTATCTTCAAACGGAATATCAGCAAATTTCAACCTCCACTTGTTTTCTTCATAAGGAACAATGTCTGTGGTTGGAAATGTAATGTTCCATAATTCATCAGGAGAAAGAAAATTATCCACCAACCCTTCAACTCCGGTTCTCAGGTTAATCTGATAAATCTCTCTGCCGTTTGCAGAATAAGTAATATCAATTTTTAGTTTTTCGGCGTATTGTTTGGCTTGAGCCACGCCTTCGCCAACTTCCAGTTCATCGCTTTTGGCTTCTATAACGGCAAGCTTAATTCCTTTATATGAAAGAACATAATCGGCAGCCAATTGCTTTTGCCTTACACCGGGCTGAATTTTGCCTTTTGAATGCACAAACTCTCGATGAATTTTTGTGTCTTCAAGCACACCCCATCCACAAGCTTTTAGTTTGGGATCTATTAATTCGGCTCTGGTTTCGGCTTCGTTCATACAGCAATTTCTTTTGATGTTACCAATTCGCCACTAAATGCTTTTTGTAAAATGCTTTTTTTCAATTCTTCTAGGTCTTCGGTTTTCTTTTTGTAAATTACTTCTAGTTTTTTTATTTCAGTTGATAATTCATCAAGTTTTCCAACTATTGTATATTGTTCTTGCAAAGTTGATAAATTATATATTTTAAAAGCTCTAATATCTTTCATATTTATGTGCTGAACTGTTGCACCAGTGGAATATGATAATAATTGTTTTTGCACATCACTTGAAAGTATCAAGTAAGCTAAAAATTTTGAAACTAATTTATTTTTCATTGGTCTGATCAACACTGTTCTTTGACCTAAACAAACTTTTAAATTTTCTGGTATTACGGCAATATTCCCGGCAGGCGCTTCTCTTGCTAAAATTAAATCATTGGCTTGAGGTAAAGCTCTTTTTGTCCATTCATTATAAGTTTGTTCCGAAACTCTATTTACATTCTCTAAAATTAAATATCCTTTTCCAATATTTGGAGTCCGAATTGAGGGATAACCGCTTTCTTGTATTGGTGCTGTTTTATGCTCGCAATCCACAATCAATTCACATAAATCAAGTAATGTTTCAAATTTATTTCCTGCAATCTTATCCGAAAAAACGTCTTTTAAATAACTCTCAAAAAGTTCTTTCGCATTTTTTAGGTTTTGTTCGGCAATGGATTTGGCTTCATCAATTTTTTCAAATGTTTTGTTTAATATAGTAACTATTTGATGTTGCTCATGAATAGGAGGCAAATGAATTTCAATGTCCTTTAATTTACTAATTGGAATAAAATCAATTGTTGCTTTACCACTCAAATTCAATAAAGCATCTTTTAAAGTTGAACAAAAGTACAATAGAAACATTGGAAATAATTTCTTTTTATTTTTAATAACTAACCCATTGAACTGCTGATTTGTTGTTAATTCAATATCAGTTATTGCATATTCGCCAATAGATGCAGTACAGCAAAGAAGAATTGTTTCTATAGGTAAAACCCTTAATTTTTTTAATGCAACTTGTGTAACTTTTTGTTTAGTGTTTTTGATTTTTCTCCCCTGATCTCTGATATCATCAATAGTAAACCATGGAAAATCTCCATCTTGCCAAAAATCTATATTTGTTCTTAATGGTGTTGATCCATTAACAATATCGCAAACTTCACCAATTTTTTTTATTTCCCAATCTTCTTTCATATCAATTCCAAAATTGAGTTTAATATTGCTTCACTTTCTTTATCAAGTGCTTTCATTTCCTCCAAAATTTCTTTTGGTTGGCGTAAAGCAGCTTCCTCTTTTTTATTTGGATTTTTTGCGGAAATATCAAAAGTTGAAGTATCCACATTTTTCACATCAATGGACCAGGAGTTTTCGCTATTGGCAAAAGTTTTCTGGTGTTCGATAAACTCGCTCAGATCGTTTTCATTTAATGGATTTCCTTTGCCGAGGTTACGGGTTAAATTCAGTTGGTAATACCAGATTTTTTTTGTGGCTGAACCTTTTTCGAAGAACAGCACAACGGTTTTAACTCCGGCACCGGTGAAAACTCCTCCCGGCAAGTCAAGAACTGTATGCAAATTGCAATTTTCAAGTAATTGTTTTCTTAAACTCACAGAAGCATTGTCTGTATTGCTCAAGAAAGTATTTTTTATAACAACACCAGCTTTGCCTCCGGCTTTGAGGATTTTTATAAAATGCTGCAAGAACAGAAAAGCAGTTTCGCCGGTTTTTATTGGAAAGTTTTGCTGTACTTCGGCACGTTCTTTCCCACCAAATGGAGGATTTGCCAGAACTACGGTGTAACGGTCTTTTTCCTGAATATCGGAAAGATTTTCGGCAAGTGTATTGGTATGAATGATGTTTGGAGCTTCAACTCCGTGCAAAATCATATTCATTGTTCCGATAATGTATGCCAGAGATTTTTTTTCTTTACCGTAAAAGGTGTTTTTCTGAAGCGTTTCAATTTCCTTTGAAGTAAGATTTTCTGATTTTCCTTTGGAATTTTTCAAATAGTCAAAAGCTTCACAAAGAAAACCGGCACTACCCACAGCGCCATCGTAAATTTTATCACCAATTTTCGGGTCAACCACTTTTACAATGGTTTTGATTAGTGGTCGGGGAGTGTAATATTCGCCGCCGTTTCGTCCGGCATTACCCATATTCTGGATTTTTGCCTCATACAAATGGCTCATTTCGTGTTTTTCTGCATGGGTTCTGAAACGCAGTTCATCAATCAGGTTCAACACCTCACGCAGATTATAACCACTTTGAATCCGGTTTTTCAGTTCGCTGAAAATTTCACCGATTTTGTATTCAATGGTATTGGCATTTTCGGCGTTTGTCTTGAATTTTTTCAGGTAAGGAAAAAGTTTGATGTTTACGAAATCGGCGAGATCATCGCCAGTCATTGCCTTTTGGTGATCCAGTTTACCATCCTTTGTTTTTGGCATTGCCCAAACAGTCCAATGATATTCGGGGTCAATGATACCGGAATACGTTTTTCCTGATAATTCAGCACCTGTTTTCTTATCTTTTTCAAGATCATCCAGATATTTTAAAAACAATATCCAGGATGTTTGCTCCACATAATCAAGCTCACTTCCACATCCGGCGTCTTTGTGGAGTATATCATCTATATTTTTGAAAGTTTGTTCGAACATTTATTTTTATTAAAATTGAGTACTTCAATATTATGGGTTTTTTGGTAATAATCAAAGGGATTTATGGTAATAACCATTGCTTTTTTGGGCAAACTTAAATAATTGAATTCTTTTTTTAATATAAGTTTGCAGGAATTAAATAATTTCTCCTTTAAAATCAATAATTTCTTTCCTATCATTAAGTGTAAGAGCTATTCCTATTATTAGGTAAATTAGGGCATTCTTTTTACTCACTGATTTGATCATCTTAATTTTTGTCGCAAATCAATAAAGGGAACGTCTGCCAAATATAACCGAAAATTTTTACATTAAGATTTTTTATTTTTCATTAATTTCTTTCCTTTCACCAACTTTACTTTATTTTTAATAAACTCATAACTTTCCAATGGAAATTTTTTATTTTGATTTCTTATTTCTAAATCTTCTTGTGGAAAATCTGGTGGAGTTGGTTTAAAAAAATTATTTAATTCTTTTTGTTCAGAATAATCAATAGATTGAAAATTTCTTATAGATTTTATATCGATATCACTAACTAGTAATGTCACAGGATAATCATCAACTGTTCCTCCTTTAACCCTTGATTTATCTTTACGTTCATTAGATGTAGGTCGTGAAATTCTACTTTCACCATATTGAGAGGTGTTTACCTCTATAAAATAGCAGTGCATATCTCTTGTTGATGCTTCAACAATATTATTATAATAGATAGTATCTTTGTTCCAAACAGGAGCACACACAAAATCAAGTTTTCCAAAAAATGCAGCTCGATGATAAATATCTGCTAACTCAAAACAATAATAAGCTGAAAAATATACACCACGCCAATTAAACAAATCATATCTGTAAGGGTTTGGTTTTGGTACAATTAGTTTTTTATCATTAACTTTTTGGACTTCTTCTGGAGCATAATGATTTTTTAATCTTATTATTGGAATAGCATCTAATTCATAATTATTTAATTTAATCGGTAAAACCGTTAAAATAAAATTATAAGCAATATTTCTAATTTTAAAGTGCTCAATACCAGTAATAAAACCAATCTGTTTATTAGAAGACACTCTTGTATAGTGATAAATTAAGGAATGAGGTAGAGAGAGTTCTGGCTGAACAAAAAGATCACAATTTTTTACCTTAGAGACCTCGTCAAGTATCCAGTTAAATTCTTGAATTCTCTGCGAAGTAATTACTGGTATTCCAATTAAACTTTTTGTTAGATTGTCAATTCCAACATATTTGTTTACAATGGCAATTCTGATTTTATCTCTGTTCTTTCCACCATTTTTTAAAAGTATTTGATTAGTAAAATAGTTTTTCGAACGGGAAATTTGAATTCTATTCGAATCACAAGTTAGTTCATTTTCATTAATCTGAGTTAATTCTGGAAAAGATTTAAAATATTCGCTTTTGATTTGATTTTGATTAACTATACCATTTATTGAACAAAAAGTAGTGAAAGCTTCCTCTAGTATTTCATATGAAGGTAATAAGTCATTATACCATTCTTTATGGGTGGCAGTTATTTGCTGCGTATCCAAATATAAATGAGAATATATCGTAAACAAAGCAGATTCATAAAACTTTATTCTATGTGGAATTTTCCATCCGTCGTCAAGTTTTAATATATTGGATTTTTCTAAATTATTATACAAATTGTAATCAAACAAAGAGCATGCGGAGTTTTTAATATCTAAAACATACTGTGTTAATGGATACCAAACAAATTGTTTTCTTAGCAGACTATTTCTTCTAAAAATCGAAACAGTATTATAATATGATATTTCTTGGCTAAACGCACTAGAATATTTATTAATAATATAATATTTCACCGATTCTTCTTTTTTAGAAAAATAAGGTAAATATTTATGTGATTGCTTTTGATCTTTATTTAAAAAACCAGGAAATAAACCTAATGCCATCTTAATAGAATATCTTAAATGATCTCTTAATTGATCTTTTGTTTTCTTTGTAATATTATTTAAGAAAGTTCGCTTACCTGAAATAGTTTCCAAATCAATTCCAATAATCTTTTTATTTATTTCTAAACTATCAATTTCCTCATGAATTAAATAAATTAGATTAAAGAATTTTTGTCTCTCATTACAAACAACATATAATGAAAATAATTTTTCCCAGAAGTAAAAATTTTTTAAAAGAAAAATACCTTTAAAATACTTTTCAATTTTATTAATTTCCTTTTGTTTATATTCATTACCGTTTAATATTCTCCTCTGAATAAGTTTTGCTAAAAACACTGACAATTTAAACCTATTATCCTCTATATTTCTCAATTTCGCTTTGTTTATGTCATTAGAATCAAAATTTGCTTCAAATGTATTCTCTTCAAAATCACCAAAATTTTCATCTGCATCATCTGATAAAAAAGAAAATTCATAAATTCTTTCTTTTTGATCTTCAACAAATTTATTAATAAGATTAGGTGAAAGTTCATGATTAAACTGATAAATAAACACCTTTTCTTTTTGAAGCAGCAAATTTTTATATGGACTTTTAACTTGAATCGTTTCTTTATCAATTGTTTCAAAAAACGTATTGAAATACTTACTTAGGTAATAGTCAAACAAATTTAAACAATTTTCGGAAGTAGGAATTCTATTTTTGTTTAACAATGTATCTTTAAAAACAATAAGAATGTCATCCACGTACCTTCCATAAAATTGAGGATTTAACTCATCTGTTATTTTTTTATCAAAATTACATAAATACCAGTTTGCAAGAATATGTGAACTTATCAAAGTCACTGGCAAAGGGAATTCACTAGTTGCAATATTTTTTATAGATTCGTGAGATAATTCGACAAGCTTCATTTTATAAATTTCATGAATCTTTTTGAAAATGATATGTATTTTATTGTTTTTACTAAAATCAGGACATTTTTCTTCTAAAAAAATCTCAACATCTTTAAAATTAAATCTAACTCTGTGATAGAAATCTTTAAAATCAATATTTACAATTGTTGCGTTATCTTTATTATCAAGTAGTTCTTTGGTTTTTTTTAATGCTTCTCCCCACCATTTTTGATATTGATGTTGGTATGGTTTATAAAGGGTTCTTCCATTTTCATTATCTTCATTAATTAAGAGCCTATTTCCATATGCAGAATCAGAAAGTCCTTTTTCTAAAAAAACACCATATTTTAATATCCAAAGCACTGAAATAAGATGTAAAACAATTGGTGCATCAATAAAAATTGTCAAACGTTTTACTTCACTATTTTTTTTTACAAATTCGTTTGTATAAAAGTTTGATGGAATATCAAAATCTGATTGAGATTTGGATTCAATTTTTTTCGGATATAATCTTAAGGATATAGAGTTAAGTTCTTCTTCAAAGTCACCGATCAAAATTTTTTTAATAATTTCACTTTTATTATCGTTGCTAAAATTCTCCTTGAATTCTGCAAATTTATGTCTTAATTGTAAATCATTATTATCAAAATAAATATACGACTGTAGTTTTTCGAAAGCATTATTAATGTCCGTAAAAGTTAATTTTTTCATATTTGAATTTTATTGATAAAAACTGTAATTATCTTTGAAATAGTATTTTTTGGTCTTAATAATTACAACAAATGTCAAATTTTACATTATTAATTCATCAAGCTTTTTGGACATGTAATTATCAATTCCAATTTCGTTATTATCTGATTTCAACTTTATTAAAACAGAAATATCTGAATCATCTAAAACGATAATTATTCCATTATTGCCGTACATAGCATCCTTACAACGTTGAATTAATTTTTTTCGATCACTTATTGAACGGCATAATAATAATCCAAATTTTCCTCTTTGATTGTTAAAACGAGCTAGTAATTGATCAATTTCAGGGTTACCAACTTCATGTCCGTAATTTTTGCATTCAATCAAAATTTTTGGACATTGAATATGATGTAAATTATTAAGAATACTAAAGAAACCAATATTGTCATTATTATCAAAAACTATATCAATTCTTTTTCTTCCTTCATTTATTTCACGTTCTCTATTAGGATTTGTCAATCTATTTCCGAAAATATATATTAAATTATTATATGAAATTTTGTGAAAATTTGTTGCATCATCATTGCCTGGCTTAACTTCTGATAAAATTTTTATTCTTTCAAAACCCGTTAATACTTTTACTAGAGGATTTAATACTGGTCGTGTTCCTTTTTTATTTGCAGTCCGCCTTAATTCAGTTTTAAATTTCTCCAAAATTTGCGGATGTTCTTTTGAAAATTTATATAGAAAATCTGTATTAATTGGATATTTTTCTTTCAAATCACCAATTCGAACAATAACACTTCCGTTTTTTAAGACAGTTGAGAGAGAATCTCCAGCATGACAATGTTCAGCTCTTAAAAATTCCAGAACAAAATTTCTATAATATTTATCTCTACTTAATTCAGGATCTTGTCTTACACCGCTAATTGGTAATAATATCTTTGCTTTTCCATTAATTACTGGAAGTTCAGAATAATAACTAACAAAATCAAATCTCCCAAAATCAAAAGTATTATTAATTGCAACTCTTTGAATGGGAATAGAATATTTTTCACAAATTTTTTGAGTAAATTCAATTAATTGCCTTTTTAAAATATTTGCGGTTATATCAGAAATTTTATCGCGATTTATCCCGGGTATTAAAATAGCACAGTCTGCAATATCTTTTATATCTCCCGATTTGGCTGCTTCACTATTCTCGAAGGCATCCTTAATCTGACTCGCCTGTAGTGGTCCGATCCCCCTTCCACTTGGACTTCCTAAAGAATAACCAAGTGCAATTTCATCAACTTCATGTAGTGCGTTTAATAATTTTAATACTGTTTTTTTGTCTCCATTTCTAATACTATCTATTAAATACTGAAAATACGTTGCTATATTGTTTTCACAATCCTGAGACCATTTTGAATTCATGGCAGAAATACCATATGGATCAAGGAATAGCGGAATATCATTATTTGCATAAATATCTAAAAACTCAATTTTATCTTGGTTTATGTTTAAACCAAAATATTCACTAAATTTTTGAGGTGTTTTTATTGATTTACACATATTTTTACATTTAATATTGTATTATCTTTTTTCGAAATTTCAAAGCTGAGAATCAAATATTAAATGCCCTTCGAATCTCACATTTTATAAATCTTGTTAAACTCATTTGATTATTCCTGAATTTCAAAATTAGTAATTTCAATAAATCTTGCTCTAGTTTTTGTTCTTTTAGCTAATCCAGTTACTGTAATATTTTGCTTTAACTTATGCGCTTCAATTGCTTCTTTATAAAATTCGCTATCAAGATTTGCAGTAGCAATCATTTGTAAATTATCATAAATACCCGTAAAAGTAACACTGTTTTTTAGCCCATCAGGATTTTTTGACTTTAAAGCAATAATATTTCCTGTAAAACTAAAATCACCAACTTCAAATGAATGTGACTCAATTTGTTCAACAAACTGGTTTAATTTATGAAGTTTTAACTTAGTTATATTTTGATTGATAATTGTATCACTTTTAGCAATACTGTGAAAAGAAAAATCAATGTTTTTAAGATTTGCTTTATCAAAGAATGATTCTATGTCTTTGAATAATTTAATATTAATTTTCGTTTCGTTTTCTAATAAATAATCATCAGTTACCAAAACATCACCCTCAAAAATATTTTGATTTACAAATTTTAACACCTCACTTAACTTTTGATTTATTTCTTCAGAAAAAATTTCAGATCTCTCGAATAATTCTCTATCCTTAATTAATTCTTTTGATGGCAATTGAATCTTTGCAACAAAACTTCCCTTTTCAGTTTGCATAAAATTACATAAATTTAAGTATTTGCTAACTTCTTCTGGGACTCTTGTTGAAGTAACACTTTTGTCAATAACAAAGCTTGCGGTATCGGATAAGATAAATTTGATTTTTTCAATTAATTCTTCAAATCTTTTTAAAGGCATTTTCCCTTGTTCTGTTTGATCATCATAGACTCTAACTTTAAGAACAGTATTTTCATTTTTAAGAATAACATTTAAATCATCAAAAGTTAAGTCGTAAAAATCTGCAATTATTTCTAATATATTACTTGTAAACCTTTCTAAATCAATACTATTATTTTGCTTTGGAATATAAAGTTTAAAACCATCTTGAATATTGAATTCAGGCGATGGACTTAATGAAATAAAACTTTCAGTTTCTTCTGAAACTTGCCATGTTCTATTTAAAAGAAACGATTTTATTCTTTCTACAATCATGGCTTATGGATAAAATTGATGATGTATATTATTAAAACAATCTATTCCAAGCCTATTTCCTTTTGGAATCTCAATTCTAATTCTACTTCCATTGTCAGTTGGCAATGCACCAATAGAAGGGGTAAACCAATATGCGTGTTTTCTTAACTTAATTTCGTCATAATTAATTTCTACCCAAGAATTTCTATTATTTGGTAAGATAAATAAAATTAAAATCAATGGAGCTACGCCATTATTCCGTCTTTCAATCAAATCATTATATGCTTTTACTTCAAGGTCGTATTTTATAGAATTTTCTTCATCAATAATTGAATTTTCGGTAGTTGCTTTGAGTTGTATATCAATATATCGACCATCAGAAGTATGGCGAGTTCTACCGTCAGGTCTTATATATGTAATTGATTTCTGAAGTTGATAATCAATTCCTGTATCTAATTCAGGTTTAACAATAACAAAACCTTTATTTGCAGCTAAAATTCCAATAAATCGATTCGATAATTGCTCTTTAATTTGTTCCTCTGTCATTAATTATATTAGCTTTTTCAGTTTTAAAAACGTATTAGTATTTGCTTAATCTTGACAATTCGTTAAAATAGATAAAGAAGATTTATCTTTTTTTCTATCCTTTCACACAATTAAGATGTGATAAAAATATAAAAGTAATCATTAATAAACTATGTTATTTGACATTCTTACAAAACCAGATGGTAACAAATAAGACCAAATTTAAAATTTACCAATCACCTAACAACCAACCAACCTCTCCCAAACCTCCTCCGAAACAACATATATTTTTGGTTTTTCAGGATTTTTCGCCGTAATCAAAACCGGATATTAAATAACCAGCGATAAATCCATTCTTTCAAGTTTCAATAAACTTTTAATGTCGGTTTTCATTTGATTCTATTATAAAATTGATTGTGGATCCAGTTAAATAAACCATAAAACTCGCAAGATGCTTTGGAACATTTATCTTTTTTACACCTTGACCATGAGCACTATTTTTGTTTCTTATTGTTGCAGAACCTGACTTCAATAGACTTGATAAACTCGTAAATTCAGATAACAAATATTTTGGGAATAGACCATTATTGATACAAATATCAATTAAAATGCTTGCTGTATCTTTATCTTGATCAAATTTCCAGTTATTCTGTTTACATACTATTTTTAATGTTGTTTCAAGTGATTTAAGGCAATCAGTTAAGCACTCTTTATATCTTTTATATCTAAAATGCTCCAAAGCAGATAAAAATTCATCATTCGAGTTTTCAAAAATATCATTATTAGTAAGCTTTAGTGTCTCATCTACAATTCCATCATGTAATATTTTTTTATCAATTTTAATAATTTTTCCATTATAAAATTCATACCCTATCCGATTGATACAAAACCTATCATTTAAATCTTCTATTGCTTGCTTAATCGAATAAACAAAGGGAACATAATTATGATAGAAATTTTCTTTAATCACTTGTTCAATATTGCTTAGAATTGAAAAACTTACTTCAACTATATCAAGCAAATAATCAATATCTGTTACTTTCTCAAAATATTGTGTTACTCTGAAAACCTGATAATATTCGTTTCCAAAAACATCACATCGAGGATATAATTCTTTTTCACCATGTAATTCTGAAAGCCTATTATGAATTTGTCCCCACGCAATTTCAGACATTTTTTCAGGAACAGAATTCTTTTTTAAGAAATTATTCCATACATGAATAATCTGATTTTTCAGTTTAATTGGAAAGTTATCATATTCAAGGGTTAATGTTCCATTGAAATTTTTTCTTGTCGAATATGACTCAAGTTTACTCATTTCTTAGTTTGAATCGTTTTTTTTTGTTTGCAAACAAATTGACTATTTTACCATAAACTTGTCTATAATTAAATACAAACCACTTTTTTTTAATTTTGATTATTTCAAATTCAAAAATAAACAATAAATCCATTTTCAGGCAAAACATTCTCATATTTATTCCACCCAATCCCAACTTTTTTATTAACAGTATATGATTTTTCGTGAATAGAAATTTAATGTTTGCTAAAATGGTGAATTAATGTGTCTTAATGCTTCTTTATTATCTTTAAAATGATCATTATCATTATCCCAATACAACCCAACGCCATCAAAACCCCAACCCACCACCCCCAAACCAATCTCTCCCGAACCTCCTCCGAAACAACATACATTTTCGATTCTTTCGGATTTTCAGCCGAAATCAATTCCGGATAAAAAATAACAAGCGATGAATCCTGCAAATCTTTTTTCTGGTCAGGTTTGGGGTTTTGAAAAGCGCAGTAATCAAGCGAAACGGCTACAGAAAATATGAACAAAAACAACAAAGGCCACATCCTTTTTAAACAGCAGGTTCTATGGTTTGTTGCTTTTTTCATAGGTTTTAGATTATTCCCTCATCTGCAAATGAATAATATCCTTCATTGGTAATGATCAGGTGATCGAGCAAAGTAATGTCCATAATAACCCCGGCCTCTTTTATCTTGCGGGTAAGAGTAGTATCCTGCTCACTGGGCGAGAGGTTGCCCGATGGGTGGTTGTGGCTCAGGATAACGGAGGTTGCCAGGGATTCAAGGGCAACGGAAAAAAGCAGCCGCAGGTCGGCCACTGTTCCTGTTATACCACCGACACTCAAAAGGTGATATCCAAGTACATTGTTTGAACGGTCTAACAGCAGAACCAGCATTTCTTCGCGGGTCTCAATCTGTTTGCTCCAGATATCTTTCAACAATCGGTAAGCATCTGCAGAGGAACTTATTTTCTGCCGGTCTGCCGGTTTTAACTTTTTGCTGTAAACAATACGAAGTTTCGGTGGACGAACCTTTGTCCCGGCCTTTCCAAGTCCGTTGACCTGGTCCTTATTCCGGTATCCGACCAATACAACCGAAATCAACACAACAACAATGATAATGGTAAGTATGTACGTTTTCATATTTTTTTTGCTGCTTTTAAATCAAAATAAACCAACACGGCATAAACAATGATCACAATCACTATGGCTTTAATCAAAAGGTTCATTTTTCAAGAGTTTATCCATTTTTTAATATCTGTTCTAAAATACCATGCTATCCCCAGTGTAATTACAATCAGGGCAATGATCAGACTTTTTTTTTACCTGCCATCCCGTCCAGTTTCTTCAAGTTGTATGTGCCTATCATCCATTTCAGGATTGATGAGTAATTCGGATCAGTGGCGTATCCGGCACGCTGAAGTGCATCTGCCTGCTCTTCCGGATTTTTCGCATCAAATACTCCATGCTTTTTGTACCGCTTGTTTTCCTGAAGGAACTTAACCCGGTCTTTAAAACTGTCAACAGGGTTTTTATACCAACGAAAACCATCTTTGATGTAAACATCCTTTCCGTTGAAAACTTCACGGGTGCTCATTTTTACAACCTTTCCTTTCCAGTCTGGTGTTGCCTTGATCCCAAAATGGTTGTTGTAATCACGGGCAAGTGAGCTTTGCCCATTGCCACTTTCAAGGATTGCCTGTGCCATAAAAAGCGATGGAAACAGTCCCGTTCCACTTGCTGCACGAACAACCGCCGTAGTATATTTCTTTATGTATTCTGATCTTGCCGACATTTTTTTTATGGTTTTAAATACATTAACCTTACAATATCAAATGCCCCCAATTCTTTTTTGTATCCGGCATTGACCAGTGCTTTTTCAGTCGCCGGACCAAAATAACCATCGGCAACCAGTCCGGCCTTAAAATTTCTGTTCAATGATTCCTGTACCTTTTTGACTTTATCTCCTTTACATCCAAGTTTCATTGGCGATGTGTCACAATCCTTGTAAATAATTTTTGGTGTAATAACCGCCGGTGGTGATGGCCTGGGCGAACTGTCATCGGATGGCTGATCTGAAGTTTCTACCGGCTTTTCTGACATTCCAAGCTTTTCTTTGATCCATGCCCTTTTCCAGAAAATTACCGTGCCAATTACGGCTATGATAATTATTGCGATGATTTTTTTCTTTTTGTTCATGGCTGCGTTTTTAATAGTTTATTCCCTGACCAATTAAAATTTCTTTTACCTCTTCCATTTCGGAACTGTCCAACTCATCGCCCAACCACATTTTCAGATCACCGGTGATGTCGGCGTAAAATGTCCCTCCGTCTTTTTTTCTAACACCGAAAGCTTTCTGAAGGAAGTTCCAATCATCCTGCGATTGCATGCGCATAAAAACCGAGTTGATGGCTTCCTCATCAGTTCCCGTGCCGTCCATGGCAGATTCAAGAGTGGAGCACATGGAGTAATATTCACCCTTTTCGTATGAGAGGTTGCCGGTGTCAACATCTATCTTGTTGATGTCCCTGTGAAAAAGATTGCGGAGGCCGTCAATGATCTTGTTTTTGAATATCAAAATCAAAACAACAATGATGATGATGTTCCTTGCCCGGCGGCGCTTGTCCTGTGGTACAGAATCATACTGTTTTTTCAGATATTTTCCGGTATTTGTGATAACTGGGTGCATTGCCTAAGATTTTAATACTTTCAACACTTTTCTTACATATTTCGGAAGGCGCAGCATCATTTGGCCTTCAGAGAGTTTTTCGCCATCATCAAGCATTTCCTTGACAACAGGGATCAGATCGGGCTTTTCCTGTATCATCTCCACGGTGGATATCAAATCATCATGCGAGATGGATTCATTGAGGATCTTCAGGGCATTCAACTTTTGGGAGAGTTCCTGCGGATTGTTTGCCTGCAATGACATACTTTTCTGAAGTTCAGAGCTGCCGTCATTGATTGTTATTGTCAGATTGTACTTCTTCATCTTTTTTGGATTTTTTGTTTGTATTCTTTTTTTTGCTTGTGGCTTGTTGTTGTGTCTGCGCATCGGAACTGTCTTCCTCTTCTTCCTCCTCCGGTTCATCGGGCATGAGCATCTCAAGAAGTGCCATTTTTTGGTTTTCATCCAGTTCGGCGATGATTTCCTTCAACTGCTTAAACCCTTCTTCTTTGTCCCCTTTTGTGTTTGATTTTGGATTATCTGTTTTCTTAGAAAAACCATCATCATCAATGGTTGAACCTGATCCCAATTCGGGTTTTTCTGAGGTTGATGATGTTTTTTCTTTTGTCGGTTTTTTATTGTCCTTTTTATCATCGTCATTAACGGACTCAAAGCCCAGGGCAAATTTTCCAAATTCAAGCAGTCCCCCGGCAATGGTCTTGGTGTAGTCTTTAACCGTTCCCAGTCCCTCTTCTTTTTTCTGTTCCAGTCCTTCAAGTTCCTCTTGTAACCTTCGCTCTTTTTCGTCAATCTCTTTTGCCCGAAGATCAAGCTTGTACATTTCCATTTTCAGTTCAAGCTCAGCAATCCTCTTGATGGACTCTGCCTCCCTTTTGGCCGAGTTTTCTTCATACTCTGCACGGATGGAACGGGTTGCATCACTTACATTGCGGTCAATAATCCCTTGAATCTCGTTATAGGTAATTCCCTGCATACCCCCTGCGGTCGGATTTTTTTGTCCCAAACCCAAAAAAGGAATTGGCATCATGGGATTCGGTTGCTGGTTGTTTGGTGCGTATCCTATGGGAAGAGGAGAACCGATTTCATGACCTTTGAACTTGTCAAATTTCATTTTAAAATACTTCATGGTCGAGGTCAGCATCTTTATTGGATTGTTTTTCTCAACATTTCCCACAACAATTACAATGGGGTGCGGATATTCCTTTTGTGCATGCTCGGTGATAAAGTTCATGAACTTGTCTACTTCTTCGGATGTGCCTGATTCAAGTATTTTCTGTTCGTTCTGAAGCGGACGGATATTCCAACGGTCGTAAATCGGGATGGTCTGTCCGGTGAACTGCTCCAGAAAATGCTCATCGTAATCGTGTATGTCAAAAATGTTCTGCATGGCTATTTTATGAATTTTATTATTACTGCCGATACCTCATACTGGTCAGTGTTTGACATCTCAAATTTTACCGACCCCGGATGACGGGTGATGATGTTGTTTTCATAGGTAAAAGCAGTGGTAACGGTTTTTTCTATTGTCCGGTTCTCCGATGCTGATCGTATGGAAAAGATAAAATCTGATGTTGCATTTATTTTGATAAAGGTGATAAAACAGATTTCATCCGGACTTATTTTTATCTCACGGGGATTGATATGCAGTTCATTTGAAATGACATAGCGGAGATCTTTTTTTTGAAGAATCTCGCTTTCTATCATCAGCTTTAAAAGTGCGCCCTGCTCTGTCATTTTATTCAACAATTAAGTAAATGGATAATCTCCCTGCCATGCCTTTTTTTGTCATGCTCCCACGGACAAAATCCCCTTCGATCTGTTTTTGAACTGACCATGTCCTTTTATCGGGTTCAATATCTTTTGATGTGCTCAGATCAAAAGAATCTGCAACCACTGTATGATCTCTGTCAAATACCAGAGAAACTTCACCCTGGCCACAGAGTATAATCCCGCTGACTTTTTTATAGCCCTTGACAGTAAATCCAAAAGACTTGCTTTGGCCCGGTAAAAGGTCATCACGGTAGATTTTAACTATTGAAACCATTTTTTACCTCCTGCGGATTGTTGGTAAGCAGTACCTGAATTTTCAAAGTGTAGTTGTTTGTAAATCCAAGGTCACGGAACAAAATCACAAGGTCATCTCCGCTGACTTCAACTGCGTTGAAAAGCGTAAAAAACCTGCGGTTGGGCTGTACGGCTATTGAAGCGATGATGTTCACCGCCTCAAAGCCCTCCGGGAGAAATTCCACGCCCTTGACCTTTGCTGTTTCAATAACTGCACGGTCGGAGCATGTGCCATCTGCAATGGCAATACCTACCATATATCGGTAGTCCTTGTCCAGTGCTTCTTTGATTTCCTGCTGCTGGTTGGAAACAATCTCTTTTTCAACCAATTGAATTTTAATATCCCGGTACATGTTAAATCTGTTTTTTTATCTGATCAATTTCATTGTCGTGCTTTTCAAGAGTCCTTGAATGAGAATCAAGTTCCTTGTTGATGTATTCGATGTCACGCTGGCTTAACCTGACTGCTATGGCAAGGTCCTGGATCACTTTTTTGAGTTCCTTTACCGATGAAACAAATGACCTGAGAAAAAACCCGTTTACCGATAGCAGTGCGCTGATGATGGTCCCAAAAATATATTCTGCGTCCATGGCTTAACGGATTTTAGTCATTTCGGCATTGACAATCTGAGTATTTTCGGTAATTACGACCTGTCCTGCAATCAGTGTGTCATAATAGTTTGTTTGTATAAAAACAAGGTCATACTTTCCGGGGTTCAAATCAAAAGAGTAAAAACCCTCAATGTCGGTTGTGGTCTGGTTGATTACCTCACCATTTTTTCTTCCAATAACCTGTACATTATTTAAGAGTTTTTCTCCACATTTGACAAGCCCAATGAATTTTCCATTGAGCATTCCCTCTGGCATGGTTCCCATTCCGTTGATGCCGTTCCATGCGTTGGCATCTGAACGTACCCTTTTTGAAAGGTCCTGCCTTGATGTTTTGTCAAGACATTTGATGGCGTTGGTGATCTGTTCTGCGTTCATGATCAGTGTTTTTTATTGATTGTTAATATTCCCAAGGGAAATGAGGGCTGTGGCCGGCAAGATATGATCAAGGCAGCGACAAGCCCCGCACCCTTATTTTTTTAATACATTTTTACTTCAGTTCCGATAAGCTTCAGTTTCACTTCACCCGACATGCCAGAAGGAGCATCCTCAATTTCGAAAGAGAGTGTTTTGTTGGGGATGATCAGCTTGGGGTTGTTCAGGATCAGAAGACCGAAATCCTTGTTCACATTATATCCATAAACAGGGTTCTGGAACATATCAACCGGATTTTTGCTCATGATCTCACGGGTAGCAATTTTGAATGTAAAAACTGCATTGGCAAGAAAATCGGGAAACAGTTCATCAAACCTTCCTGTATTGCCGCTGCGGTATTGCAGGCACAATGCCGATAAAAGAAAATACTGGTTCTCGGCCAACTCGGCATCGTCAATGTTACGCAGTCCGGGTTCCGATTTTTCGTTTTTCTTGATAACATCGGTACTGGTGCCGGTGAGCTCACGGATGACAAAGAATTCCTTGTCGGAAATCTGGGCACGGTCATCTTTTAACTGCTTTTGCACCTCTGCCGGAAGGTTGGGGATGCGCTCTATCATCTGCTTGCGGAACATGCTTGCCCCAAGCTTTGAAAACTGTGCTGCGCCTTTTTTGGCCTCAGCGTTGACTTCGATATTTCCTGATAATCCACTCAGGATAATTTCTTCATTGCTTAAATCTTTCATTTTTCTTTATTTTTAGTTTTACAAATTTCCTATTGTGTTTTTTTTGTCTTGCTACTCACTACTTGCTACTTCTTATAGATTTCGCGGCTAGCCTGACTAATAGCATTTTTCCACTTCATTTTAGGATGCTTTGCCCTGATCTGCTTTGCCCTTTCGGTTATCTTTTGAAACCTCTGTGATGATGGACTGCCGGATTTTTTTCCGCCCATTGGCTTATGCTTTTTGCCACTGCCAACCGGGTATTTTTTAGGTTCTTTTTTCATACCTTCAATGTAATTACAACTTAGCCCCGACTTTTTTTTTTGACCTCTGCCCATGCATCTTTCCATGCCTGTGATCCGCCGCCTTTTTCTTTGGCAAGTTTTCGGGCTTCATGGTACATCTGGTTATATCTTGTTGTGGCTGATATCTGACTTTCGGAAAGCGGACGGCTAAAGGCATCACGGAAAATCTTTTTGTAGTATGATTTTCGGTTTGTTTTATTGTCGCTCTTGCCATCCTTTGTCAGTTCCTCCCTAACAAGCGAAGCATAAGCACGGTTGTTCAGCCCCTGGCGTTTGATGAAGTTTTCCTGTTTCTTTGAAAGTCCTTCACCACCAAGTCCGTGAAGTGCCCTTTGGCGGATTTTCCAGATAACAATCCCGATGATGCCCACAACAAGGACAATGGACACTACAATGATCATGGTCTTGTTTTTCAAAAAGAATGCCTTAAAACGGCTGATCACATTGCCATCTTTATCTTTATATACTGTGGTTGTATTGCCACTTTCATCAGTGACGGTCTCTGTTGTTACCCCTGATTTTTCATGGGTGACGATGTTGGTATTTTCATTTTCTGTTTCCATATCTGTTGAATTTGTTGATGGTGTTGATTTGGTGTCATATTCCGGAATATTGGTATCAGTAGGATCTTTTACCTCTGTACCGTCCTTTCTTTTAAGTTTCAGGTTTTTGAAAAAGTTGATCACCGCCCCAAAGACCTTTGTAACGGCTGCAAGAACGGCAGAGCCAAGGGCTGAGTTTCCCAATCCGGCTTTTTTGGCTGCATTACTTTTTGTGATCATTTCTTTGAAATAAGCTTTGTCGCCCCCAAGGGAATACCATGTGGTCTCTGCCTTATCCTTGCCCTCGACAAATTTCTGCCATTCCTCTTTGGTGTAGCCAAGAGATTTTGCCTTGTCCTCTGTGGCAAAGCCTAGGGCAATCTTTTCTGCCATATTAAAAGTGTTGGCACGGATAAACAGTTCAAGTGACTTTCTTGCAGCGAATGTTGCAGGGTTGTACTTTTTAATGGCATGGCCTACTTTGGCAAGTTTTGGATGGTTTTCTTTGAGTTTTTGTACCCCTTTTTTGATCTTGCTGCCGATCTTTTTAAAAAAGCCGGTCTTTTTGCCCAGACCTTCCATGTCATCATCATCCATGCTGAGGATTTCATCCAACTGGCCTTCCTCTTTCATGATCTTGAGATAGTAAAGGTCATCATCCCTTTCTCCCGAGAGATCATCCGAAATTTCAGAAAGCCCATACTGGACAGCTTTATAAAAGTTCATGTACATGGTCTGTTTGGCAATGGCCTCACTTATGGCGCGGTCACGCTCCATATCATCTGGAAAATTATTGATGATGTTTTCCACAAGCTGAAGGTCAACTTTGTTGTCGTTCAGCTCTGACATGCCCGTGGGGTTGTTGATCTCCTGTGCAAGGGATTTTCTTGCTTCCACAAGCTGGTTTAAAATGATGTTCTGCTGAAGTTCACGGCCATTTAAAACAGTGTCGTACTGTTCCAGTTCGTCAACAATGGCCACATTGCCAAGCAGTCCCTGCAAAAGCCGCAACTGCTGACAGTCGTTTGCGATACCTTCCAAGGAATTGATGTTGAAAGGTTCGGTCAGTTCCCTGATAGCGTTTGTATCAGACAAAGAGCCTAATTCTTCTAATTTCATAGATATTACTATTTTATTTTTAATTGGAGATGCTTCGTAGTTGAAATAGGGAATTTCCGGTACGCAGTCAATAACATACCTTTGTCTGTTGCTGCTGTATGCCACCGGGTAGATATGCTGCCATTTGTCCTTGCTTTTGTATGCTGCAATGACAAGTTCATGGTGATAACCAAGGTTTACCAAAATGGAAGATATCAGTATGCTCATATCATCACAATCGCCTTTTCCATCCGAAATTGTCCGCTGCGGACGGCGCAGTTGTTCTTTGCCTATTTCATCATTCTGATACCTGACATTTTTTCTGACGTATTCCCAGATGTTGCGAAAAGTTTGTTCTGCTGTGTCTGCCTTTACCCTTACTGCAATATCGGCAACAGCCGGATAGTTGTCCCTGATGATCCTGCCGATGGCATCAATGGTATCCTGAATGTCTGCGTACTGCTTCAGGCTGATGGTCTTTCCAAGTACTTTATAACTGTTATCCATACAAATAGTTTAATTCGTCCACCGGCATGTTGATCCCTTCGGCCTGAATGAAACCTTTGAGTTTCATTTTAAGGTTGCTGAGCTTGATATCCTTGTATGCCTGTAGCGGATGTGTGATTATTTTCCAGACTGTATAATCTGCCGGAATTACCTTGCTTTCCTTGAAAAGCGAAAGGGCATTGATGATATCCACATTGTATTCCAACGGGATGATGGTAGATTGTTTTGCTTTTAAAACAATGTCTGATTGCAAAATATTTGTCTGCTCTGCAACGAGCTTTTCAGTTTCCGGTGAATATGAATCTATACTGATCTGATTCAAACTGTAATCCTGACCGGAAAAGTTCCTGATCTGGACAAAACCTTTTAATTTCAGTCCGTTTTTGAATACATAAACAAGGTCATCAAATGATTTTATCTCCTTTTGAGGTGTGAGGGAAATCTCACCGATTTTCAATTTCTCCTGGTCACGGTATTTTTTGTAATATTTCCATGCAATACCAAGGGTGATTATCACAAGGGCGATGATCAATATTGTTTTTACTTTCAGCATATCATTTGTTGTTTTCTCTGACAATATTACAACCCTTGAAAATGCCGCTTTCCCTTATCAGGCGCTAACATAGTTAAGCCGTGCTAATTGCCGCTAATTGCAGTTAACCGCCCTTATCCATTTGCGTTTTTTTTGTTTTTTTGCCCTATACATTCACAAACAAAAAAAATCAGCATTATGACCGATCTGTATATTGACTTGGAATGGTTTTTCAACCAGGAAATATTTTTGGTAGGATATGCCCACTGCGTTACCGATGTGACCTTACTCTATGATGAATCCCTGACCATGGAAAACATCCATGCTATGCTTGAACCGGTAGACGGTTACATCTATTTCTACGGCCCTGATATCGGGATGCTTGAAAAAAACACCGGACTGGATATCAAAAACAATTTTCGCTGCGTAAACCTTCTGAAAGTTTTCCGCAACATCATGCCCGGCTTGCCATCGTACCGGCTCTCTGACCTTGAGGCTATGTTCGACATACACCGCACCCAGAACCAGTACAAATCAAATATCTTCAAGCTGGCCGAGGACTGGCGAAACCCGTACAAAAAACAGCAGGTGCTGAAATACAATTATGAGGATGTGGCGAATTTAGTCCGGCTGAAAAAATTGGTTTTTGGGCTGTTTGGGGTTGGGGAGGAGTGTTTGGAGGGGTGGAGGATGGTTTAGCTTAACAATTGATTTTTAAACAATCACGTCTGGAACCTTCTGAAAACATACACATCTGGAAGATCACTGATTTTTCTTTTATCTTATTGTTAAAACGCTTGGTATTTAAGTGTTTAATTATTTTATTTGACAAGTTTTTTATTTCAGTTTCATCACAAAAAAGACTAACATGGACAGTTTTATTGGTCATGTAAAGGATATCGGTTGCAAAAACAGTTTTAAATGCATCAAAAGTGCTGAACCAGAACAGTGCCACGTAATTTTCGGAGCAAAGAAAAAAGTATTGTTTGTCGGTTGCAATGAAAACATTGAGTGCAGTTTCAAGAATTTATTCGGGGATTTGTGTTTTTGCTCATGCCGGATAAGGTTAGAGCTTGTCTCCAAATACCTCGCCAGGGTTGAAAATGAGGGCAATTGACTTTATGAACGAAACAATTACAAGCCATGCGATTCTCTAATAAATAGCATTTTCTTTAGTCCATTGCCCATTATCAAAACTTGAAAAAATTGCCGCATCCACAACGCATGGGAACAATTCAGCTTTTTCACACAGTTCCTGAAAACCATCCAAAATGAAATGATAATAATATTTGTCCTGTAGCGCGCTTGAACTTAACTCAATTGGAAAGCCAAAATCCCTTAACCATTTTATTATTCTTGAATCTAAAGGCACTTCATATCTTGTCAACCCCAATGATTGAAGGAAATTTCTTGATTGTTTTGATCCGAATCCTTTAAAAAAAACATCGACTTTATCTGCCATCTTTCTTTCGCTTTCTTTTGAAGGATTACCAGATAGTTTTTCTTTTATCTCATAATACAATCCCCAATTTGAATCTTCAAGGAATTGAAAATTTTTCTCGAAAAAATTTGGTATTTTATTAATAAAACGATTTAAGCCATTGTCCATTAAAAGCACTTTAATAAAGCCGGAAATATCACTTTGCTCTTTAACTGATAAATAGGTTATTGGAAAAGATGTTTTTTGTATAAACAAACCTACTTTACTATTTGGCCCTGAAGGTTGTTGACTTGTAAGCAAACACATAATAATGCTTTTCAAAAACATATCTTTTTCTGGAAAAGGTTGTTTTTTATCAACATTTCTTTCAATCACTTTCTCAACTAGAGGGTTTCTGTTTTCATTTACAAATTTTTTTACTTTGCAAATATCTTCGTTATCAACTTTCCAAATTAATTTCATTCTTAATAAAATTTATACTTAAACACATTAATGTTTAAGTAATTGTTTTCTATCGTATTATAATATATTCTTTTTTAAAGGAATTATTTCAATTTTTCCGCATAATTCATTATTCGTTATTATCAACTAAACTTACTTATTTTAATATAGCTTTCCTTGAAATATTTAAGTTTATTTTCAACTCTTTCAATTAACAATTTATGTTTCTTGAGCTGTTTCTCTTTCTCTTCTTTTGATCTAAAAATCTTAAACCCACTCAAATCATTTAACTTGTATTTTGCCCTGTCCAATTCATCTATTGTTTCTTGAATAGCTTCCTCAAGCTGCCTTTTTAGTATCCCAGCCAAAAGTTCAGTATTGTTCTTAAGTTCCTGACAAAGTTTTTCAGTTTCCCTTCTATAGTTTTCAATCTGTTTATCAGTTGATTCCTTAATGGCTTTGATTTGTTCCTCTGTGAATTTTTTAGATTCATTTATTTGACGATCAGTGTTTTCTGAAATAAAATCAATCTGATCTCTAGTCTGTCTTGCTAACTGTTTATTGTTCTCAATTGTTAGAAAAATAGTAAAAACCATTGTTAACAATATAGCCCCAACCTGAAGAAAGGAATTTGTCCAATTACCATCATAATTAATTATCCCAATTACTGCATATACGATCACAATGATTCCAAAAGCCAACCAACTGATCTTAATCTTTTTTATACCAGTCATGCTAATTACAAATTTTTATAATCAAACTATATTAATGTAAAAAAGCGGTTATTACACCGCTTTCTGTTTTCTATTAACATTTATTTAATGATTATCATTTTTTCGGACTTAACTTTGACTCCATCAACTTCAAGAACTACCCAATATATGCCTGGGACGAAATTAATCCTGTCAACAAATTTCTGATTAAACGATCCGGAAATTTCAAATGTTTTAATGATCTCTCCAATATTGTTATAAATTTCGATTTTTCCATTCGAATAATCGCTTTCGATAACAGAAGTAATACCTGAAATTGAATTTACCGGATTTGGTTCAATTTTTAAAATGTAATTGTTATCCTCAACATCAGTTAATTTCTGAAATTGCGTTGCTGAATTCATAATCATTGCTGCCATTTTTTTAGCAGTTCCGCCAGAACATTCCAACATTATATTTTCTTCTTCCCCTGGCTCAAGTTCTCCATTTTTTATCATCCTCTCAATTTCATTTGTACAAATCCAATGGGTTACAAGGTCATGATCATCGTCAGTTAATGTCCAGCTTAAAGCATCACTAAGTAAAGCAATTGCCTCAGAATACTTACCGGAAATCCTGTAAATATTTGATTTATCAATTGTCAAATATAACCTATTCAGATATTCTGGAGTTATTTCGTCCAATGCTGATAATTCTGATTCCTCAATACTATTTAGCAATAAATCCTGAATCTCGATAATTTTAGTTCCCTGTTCAGATAATATTCCGTTGTTTACCAACAATCCATTTTTATATGCTCTTCCAAGTAGCGCGTTCATGTAATTATAGCCAAGTTTCTGCATTTCATGTCTAAATCCAAAAGTAGAATACGTAAAATTCAAAATTTCATAAAACTTTTCAATAGATTCAAGGTCATTACTACCATCAGCCATAAATGAAGAATTATTGTAAGCATTAAAAAACGCTGAATTAAATGGCATGTTATCAAAATGTTCAGAATTTATATTTCCGAAAAATGATGGCGCAAAAGAACCAAAACTTGATAAAGAGGTTAAATCAGACGAACCACCTTTCAGCAACATACAAGATGCAGCAGCAGGTGATAAATCTTTTAATGTAATTGTATTTGGCGGCCGACAAGCTGTACTGTTTAGGATATAATCAGTTCCATTTACAGGGCTTAACCAGTTTGAAGTGTGCCATTTATTATTTTTTGCATCAATTACTAAATTTGAACAGGGGATATTTATTTGTCCCATTGCAACTTTCCCATTTGCACCTCCAATTACTGGCGCTAAGTTATTTTTTCCTGCTTTTAAAAACAACCCACCTGAAGGATAACAACTTATTGTAATATCATTCCCAGACATATCTACTTTACCAGAATTTGGATTATAATATGAACTTATTTCAAGCAAAGCATTGTTCTGCATATGCATACCTGGTCCAACGTTGTTTTTCACTGTTCCACAATAAATAGTTGTCATCATTCCACCATCCGCAACTACACCATATTGTGAGTTGTAATCAACATTACAATCGTTCAGAGTAAAATCTGAGGTAGATGAGCCAACAAACCATATACCCCAGTTGTTGCTGTTAAACTGGCATTCTTCAGCAGTACTCATATAATCCATATTTTCAGTATACCAACCAACAACACAATCAGTAAAAGTGCAACCAGTTAAATTCACCCCCTTTGTTAATGACCACAAGCCAAAATCACAATTTGAAAAATCGCTGTTTGAAATGCTTAAATTGTTTCCTCCATATTGCAAATAAGCATAAATTCCTTTTGATCCATATTCGAAATCGCAATTGTTTATTGTTACACTTGACTGCCCATATAAATATAAACCTCTGTGTCCGTTATTTGTACCAGTTGTTGATGTCAGCTTTGTATTTGTAAAACTTATTGCTGTGGGAACTGCAAACTGAATTCTGGCATTAGAACCCATTTCTATTTTTGCATTGGAAATGGTAAAAGAAGTTAAATCCTCTGGGCCATAACTTGATGAAGGGCCATAAAATGTTTCCTGATCAACTTCTAATACTTTGTCAGTTATCCCGGTTCCTGAGAGGGTAATAGAAGCATTTTCATCACATGTAATGTTTCTGCTCTCTGCATCTGTATTATCAAATTTCAAATATCCGTTTCCAGTAAACGAAAAATCACTATTTGCATTAATATGCAAATCTCCAGTCACCTGCAATTTTGTGTCATTATCGGCAAGAGTTATTACACAATCCCCATAATAAAGTTTTCCTCCGTCCTGGATGTGAATTTTTCCAGTTTCCTTAAGACTTATAGCAGAACCATCTTCAAGATAAAGCTCTGCACCACTTTGAACAATTATCTCACCGTTCCAATTGCCATCCATAGCATTCGAAATCTCACCATTCAAATGAAGAGTTGAATTAGGCATTAATGTAATACTTGAACCATCATACATGTTAATACTTTCCGTTGTAAGCACAACATCTTCTTCAATTTCAAGACTTCCACAAATAGTTCTGTCATCTGTCCAGATTTGGTTTCCCCATATTTCGGTTGTGCTTACAGGATCGTTACATGGTAATTGTGCTTTCCATAAGCCTCTTCCCCAGGTAGCAATAAACAATTCATTGGTTGTTTCATGAATGTCTAAATCTTGTATGTGTAATCTTGGTAATTTATGCCCAAGTGTTCCATCATCTAAATACCAATAACTGCCTTGTAAATAGTATAATCCAAATTCAGTTCCTGCATATAAAACGTCATTATTTTGGTCATATTCTATACAATTCAATGGGACATTATCAACATATTCCAGATCATTTAAATTATATGTTAAATTTGTCCAGTTATTATTGTTTTTTAATGAACTACTTGTCCAATCATCTCCATGATAATAATATAATTTTTCACTGCCAAAATTAGAAAAAGCAATCCAGAAATGAAATTCTTCTATTGGATGTAAATCAATATCAACAACTGCTTCATCAGGTAGAAAATCACAAACATAAGGATTTGATGGATTACCCTTAGTTTCTACCTTTACGAATGGTTCTGTTAAATTTTCTGGCTGTAAATAAATGCCATTTGAAATCCAATCAGGATATGGACTGTAGGATATATATATTAATCTGTCAGGATTTACCGAGCTTATATCAATATCACTTAAATAACCATTAATATTACCAATTTCAACTTCAGTTAAAGTACCGCTATCATAAACTCCTTTCATTAATTTTCTGTTAATAGAATTATTTGGGTTTTTTTCATAATACAATTCATTCATTCTAGCGGGATGCATTTTTATTGGTGTTCTTAGGTTAATACTTGAAGCAGCTAAAATAACATTAGTAGGACTAAATATTTGTGAACCTATAACACTACAACCATTTACACCTGCCTTAATTGAAGCATTATTATTTATTTCAATATTTCCTCCATCGGAATCTAAAGAATGACTCCAAATACCAGTATTACTATTAAGAACCCATCCGCCAACATCAGATCCCCCACATCCTAAAATTTGATTTGAGGATTGTGCCAAACCAATGTTTGGTGATTGAAAAAAGCATAAATTGCCACTCTTATTAGTAAAACAACTACTTAAATCTGATCCTAAAGTTTGGTCAACAAGTAGAACACCTCCATCATTTGCAACTAAATACCTGTCATTATCAATAAACTCAATATCTCTAATATCAGCATGACAATATGGACCAGTATAACACTGGTTTTTTTCAGAATCATATAATTTAATTCCTCCCAAACATCTATCTCCACTTGAATTGAATTTTATTTTAGCAACAAATAACTGTACACTTAAAGATCCATCGGCTGGCTCAATACTTGCAGTATTTAAATTTATTCCATTAAACGAATAATCTGTCCCATTTGTCAATACATAAAACTTATTTTCGCTTTGTTTATAATCAACAGAAGAATTAAATTCAGTAATCTCCTTTTTAAATGGGAATCCAATAAATTTAATATCTTCCGTTTGTCCTGATTCAACCAATGTCCAAGTAAGTCCATAATCATCAGAAAAAATCATTTTTCCTCCTTCCCCAGCAGTAATAATTTTTCCATAATAATATATTGATTCGAAATCTATACAATATAATTTTTTATTAGCAGCAATTATTGAGCTAGGCGAAACATCACTTATGTTAAATGTTGATTCGGAATTAGAAATTTTGAAAACAATTCCATTTGAACAAGAAATAAATACTAAATTATTAATAATATTATTCTCCGTTAAGCATAACAAATCCGGATTTGGATAAAGGGGATTGCTTGAAGTTAACACTAACTGATTCCATGTACCAGGATTGCCGTAGTCATCAGATTTATACATAACTCCGTTGTTGCAAACAATAATTACCCTATTATTACCTATATATTGTATATCATTTATGTATTCAGGAAAACTAATTTCGCTACCAAAAACCAAATCAATATTATCACTTATTGTATTATAAGTTGCATCAACAGGTATTAACTTGTTTGTCGATGCAATAATAAATCCCTTCACGGTTTTAATTGTGCTACTCACATCAATATGACTTGGTTGGAAAACTATTTTTCTAAAATCATATAAAAGTCCTGAATTATGTATATGTTCATCTGAGAATGTAGTAGGGGAACTATAACTTATTACATATCCATCATCTCCAACGCAAATAAAATCTTTTGCGTTTGCCAATGACTTTAATAAATTATCTGCAGAATTTATTTTAATACCAGAACCTAGGTCTCTTACACTTGTTCCAGTTCCTTGACTGGGATATTTATAAAAGATTTTTCCATTGTCGGAAAATATCATTTCTTTTAATCCTTCTTTAGTATTAAATACCCCTGTAAAGTTTTCTGAACTATAAAGTGGTTCTTCTCTCTTTAATTCAGTACTACTTTCAATCCAATCTGCATAATTTATTGAATTCCTGCAATTATGTTCCGTAATAAAATTAACATATTTAAGCATCTTTTTTTCATAATAAAGATCTCTCCATGTATTACCCATGTCAGATGAGTAACACATACCATTTTTACCATAAACAAATATTCCTGTAGGGTATCCTGTCGAAATCGAAACATTGAAATAATTTGTGTAATAATTTCCAGGTAATTCCTTGAAAACCCATGTTTCTCCCTTATCTTCAGAAATGTATAACCTTTTTTGTCCCACAGCAAACAGCCTGTTTCTGTTATTTGGATCCAGTTTTATTCCTTTTATACTTATATGCTCATTTTCTCCTGACAAATATGGAAGGGGCTGAATTGTCCAATCTTCTCCACCGTCAACTGTTTTTAATACACCAAGTCCATGCTCCTCAATAGGTCCATAAACATTCCAAATTCGGTAAGAATTTGCCAGATACATTATGTTTGTCTCCACCGGATCAATTGCCATATCAAGCGTTCCAGTGCCACTCCAGTTATCTGTTAGGCTTGTCCATAGTGGAGGATCAGCATAAATATCATCTGTTTTAAATAACCCTCCAGAATTTGATCCAACATACACCGTCTTTTTTAATAAATCATCAGGTTTTAATTTTATAACATCAGCCCTGCCAATATAATTTTTATCAACCATATCGGCTTCAAATGGTCCTATTTGATAAAATGACAATGGAGAGTAACTTTTTGGAAATGATTTTGCATTGCTTGTATCAGCTAACAAACCAGCTACACAATTAATATATGAATTTAGTGACCCAAGGCTGTCTACTTTAAAATCCAAATAAGCTCTCCAACGGTTATATCGCTTAATAGTTGCTGTGTCTGAATTTCCAATAATTGATGTGTCATTGTCAATCTCATAAATTTTTTCAGCATACGAGGTGTTTTTTGACAAAACATCCTTTAGCGTTTTTTGGCTGAATGTTGTAACAAACAACAACATAAAAAATAAAAAAAATGTTTGTTTCATAATAGCTATTTTTAGGGTTTAAAGATTTAATCAATTTTTAATTATTTTTTTACAGATGTAATTCTCTTTATTATCAATTATTTTAATAAAATACAAACCGCTTTTTAAATTGGCAACATCAATAGTTTTATATAATCCTTTCTGTTCTACTTGATATGATTTTAACAAGTTTCCAGAAACAGACCATAGTTCAATTTTTTCAATGTTTTCGCATGAGACATAAACATATTTATTGGTTGGATTAGGATATATCCTTACATCAACAAATAAATCATTTTCTTTAACAGAAGTAATATTTGCATATTTTGCCAAAAAAGCAGTGGATCCATAAATTCCTGAATAAAATAAATATTCTCCTCCCAAAAAATCAAAATTACATTCATAACCAAAATAACCAGATAAATATAAATAATCTTCCTTTGCTATTACACAAAAAACTTCGTCGGTATGCTCACCCACATTATAAGCCCAATTTAATTGTTTACTATTTGAATATGATGCTATATAACCGCTCCAACTATCAGATATCAGTAAATATTCATTTTCACTTGGATCGAAATCAGATGAATCACATAAAAACCCACCAACAAAAATATTATTATTGCTATCTGAAGATAAACAATAGCTAGCATTTGGGTTATTATGAGAAGACACATTAAAAGCCCAAATTATTTCTCCATAAGAAGTATATTTAGATACAAAAGTATTGCCAAAAAAAGGATGTCCATCAAGAATATAACTATTTGTTGAAGGATCAAAATCAACATTATCTTTAAAACCACCTGTTATATATACATTTGAGTCACTATCAATATGAATATCCTTGCAATAATCATTACCACCTGCCCCAAAACTAAATGCCCAAACTATTTCCCCCTGTGGAGTATATTTTGCCAAAAAACCATCTTTATTGATGTTGTCAGCTAAAACCAAATAAACAGAATCTTTGGGGTCAAAGTCAACATGGCTCATGATAGATCCAGCAAGGTAAATATTGTTATCCCCATCACATGCAACAGCCCATCCCTCGCAAGAACCGGGGAACATTGTATCTGATATATCGCCAATATTAAAACCCCATTGGTATGAACCGTCAAGGTTGAAACTTAAAAGAAAAATGTCTTTATTTCCATATACTTCCATAGTATCTGTAAAACTGGGATCATCAACAAAAAGCTGATAGAAAAAAAAACCAGTTGCTACAAGGGAATTATTATTGTTTAATGCAATTGATTTTACTTCACATGTGGAATTACAACCAATTTTTTTTGCCCAAATGAAATTCCCATCATTGTCATATTTGGCAATAAAACCATCCCATGATTGTTCTGATACAAGATTAAATGTATCAGCAGAAGGATCAAAATCAATAGTATCATAAGATATTCTACCACCAACAAAAATATTTTCACCATCAGTTACTATTGAATAGATTTCGTCAGAATTTGCACCTCCAATATTAAAAGCCCACAACACATTTCCATTCTCATCATATTTAGCTATAAAGCAATCGAAACTCCCATTACTTGTAACCAATAGTGAATCATCAGAATTGTCAAAGTCAGCCATAGAATATAATCCTCCAGCAAGAAACACATTATTATTATTATCAATTGCAATACAATAACCTAAACTTGCCTCTTCTGTTTCGACCATAACAGCCCAATCCAATTCCTGCGCCGTTGCAAAAAACGGAAGAATGGACAACAATATTTTAAAAATTGCTTTCAACTGCATCGATTTTCAATGTAAACATAAAAATAATATTTGAAATAAAAAACATTTTTAATTCAAAAGATTCCTTCTTAATAAGAAGATGCACCGTTTTCAAAAAGGTGACCAAAAATTTGAAACATTTTTTCATTTTTTCGTCAAATATTTTTGAAACCCTTAATTTAACTATGTTTTGTATATTAGATATTTTTCATTTTTCATCAATTTCCGTAATTGATTAACAATATATTTCTTAAAATAAAAAAATCCCCTACGGCAAATAAATAGCTATGAATAATAGAGAGAATAGTGTCAGTCTTTAAAGAGAGGTACGCCGCAGGAGATTTATCTTAAAGAACGTTTTCAATCAATTTGAAAATATGTTTTCTATGGTTAGAAACTGTATTTTTTTTATTGCAAATATAAATATTATTCGAAATAATGATTCATACCTTTTTAATTTTCTTGTATAATATTTTTCAGGTTTAATCTTCAGGATGAGGATTATTGTAAAAGCTATTTAGGTACTTTTCCAGATCACTTTTCTTAAAAAGTATTTTTCTTTCGTCCTGAAAAAAAAATATTTTTTTCAATCTCATAAGTTTTCGCAAAGTGTTTTTTGATATTTGAAGAAATCTGGCTGTTTCATCAAAGCCCATCCAAACATTAGGTTCAGGGATTGGGATTACACTGGGTTTTTCAAAAGCATTTTTCTCAAGCTTTTCACATCGGCTTCTTAAGGCGTAGATTTCCCTCCATAGCAATAAATTTTCTTTATCATCCATAGCCTCTCTTTAAAGCGGATTATTACCCTATTTCCCATTTTTCTTATAATGTTATTTTTAATGTTTTGGTATGTACAAACTGATGTTTTTTTTTAAACATTTTTATCCAAGGAACTCCATAATTTTTTTTACCTGTTTAGGCAATAAAATCCTTAGCCGGATTCTATTTCCGGCATCCATTGCAAGTAATTCTTTTTTAATTGGTTTCAGCCAATTGTTCATTGTCCGGGGACTTACATTGTACATTTCTGCCAGTTCGTTCAGGGTATAAGATCTGTGATTTTCCATTTTCTTTATCTCCTGTTTTTATAATTAAAATCAATTTGACCACGGATAATATTGCTTTGGTCTATACTCAATAATTCATAAAAATCACAACGCTCATCGTAATATTTCGCAAACCATGAAAGTATCATCGATCCGTCAAGCCGGTCATAAAACTTTCCGTAAATGCCCATCTTTGCATTGTTTATCACAAGATAAATTTCAACAACTGTCAGGTTGAAAAAATTATTGATTATCAACCGTGCAGTTTCTTCAATCTGCTGTTCGTTCATCGGGTAACGAATGTTTAAAAAGCTGTTTATGTTCACAATCCATGATGCCAGATATGCCTGAATAAATTCACTTCCAAAGTTTTTCAGAACAGCAGATATCGAAGGCGAATCAATTTCACTGGCCTGTTTTATTGTCCTGACATTTTTGAACAGTTCATTGCACCGCATCACCATAAAGCCTTGTGTAAATGCTTCTTTCGTATTCAGGGCTAATTTTGAACCTTCCGGAATCTTTAGTTTGTCCATTTTGTCCGTTTTTAATTTTTGAAACAATTTCGTTGAATTTCATGTTTATTATCGAAACACTGAAGTTCTCAAGTATCCATGTGTCATGGATATTTTCAAGCATTATTCGAAAATTTGATACCATTGCCTGTTCATCCGGTACTTTTTGCACTTCAGTGAGCATGAATGACAGTTTCTTTTCAAGTTCTATCAGATTTTTTGCGTCTTTTGCCCCCCAGCAATAGGGCAAGCTGTTTTTTTCAAGATAAAAATCAAGAAAAACCTTTTTCATTTTTTTTGTGATTTCTGAAAATGATTCTTTTTGCCCTTTGTCTTTTTTTTCTTTTTCAAGGGGGGCGACGCGCAACAAGGGGGGATTATTTTCTTTTTTTTCTTCCATATCATCTGAAAAAAAATAATCAGTCCCTTCCGGCGAATTTTTTTCGCCGCAAAAGGATGTAGTAATCTCTGTTGTATTCTCTGTAGTAATCTTTGTAGTAATATCTGTATAATAGATTTGCCGATTTTCGGCAAATAGTTCTGCCGGTTTCTGACAAATAGTTTTGTCAGTTTCCGGCAAATAGTCCTGTCGCTTTTCGGCAAATAGATTTGCTGGTTTCTGACAAATAGATTTGTCACTTTCCGGCAAATTTATTTGACTGTTTCCGGCAAATTGATCTTCATTATTATTTACCCCGGATTTATAATCCAAAACCGATTCCCTGATTTTTTCAAGATCAATTGTAAAATGTCTTTTTGGAGGCAGTCCCCTGATTTCTGATTTTACAAAACCAAACTTTTCAAGAAGTTTTATTGCATTGTCCTGCTTATGGCGTGAAAGAAAGGTTTCTGCTTTTATTTCATCTATTGTTTTATAGACCGTTTCTTTTCCTTCCCTTTTTCTTTCCCACCAATAAATTAGCTGATTTAACAATACTGCAGAACCAATACTACCTGTAATTTCTGCAACAATCGGAGAATAGCTTATCATCGTCCCAAAAACTTCTTTGATGCTTTCCATGGTTTTCAATTACCTTTTCAGTGGATTTCTCATAACAAAGTCCCTGGCGATTTCCTCATATTCTGTTTCAGTTTTTACTTCACCCGACATGACCCATTTTTCCAGTTCTGCCCTTATGAAATAAAGTTTGTTACCTTTCTTTTTATGAGGTATCACATTTTTGGATGTCTTGTCATAAACTGTGGCCATGGCTAGATTTAGAAAATCTGCTGCTTCTTCCACATTTAAAATTTCTGGTGCACCTTTTCCGTTTAAAGTACCGAGCCTGGTCAATGCTTTATCCACTGCATTGTCAATCAATTGTTCAAGCTCTTGTTTTGATGCTACAATAATTTGATTTTCCATTATTCTTAATTTTTAGATTTATTACTTGTTTTTATCTTTTGCAAAGTAAACACCTGTTTATAACTAAATCCAAATCCGTTTATTAACAACGTATTGATAATGAGGTAATAACCAAAACTCAACAAAGTCCATTAGAGATCATTAGAGTGCAATAAGCTCCATTAGAGTGCAAATTTTCTTTCATTTTTCGGCAAAAAAGCAGTGTTTTTTGTTAATAACTTTGTCATAGGTATAATTGCCCGTTTTTATTTGGTTGTTTCTTTTTGTTTGCAAGTTGGTTTATATTTGCACCCAGAAAAGAAGCACCAGACCTATGACACAGATTAATTTTAATGATTTTTTCAGCCTTCTGGAAATGATGGACGGAGAAAAGGCACATTTAATGATGAATATTACCACTTACAAAAAAATCCTATCGGCCATGTTTGGCATCAAGGATTTTAATTCAATTACAAATGTTGCACCTATATTAAATGGCGTGGACATCATTTTTGAAAAAACAATTGCTGATGATATTGTTACCATCAAAGCAAGGAGGAGGCCTTATACCCGGGAGAGTATTGATGTAAAGCTTGTTTGATTATACTTATTACTTTTCTATTAAAGGCAATTTAGCAACAGCCTCTGTTTTTAATCTGTCAATTACTTTTGCATAAACAGTTGTAGTTTGGATGTTACGATGTCCCAACAGCTTTGATACAGTATAAAGGTCAGTTCCATATGTCAGGGAAAGGGTTGCAAATGTATGTCGGCTTGCATGAAAATGCAGGTTCTTCTTTAACCCGGCAACTTTTGCCCAATTTTTTAATATTCTGTTTACTTTTTGGTTGTTGCTTTCCTTTTCATTTTTCGGTTCCATTGCTTGTGGAAAAACATAGATTTTTCCGTATTCGGCTTGCTCGGTCTCCCTTTTGTCCTTATTAATCTTTTTGCATAATGAATTGTGATCGTTTTTTCTGTCTTTTAATATTTCCTTTGCCTGTTCAGACAATGGCATATATTCATACGTCCCTGTCTTTTTCTGCCGAAACCTCAGTATAAGGTTTTGCTTATCTTTTTCACCTGTATTGTCGAAATCATCCCATTTTAAAATATTTACATCACTCCATCTCAATCCTGTGAAACAAGAAAATAAAAATACCTGTTGGAACTGCCGGTCTGTTATATTCATTGACTTTGCCAAAAGGTTTATTTCTTCAATAGTTAAGAAGGTCCTTTCAACTTCTTCCTTTTTTAGCTTTTTGTTCTGTGGAATCCTTTTAAATGGGTTTTCTGCAATAATCCTTTGTTCAACTGCAATGTTTAATGCAATGCTCATACAGGTCAGGTAAGTCAATGCAGAATTGTTCTTAAGCTTTCCAATAAGATATTTCTGAAACTCCAATAACCAGAGTGTATCAATTTCACTGAACATTAATCGAGGATTCTTTTCAAGGTACTTTTCTAATATATGCAGAGTACATATCCAACTTTTTCTTCCTTTTTTTTCATTTATGGCCACATCCTCAAAAAAAATCATGAAATCACCTGTCTTTTTTTTGGTGTCGTTCAGTCCATTGTCCTTTAAAATCATTTCATATTCATATTGCCCTCTTATTTTTTCTGCAATCTTTCTTTTGTCACTATTCTCTTTTGTGTCCTTTCTTTTATTTGACAAATATATATTAAGGAACTCATACGATCTTTTTCCCTTATAATAAATATCCAGGTACAATGATGTGGACCCATCCTTCATGTTTTTTTCTCTTAATTTTACACTCATGGCGAAAATAAATTAATTGTTTCAGATAATTTTAGTAACAACGGAGTAACAAATATAGCAAATATTTGAAAAAAAGAAAAGAATTATAAAAATAATTAATTTCTGCAAGTGCCTATATTCAGATAGTTTTATTTGATTTGATTATTTTTGTTTTGTGATGTCGTATTAGCTTCGCGGAGATTGACTTGTTTACGAAATTATTGGTTTATAATAGTCATCATTCGCGCTCCTGATGGCTATCGGGAAGCGGCAAAAACACTACTATTTCTTACCAAAAACCCGGTTTGCCCAACGCGGTAAAATAATTACCCCCATGATCAGGTAGGGATAATAAGTGATGAGACGCCAGGTAAGAGCCATGGTTCCGGTGAAATTGTCAACCGGAATGAAGTCGCCCATGTATTTGGCAAAGACATACTCGGCAAAACCGCTGCCGCCCGGAGTCGGACTAACCAGCATCATGATCCACATACAAAGCTGGCGGGCAAAAAGCAGAAAGTGCTCCGAAATACTCAACAGTCCGTCCGTTACAGCCGGAGTGCTTACCATAAGCGCCAATAACAGGAAGTTGAATACCCAGTATCTTCCCGACCAGGAAAGGAGTGTGGCGGTAAAAGCTTTTACCCAGAATCCGAAAGGTTTGCTTTTCAGGTCGTTGGACGCGAGAATAATTTCTTCCCCTGCATTTTCAGCACTTTTTTTCCATCTTTTCAAAAACCAGATCTTAAACACATTGATAATGATGTTTTTGACAAAACGGGGATTAAAAAACAATCCGTATCCCATAAAAAGCATCCAAACAACTTTGATGCAATAACCCACCACTGCAAAATAAAACAGACTGTTTGCCCAAACACTGTCGATACCGGCAATCATAAACAAATCTGAAGCACCAATCAACAACAGTAATACAGGAAACATAATGGTGAAATACAACTCGTCAAGGAATGAAGTGGCCATAACCACCGCCGCACTTTTTCCGACCGAAAGCCCTTCCTTATGGATGTAAATCACCGCAACGCTGGTCCCCCCAATAGCTGCCGGAGCAATAGACGATGAAAATTCCCACAGAATAATAATATTAAAGATTTTTCTCCAGGAAATTTTTCCTTCCGAAAGAATGCGCAATCTGATCATATACCCAACATCGCGCCAGGCCATCATCAGCACGGCAAGAAAAACAAAAATGAAGGTGTTCAGTGAAAAGGTCAGGGTTTTATATACATCCGGATTGTACTCGTCAATCAGCATGTAAAGAACCACGCCCATACCAAAAGCCATTGGTATCAGCACCCGCCATGCACGAATTTTTCTTACTTCTTTTTCTTCGTTTTCAATCATTTCTGAAAATCAGGCTGCTAAATTAAAAATTATTTTGATTCTAAGATTCCAAGATTGCAGATTAGAAGATTTTTTGTTTACACAATAGACTATTCAAATTTTACAATATTCCAATCTTTTTCTACCTTTACATCATATAAAAGTAATTTTTATGAAAAAAATCTTTCTGATCCTTGCCGCTTCTCTGCTTGTTTCAACCGGTTATTCCCAGACAAAAAGTCTGCACTCCGATTCGCTCGATGTGCTCAACTACACCATTGTTCAGGATATGCGGGTGCTGTCATCTTCCTTTCAGCTAAATGGTCATGCTACATTGACTATTCAGCCAAAAGTAAACAACCTGGACATTGTTTCCCTCGACCTGCTGAAGCTTGTGGTTGATTCAATATATTTTGGTCCGATCGAAGCTCCGGGTTTTACATACAATGATACTTTACTGAATATTCAGACTCCCGAGCTATTTATGACCACTGATATTTTTACTGTTTCGGTATATTATCACGGTCATCCTGTCATTGATCCTTCGGGCTGGGGCGGTTTTTACTGTAACTCGAATTATGCTTTTAATCTGGGTGTGGCTTTTGCCGACAATCCCCATAGTTATGGACGCGCATGGTATCCCTGTATTGATGACTTTATTGACCGCGCCACCTATGATTTATATGTTACTGCCACCGACCCGAAAATTGTTATCGGGGGCGGACATCTCCAGTCGGCTGTGAGCAATGGAGACGGAACAACAACCTACCACTGGGTTATTGATGATGAGATACCGTCTTATCTTTCTTCTGTAGCTGTAGGCAGATATGCCCATGTTGCGGGAACATACAATGGATTGCTCGGACCAATACCCACCGATATTTTTGTGTATCCTGCAGATAGTATGGATGCCGTGAACAGCTTTGTTAACCTCAATGAAACCATGGCTGCTTTCGAAAATTATTTTGGTCCGTACCGATGGGATCGTGTAGGTTATGTTGGCACCTCACAAGGCGCCATGGAACACGCAACCAATATTGCCATGCCATATCAATGTATTGACGGAACATTAAACTATGAAACGCTTTATGCACATGAGCTTGCACACCACTGGTTTGGCGACCTGTTTACCTGCGAAACTGCTTTTGATATGTGGATAAACGAGGGCGGTGCCACATACGCCGAATTTATTTTCGAAGAGGGCGTCTATGGTAAAACTGCAGCTAAAAATTACATCCGAAATATGCACAAGGAAGTGCTGAGATATTCACATATCGAAGATGGTTTTATTGCCATTTATGGAATTCCGCACGAACAGACATACTGCAATACTGTTTATGATAAGGGCGGCCTGGTTTGGCATTCACTGAGGGGGTACCTTGGCGACGATCTGTTTTTTAATGCTTTAAAAGAAGTAAACAGTGTTTTGGGCTTTTCGGATGTTTCTACCGTTGAACTGCGCGATTTTATGTCGGCTTACACAGGTGTTGACCTCACCGGATTTTTTGATGCCTGGGTTTTCAATCCCGGACACATCCATTTTTCTGTTGATTCTTTTAATGTGTTGTCAAGCGAATCGCCCTTTAATGTTGAGGTATTCATGCGCCAGAAAACAAAAGGTCCGGCAACTTTAGGAAACTCCAACAAAGTTGAGGTAACCTTTATGAATGACCAGTGGGAAGAATATACCGCAGTGGTGGAATTTGACGGGGAAACAGGCTCTCAGATTGTTGAACTGCCGTTTTATCCTAAGATTGCCATGTGCGACAAAGAAGAAAAACTTTGTGATGCCACCACCGATTTATACAAAACTTTGAAAACAACAGGAACCATCGATTACCCATTAACCTTTGCAAAAATCGACGTGACAAGCATCACCGATTCGGCATTTATTAGGGTTGAACACAACTGGGTGGTTCCCGATCCCATTGAGCCTGAAATACCCGGAATGTTTATCTCAGACTACAGATACTGGAAAATAGATGGTATTTTGCCGGAAGGATTTGATGGTTTTGCAAGATTTTACTTTAATAAAACAACCTCCGCCACAGGGTACCTGGACAATACTTTTATGACAAATTCGGCCGACTCACTGGTATTGTTATACCGTCAGGGCCCCGGATATTCATGGGACACCATTAGTTTTACAAAATCAAGCGGAAGCTTATACGGATACCTGATTTCCGACACACTGATGCTGGGCGAGTATGCTTTGGGAATCTGGAACTGGGATCAGTGGATGGGTGCTTACAATTTCGAGAAAAAGGATGATTTTATGAAAGTTTACCCCAATCCCTCCTCCGGAGATTTTAATATTGAATTTGCCGGTGAAACATCTGGAGAGCTCTTCATTTATGACCTTAAAGGCCGAATTCTTGAAAAAATAAAAGTTGTAGAAGGACAGAATCACATTGAATGGAGTCCCGATACAATTGAAAAAGGAACCTACCTGGTTCATTTCAACGATGGCAAAAAGGGATTTGTGCAGAAGGTGGTTGTGGAGTAAAAAAGAAAGAGAAAAACTGTTTTTTAAATATTCTATATTATTTACAATCAAATAAATAATTATTAGTATATTTATCTGAAATTAAATCAAATAATTTATGAAAAAAATCATCATCTCCCCGTTGGTATTTTTCATAATCGTCAGTAGCTATTCGCAGGTAAATTCAGAAAAAAGTTTACACAGTGACTCGCTGGATGTGTTGAATTATACTATTGTTTTGGACCTGACCAACTTATCCTCCGCTGAGCTTAAAGGGCATACTACGCTCCAAATAGCTTCAAAAGTGGATAACCTGAATCTTGTAACACTAGATTTATTGCGATTAAATGTTGATTCGATTTTTTTCGGATCAGATCATGCTCCAGGGTTTTCATATAATGATACCCTGATAAATACTACAACACCGGTTTTGTACAATACCGGTGATATCTTTGAAATGACCGTTTATTACCATGGTTCTCCATATGTTGATTCCATTTTAGGAGGGTTTTATTTTATGTCGGGTTATGCATTTAACATTGGTCAGTTTTTAAATAACAGACCTGTTTGTGCTGCAAAAGCATGGTTTCCCTGTGTTGACGATTTAATAGATCGAGCAAGTTATGAGTATTTAATTACAACAAGTAAACCAAATATTGCAGTATGCGGGGGAAATCTTGAAAACACAATAGATAATGGAAACGGAACAACAACATTTCATTGGGTAATGAATGAAAAAATTCCAGCCTATCTTGCTTCGGTTGCTGCAGGCAAATATGCTCATGTTTCCGACACATATGTGGGCATTGAACGACTTATTCCCATAGATATTTACACTTATCCCGAAGATAGTCTTGCCGCCTTTGATGCCTTTTCAAACATAAAAAGTATCGCTTCAGCTTATGAAAATAATTTTGGCCCATATGGCTGGAATAAAATTGGTTTTGTTGAAACTCCTGAGGGCACATGTGAACATGCATCAAATATTCCGTATTTGGATTACTGCATGAATAACTCAATTGCCTGCGAAGAGTATATGGCTCATGAATTTGGACATCATTGGTTTGGTGATCTGATAACATTCGAAACAGATAATGATTTTTGGATAAATGAAGGAGGAGCAACCTTTGCTAATTATGTTTATAAAGAATCATTATACGGAATGGAAGCAGAAAAACTTTATATTCGTGATATGCATAGAGAAGTTCTGAGACTTGCTCATATTGATGACGGCGGATATTTTCCGGTATATGGTGTTCCCAGTGAAGCCCTCTTTGGAAAAACTATATATGATAAAGGCCCGACAGTTTTTCATACTTTACGAAATTATCTGGGTGATGATTTGTTTTTTGATGCAATGAAAGACGTTTTTGAACTTCACGGATACAGTGATATCTCAACAGTTGAATTGAGAGATTATATGTCTGCATCAAGCGGTGTTGACCTTACAGATTTCTTTGATGCGTGGGTTTTTAACCCCGGCCACATCCACTTTTCAATTGATTCCTTTAATGTTCTTTCTTCATCTGCTCCATACAATGTTGAGGTTTTTATGCGCCAGAAAACCAAGGGTCCGGCCGGATTGGGAAACTCCAACCGGGTTGAGGTTACCTTCATGAATGAACAGTGGAATGAATTTGCAACGACTGTCATGTTCGACGGAGAAACCGGAAGTCAGATTGTTGAAGTACCTTTTTTGCCAAAAATTGTAGTATGTGATAAGGAAGAAAAGGCTTGTGATGCAACAACAGACTTTTACAAAACAATTAAAACAACCGGTTTAAAGAACTTCGAAACCACATATGTAGTAATTGATGTAACGGGTATTATTGATTCGGCATTTATAAGGGTAGAACATAACTGGGTAGCTCCCGATCCTATTGATCCTGCTATTCCCGGGTTATTCATCTCAGATTACAGATACTGGAAAATTGATGGAATTCTGACAGCCGGATTTAATGCAAGAGGAAAATTTTATTATAATAAAAACTCATCTTCAGCCGGGTATCTTGATAATACTTTTATAAATAATGATATTGATTCATTGGTTCTTTTATATAGACCGGGGGCGGGAAATTCCTGGGAAATAATTGATTTTATCAGAGCGGGAAGCAGCTATACCGGATATCTGATTTCTGACACCCTGATGTTTGGCGAGTATGCTTTGGGAATATGGAACTGGGATCAGTGGATGGGTGCTTACAATTTTGAGAAAAAGAATGATTTTATGAAAGTTTACCCCAATCCCTCCTCCGGAGATTTTAATATTGAATTTGCCGGTGAAACATCAGGTGAGCTCTTCATTTATGACCTGAATGGCCGAATCCTTGAAAAAATAAAGGTTGAAGAAGGACAGAAACACATAGAATGGAGTCCCGATACAATTGAAAAAGGAACCTATCTGGTTCATTTCAACGATGGCAAAAAGGGATTTGTGCAGAAGGTGGTTGTGGAGTGATTGTCCGTAGTATGGGTTTTATCAGGCTGCGTTTTACTTTTTTAGCATTAAGGATATTTATTTTTCCAATAAAAGATTTGTGTTATAATAATGTTATTAATACATTTGTAACATAAATATTATTATATGTCGTATAATTCACTATCTATTATTGAAAGCACCAAAAATATAATAAAAAATATCCGGGTGCAGTTTGTGATTATTGACTCTGACCTAGCAAATATATATGGTGTTGAAACGAAAAGACTTAACGAACAAGTCAGAAGAAACATTCACAAATTTCCTGTTGATTTTATGTTTCTTTTGAATTATGAGGAGTTTGATACTTTGAGGTCGCAAAATGCGACCTCAAAGGGAGGTAGAAGATATTTGCCATATGCTTTTACCGAACACGGTGTTTTACAGGCCGCTAATGTACTGAATTCTCCTTTGGCTAATTCTATGAGTATATTTGTAATCAGGGCTTTTATTGAACTGCGGCAAGTCTTTTTTTCCCAACAGGAAATCATAACCAAGACCTCGCATCATAATACCGTGGCCATTACAGATGAAAAAATAAACAGGTTTTTTCAGGATATAAAACCTAAGCTGCTTAGTGCTGTAAATCACATACTAGAGGCGGTTGTTGATAATGAAAAAGGTAAAACCATTAAGGAAGAAGCCCGGGATCTGTTAAAGGAATCTATCCAAAACCTAAAAGACCGCTTAAAGAAAACCGGACTTGAAAATGAAGAAATTGCAGCAAGAATAACAAAAATTCTCTCCGAAGCTGAAAAGGAAAGGGCTATTGCCCGAAAAACAAATGCTGAATCTGAACAAATTGAATTTATTACTACCGTAAGAAAGCTCAGATTGGTTCTTGAAGCTCACCAATTACTTCAGGGAAATCTGCCGGCAGAAACAAAACAGATTGATTCATTTCTTTCCATTTTGAAAGATTTGGCTAAATAATATTTGTTTGGGAATTCCCAAAACAATTGCTTTTCCATACTTTGTTCTTACAACTTTGTACTTTCCCCATAAAATCCTACTTTTGCATCTGTAAAAACAAAAACAATGAAAAGAATTAAAATCAATGATCTTCTGAAATCAGAGGAGTACGGAAAAACAGTCAACGTTAAGGGCTGGGTCAGAACAAAAAGAGGCAGCAAAAATGTGGCTTTCATTGCTCTAAATGATGGTTCAACCATCAACAACCTTCAGATTGTAGTCGATCTGGTCAATGATTTTAAAGAAGAAGACCTGGCTAATATCTATAGCGGCGCTTCACTTTCTGTGGATGGTGAAATTATCAAATCACAGGGTTCGGGCCAGTCGGTCGAAATCAATGCAAAGAAAATTGAATTGCTGGGCGAAGCTGATCCTGAAAAATATCCTTTACAGCCGAAAAAACATTCGCTGGAGTTTCTCAGGGAAATTGCCCACCTGCGCTTCCGCACCAACACCTTTGGCGCTATTTCGCGCATCCGCCACAACATGATTTTTGGCATTCATAAATTTTTTAATGACAAAGGTTTTTACAATATCCATACTCCCATCATCACCGGTTCTGACGCCGAAGGTGCCGGCGAAATGTTCAGGGTTACCACCCTCGATTTAAAAAACCTTCCCAAAGCCGAAGATGGCAGTATCGATTATAAACAGGATTTCTTCGGAAAAGAAACCAACCTTACCGTATCTGGTCAGCTTGAAGCCGAGCTGGCGGCGCTTGCTTTGTCGGAGGTTTACACCTTCGGACCCACTTTCAGGGCTGAAAATTCAAATACTTCGAGACATCTGGCCGAGTTCTGGATGATCGAACCCGAAATGGCTTTCTATGACATCAATGACGACATGGACCTTGCCGAGGAAATGCTTAAATATCTGGTAAAATATGCACTTGACAATTGCATGGAAGACCTGCAGTTTTTATCTGCCCGGTTAGCCGAGGAAGAAAAACAAAAACCTCAGGATCAACGGTCTATGGAACTTATCGAAAAACTGAAATTCGTGCTTGAAAATGATTTTGCACGCATCACCTATACCGAGGCCATTGACATTCTGATGAAATCAAAACAAAACCAGTCGGGCAAATTCTCCTATAAAATCGAAAAATGGGGTGCCGATTTGCAATCTGAACACGAAAGATACCTCGTTGAAAAACATTTCAAAAAACCCGTTATTCTTACAGGATATCCCAAAGAAATCAAGGCCTTCTATATGAAAAACAACGATGATGGAAAAACCGTTCGCGCCATGGATGTTCTGTTCCCCGGTATCGGCGAAATCATCGGAGGCTCACAAAGAGAGGAAAATTACGACAAGCTGGTGGCCAGAATGCGCGAAATGCACATCCCCGAAAAGGAAATGTGGTGGTATCTTGAAACCCGCAAGTTTGGAACCGTCCCTCATAGTGGCTTTGGTTTAGGTTTTGAAAGACTGATGCTTTTTGTAACCGGCATGGGAAATATCCGCGACGTGATTCCGTTCCCCAGAACACCAAAAAATGCTGAATTTTAGGAGTGGTTTATAGGTTTATGGGTTTATGGGTTTATAAGTGGCTGTTTTAAGTTTAACTGCTGTTTCAAGTTTGTAACTTGAAACATTAATTTTTCATACTCGTTTAACATAGAAAATGCACCCGGCCAACCCGGATTTTTTTATTACTTTTCGGACGTTTTTGAAAAAATATTACAGGATGTTAAAACAGAGTTTACAACAGAAGCTTCTTCAAAAATTGTCGCCTCAGCAAATTCAGCTGATCAAACTGCTTGAAATACCTACCATGCAGCTTGAGCAGAGGATTAAGAAGGAACTTGAAGAAAACCCCGCCCTTGAAGAAGGTCCCGACGAAGAAACCGCCGCATCGCAGGATGACGGTCAGGATGAAAAGGAAGCCGATGGCAATCAGGATGAATTTTCTTTGGAAGACTACCTGAACGATGAAGACGTTCCTTCATATAAACTGAGCGCAAACAACTATTCGAAGGATGATGAGCAAAAAGATATTCCATATTCCGTGGGATCAACCTTTCATGAGCAGCTTGAGGTGCAGCTCGGACTAAGAATGCTCGACGAATTGTCGAAAAACCTGGCTTTGTACATTATTGGTAATATTGACGAGGACGGATATCTGCGTCGCGATCTAGAGGCCATTGTCGATGATCTGGCTTTTTCAATGAATATTCAAACCGACGAACAAAAATTATTGGGCATTTTGAGAATTATTCAGGATTTTGATCCTGCAGGCGTTGGTGCCCGTGATTTACAGGAATGCCTCTTGCTTCAGATCGAAAGAAGGGATAAAAAAACCCCGCACATTGATGTGGCTGAAAAAATTCTGAGAAGACATTTTGATGAGTTTACTAAAAAACATTACGACAAGATTGAGAAAAAGCTTGACATTGATGATGAAATCCTGAAAAAAGCCATTGATGAGATCCTGAAATTAAACCCCAAACCGGGAAGCTCTTTCAGCGATCCGATGAATAAATCCTTCCAAACCATCACCCCCGATTTTATTCTGGATATTATTGATGGAGAAATGATTCTGACTCTCAACGCTAAAAACGTCCCCGACCTGAAAATATCAAGATCTTATGCCGATATGATTCAGGATTTTGCAAAAGGCAAGGGAAAAACAATCAAGCAAAACAAGGAAGCCATAACATTTGTAAAACAAAAACTTGATTCGGCCAAATGGTTTATTGATGCCATCAAACAAAGACAAAACACGCTGCTGGTTACCATGAATGCCATCATCGGATTTCAGGAAGAATATTTTATCGAGGGCGATGAAACAAAACTCAAACCCATGATTCTGAAAGATGTGGCAGATATAACCGGACTGGATATCTCAACCATTTCCAGGGTGGCCAATTCAAAATATATCCAGACACATTTTGGAATTTATTCCCTGAAATATTTCTTCTCCGAAGGCATGCAAACCGATTCGGGCGAGGAAGTATCCACAAGGGAAATCAAAAAAATTCTTTCCGAATGTATCGAAAATGAAAACAAAAAGAAACCGGTAACCGATGAAAAACTTGCAGATATCCTGAAAGAAAAAGGGTATCTCATTGCCCGTCGTACCGTTGCCAAATACCGCGAACAGCTAAATATTCCGGTCGCCCGGATGAGAAAGGAACTATAGATGGAAGGAAAAAAAGGTCCTGAATTTTATATTGCTAAAGGAATTTCCTGGCTTTTTCATCCCATGATCATGCCAACGTTGGGAATTATCATGATCAATTTTTATTTTGCTGATGATATGTATCTGACCGGCGAGGGAAAAAATGCCGTAATCTGGATTACCCTTATCTCCACATTCATTCTTCCGCTGGCTTTTATTCCTTTTATGCTGTACCAGAAACTTATCGAAACCATCGAATTGAAAACCATCCGCGAACGCATGGCTCCGCTGTTGATTACTTCGGTTTTTTATTTTTTCTCGGTGTACATTATGAATAAAATGAATGCCCCGCTCATTTATACAACATTTCTGCTAAGCGCAGCCATTTCGGTGTTTTGTGCATTTCTTATCAGTCTGTTTTTTAAAATTTCCACACACATGACCGGAATTGGCGGCATCAGCGGGTTTATCTACACACTCCTGTTATACACCGAAACCAACATGCAATTGCTGCTTTTTGCCTCAATTTTTGCTGCCGGATTTATTGCTTATGCCCGTCTGCGACTCAACGCACACAATGCTTTTCAGGTATATTCCGGCTACCTGCTTGGTGTTGCAGTTAGTTTTCTGGTGTTTTATATTGACCGGACTGAGATTTTGCTTTCGATGTGAATGCCTTACGTGTCTGTTTTTTAGTTTTCTTTGCAATAATTTTTTACAATCAACGTAAGTAAGAAAAACTTTTTAATCTTTCTTTTAATGCATTTTAAGTACTGCAAACATATACTCCCTTTATTTTTTCTTCTGCTGTTTTCCTGCACCACAAAAAAAACAATCACCTTCGAAACCCTCGAACCCGCTACAAAAACCATTTCTCCATCCCTGAAAAAAATGCTGTTGGTCTATTCTCCCGATAATCTGAGGATGAGAATGTACATTAATGACAATGACAGTCTGGTTTACATGTTTAACAATTCAACCCAAGAATTTTTCCCTGAGTATTTCAACGTTTTTACTGAAAAAAATACTGCGGTGGGAAAATTTCAGTCCGTTGATTCGATGAGTTTTATGGGAGAATTCAATTCGGTTGTTGCCCAGTGGCTTTGCGATGACAACAAGGCCGACGGGTTGATTTATATAGACAAATTTTATATGGCAGCTTTGTTTTATGAATTGTATGGGTTGGATGCCGCCACAAAAGGAAAGTACTATATGGAGAACCTTTTTAAGTCTGGAATAAAAATTTTCAATGGCCGAACTGGCAATTTTACCCATGATTTCAGCATGGAAGGAAAATGGGGATTTTATGAGAAAAAACTTCCCGAAGATACTGTGGCCGATAACTATCCAGATCTGATAAAAAACATCAGCAGCTATGTGGCCGACAGCAGCTTCAGCTACATCTCACCATACTGGAAAACCAACCAACGAAAAATCGTGGTCACTGAAAATTCAGGGTTTAAAACTGCATGGAAAATGGCCGGAGAAAACAAATGGGACGAGGCTCTTGCCGAATGGAAAAAATATGAAAACTGCAAAAGCAAAAGAGTAAGAAATTTTGCCCTGTATAATATGGCTGTTTACTTCGAGTACATCGACAATCTGGCTAAAGCCGATTCCCTGATGTCTGTTGTCAATGCCGAAACTAAATCGCCCCTTTTTATTAAATACCAAAAAACTCTTTCCCGGCGTTTTGTCGACCGCAGGGTTTTGAAGGTTCAAATGGGGAATTGAGTTATCCCATTTTGGTTGGGTATAGTTTTGATTGAGGGTTGGGTATGTCTTTGAGTCGCGCCCTGACTATCCAGGGCTATTTTAAAAAAGTAGATATAAAATTCTCAAACGCACACTACCGCAGTGCGTGTGTTTTAGATCGTGTTTGCTAAAATGTGTTACATATTATTTAATATAGGCTTAAAACGGGCGGAGGTTATTAAAGACTTTTTGAGTCAAATTGATTGTTTTTAAATTGACTAACTGAATACCCAAATAGTAGCACTGTCATTGCAAGGAGCTTACGCAATTCTTATCGCTTCTGCAAAGTTAATGCGACGAAGCAATCTCACAATAATGTTCGCGAATTCAATTAGGAGATTGCTTCATCGCATGGGCCTCTTTAATAATCGAATAGTGTGGTCAAGCTCTTCGCAATGACCGACATTTAAAGGGCTTACCGTTGATAATGTAAACAGATAGTCTTTCATTAAAAATGATTTACAATGTTGCTTAATCTATCACACAATTATTTTTAGTTTTCATTATGAAAAATAAAGCTATTTTGTATTTTTGTGAAAAATAGTTTTATGGCTCTACAATACAATAAATTATATCAGTCTTTGAAAAAGGTTTCGGGGGAATGGCATGCTGGCCATTTTGAATGGTATTTTTATTGGGATTTTCTGAAATTCTATGAAAACGGTATAGTAATTAGTTGTAATAATAATAAGGATGATTTAAATGATATAAATGATTGGTTTAATGTCGAAAATGAAAAAGCCTTTTTTAATAAAGGTACTTATTTAATAAAAGGTAATTCAATTGAGATAAATATTTCCGTTGCAGTAGGGTCAATCAAATACTATGGGGAAATAAGTAATAATTATCTTATTGTATCAACAATAAATGAATCAGTAGGTTATAAAAACATTGACTTTTTTGAACTTACAGTATGATTATGGTATAGGTATATAAATTCCTTTTAAAGCATCCCATTCATATTTTCCTTCCACGACAAGACTTTCCATAAAATCAATTTCTTTTCCAAAACCAGTTTTAACTCTACTTCCTGAAACAATCCTAAAAGAAAAATCTGCGTTTAATTGAAACTTTAATAAATCATTTTCTTTATCACTTAACACCACCACATCAGCTTTACTATCGGTAATTTTTTTTAGCCATGGCAAATTATATTCCTCCCAATACTGATCTCCATTTAAGTAAAGGGAATTATCAGTGTTTAGTAATTTAAATCCCTCTTTTGATGTGGTACTAAAATTTGACGCATTTGTTTGTGGAAATTCTATTGATTCAATTGCGTTTTTTGTATCACTAATGAACGTTCCATCAGGCATTTGTTTGTTATATACCCCAATCAACCCTTTAGGATTATCAGCATTTCCAACGATAATTCTATCCGGCAGCCAGCTTGGTTTGAAATTTAGTTGGGCAGCCAAATCCCCCACAATCCCCAAAACCCGCTCCCTCTTAGCCAAATCCCCGCTCTCATCCATCACCCCCTTAACCTGGGCCGGAGTGATTTCATTGCGGGCAATTTTTTCGTTCAGGGCGTTGATGGTTTCGTCGGTAAAGGACGGCGGCGAATCGAATTTAAACAGTTTCTGGATGTGCGGGGCAAAGGTCTCGGCTTTGTTGGTTATCTTCCGGTAGGTGCTGCCTGCTCCATCCAATACCCAACGGGCGCCTTTGTATAATAAATGCTGCCCGCGCATGGCTCCTTTTACCAGCAATGCCCCGCCCCCGGTGATCAACAAACCGGCGGAGTAACAGGCCATCTGCTCGTAATCGCCCATGGCCGAGGCAAAAATAAATCCTGCCGCATCGGCGAGCTGGTCTATGCCCGGAACAAGCCCCAGCACATCGCATATTCCTAAAACAACCGGACTGATCAACGGCATGTAACCGTAATCATAACACACATCGTCGAGATTCATGTATTTCTCATCCTCACCGTACCCGTCGAACCACATGATGTTCCAGAGATTGAGCCACTCGCGCAACCCGTTGAACTCGAAGGCCTGATGCTCGGCGTAACACTTGTAATACTCCGGAATGTATTTCTCCATGAACTGCTTCGATTCTATGGCTGTCCATTCACTGTTCTGCGCTGCACGGGCAAGGATATCTTCTCGGGCAAGCTCGAATTGGTATAGCTCGAGTGCGTATTGCTCTTCGGGTTTGCCGGTCGGAGCTGATCCGGTACCGCCATAAACGTTATAAACCGGCGAAGG